>OMDV01000506.1_pt1 | contig 10727 bp, 7 predicted proteins | sample 1673671 | NCBI WGS metagenome assembly OMDV01 (sample SAMEA103958118, study PRJEB25191) | human gut metagenome | reverse complement strand
TAGGATGCGCCGACGGCCGTCCACGAACCGTACCAGCCGAAAGCCAGTTTGTGTTTGGTCTGCTTGTAGGCGCGGAGATTCTGGTAATAGGCATTGTCGCGCAGGATCGGCGACTGCTGGTCCGGATGCTGGATATTGATCCGCTCAGGCGTCGTCTCCTTCGTACAGGAGGCCACCGCGGCCGCCAGCACGAGACAAACTACTGCATGTTTCAATATATTTTTCATAGTTTACTCAGGTATAGTTTCAGGTTACTAATTCTTTTTGTCCCACCACAGCTTCGTGCCGCCGTTGTCAGGACCGCCGAGCAGTTTGACGGCCTCCTGCACGGCCGGGATGCGGCTGGAGCCGCCCACCAGCAGCACCTGGTCCAGGTCGCTGGCGGTCAGGTGGGCGTCGCTCAGCGCATTGCGCACGGGTAGGGAGGTCCGCTCGATGAGGTCGGCGCACAGCTCCTCAAACTTGGCGCGGGTCAGGGTGGCCTGCAGGTGCAGTGCGCCCTCCGGCCCGGTGGTGATGAACGGCAGGTTCAGCTCGGTCTGGGTGGCGGTGGAAAGCTCTTTCTTCGCCTTTTCGGCTTCCTCCCGCAGGCGCTGCATGGCCACGCGGTCGGTGGTCAGATCCACACCATGGGCAGCCTTGAAGTTGTCCGCCAGCCAATTTACGATGCGGGTATCGAAGTCGTCGCCGCCGAGGTAGTTATCGCCGCAGGTGGAAAGCACCTGCACGATGCCATCGCCGATTTGGATCAGGGATACGTCAAAAGTGCCGCCGCCCAGGTCGTAGACCATGACGGTCTGGGCCTTGCCGTTGTCCAGGCCGTAGGCCAGGGCCGCGGCGGTCGGCTCGTTGATGATGCGCTTGACTTCCAGCCCGGCGATGCGTCCGGCATCCTTGGTGGCCTGGCGCTGGGCATCGTTAAAGTAGGCCGGCACCGTGATGACGGCCTGGGTGACCGGCTCGCCAAGATAGGCCTCGGCGTCCGCTTTGAGTTTTTGCAGGATCAGGGCGCTGATCTCCTGGGGAGAATAGCACTTGCCGTCAATGGGCACGCGGCTGTCACTGCCCATCTGGCGCTTGATGCTGGTGACGGTGCGCGGCGCGTTGGTGACGGCCTGGCGCTTGGCGGGTTCGCCCACCAGGCGCTCGCCCGCTTTGGTGAATGCCACCACCGACGGCGTGGTGCGCTGGCCCTCGGCATTGGGGATCACCACCGGTTTACCGCCCTCGATGACCGCGGCGCAGCTGTTGGTAGTGCCCAGATCGATCCCGATCATTTTTGCCATGGTTGTGTTGTCCCTTCCTTAAACGGTTGAAATCTGATTTTATTGTAACGCAAGGCAGGACAAAATGTGTTGCGATTTCGTAAATAAATTGGGGCGAATTTTATAAACCTGCGGGGCCACCTTTTTTTCCCCCCCCCGGGGAAGGCTAAGAAAATGTTGACGCACACACCCCAACGTGCTATAGTTAGTTTAAAGCACTAAAGAGGGGGCTTTCTATGGCTCGCACCGCAACGGTCACCCGCAATACGCGGGAGACACAGATCACGCTGACGATTGACCTGGACGGCACCGGCAGGGCCGACCTGCACACGGGCATCGGCTTTTTTGACCACATGCTGGACGGCTTCGCCCGCCACGGCCTGTTTGATGTAAGCGTCACCTGCCGCGGCGACCTGGACGTAGACTGCCACCACACAATTGAGGACATCGGCATTGCGCTGGGCACGGCCATAAAAGAAGCGCTGGGCGACAAGGCCGGGCTGGTGCGGTACGGCAGCTGTATGCTGCCGATGGATGAGACGCTGGCACTCTGCGCCGTCGATCTGGGCGGGCGGCCCTACTTTGTGTACGACGCCAGCTTTGCAGGCCAGAGCTGCGGCGGCATGGACACCCAGATGGCGCGGGAGTTCTTCTACGCCGTATCGTACAGCGCCATGATGAATCTGCATCTGAAGGTGCTCTACGGGGAGAATGACCACCATAAGCTGGAGGCTATGTTCAAGGCGTTTGCCAAGGCGCTGGACGCCGCGACGCGCAGAGATGCGCGGATCGACGGCGTTTTGTCCACCAAGGGGACGCTGTAAGGGAGATGCTCGGCGGCGGGAACGACGGGTGCATAAAGAATACGCCCGCAGCCGTTTCCCGCCGTGGACAGCATATACATTAGGAGGGAAAGCAGTATGTACAAGGACATCATCGACACCATCGGCTTTGTGGAGAGCTACGACCCCGAGCTGGGCGCGGCTATGCAGCGTGAGCTGGGCCGCCAGCGGCAGAACATTGAGCTGATTGCCAGCGAGAACATCGTTTCCCCCGCCGTCATGGCGGCCATGGGCAGCGTGCTGACGAACAAGTACGCGGAAGGGTACCCCGGCCACCGTTATTACGGCGGCTGCCAGTACGTCGATCAGGTCGAGCAGATCGCCATTGACCGCGCCTGCAAGCTGTTCGGCGCGAAGTATGCCAACGTCCAGCCGCACTCCGGCGCACAGGCCAACCTGGCCGTCTACTTTGCGCTGCTGAATGTCGGCGACACCGTCATGGGCATGGACCTGTCCCAGGGCGGCCACCTGACCCACGGCTCCCCCGTGAACATGAGCGGCAAGAACTACAACTTTGTCTCCTACGGCGTCTCCGCCGAGGATGGCCGCATCGACTACGCCGCACTGGCCAAGCAGGTCGCGAAGGTCCGCCCCAAGCTGCTGGTCGCCGGTGCATCGGCCTATCCCCGCGCCATCGACTTTGAGAAGCTGGCCGAGATCGCCCACGGCTACGGCGCGATGCTGATGGTCGATATGGCGCACATTGCGGGTCTTGTCGCAGGCGACCAGCACCAGAGCCCCGTGCCCTACGCCGACGTGGTCACCACCACGACCCACAAGACGCTGCGCGGCCCCCGCGGCGGCCTGATTTTGACGAACAACGAGTATATCATCAAGCGCATCAACTCCGCCATCTTCCCCGGCACGCAGGGCGGCCCGCTGGAGCACGTCATCGCCGCGAAGGCCGTCTGCTTTGGCGAGGCGCTGAAGCCGGAGTTCAAGGAGTACGCCCGCAAAATTGTTGAGAACGCGAAGGCGCTTGAAGCCGAGCTGACCGCCCGCGGCGTGAAGCTGGTCTCCGGCGGCACGGACAACCACCTGCTGCTGATCGACCTGACCGACGAGGACTGCACCGGCAAGGAGCTGGAGCACAATCTGGACGAGGTGCACATCACCGCGAACAAGAACACCGTCCCCGGCGAGAAGCGCAGCCCGTTTGTGACGAGCGGCGTGCGCATCGGCACCCCCGCCGTCACGACCCGCGGCATGGGTCCCGACGAGATGAAGGTGATCGCCGACTGCATTGCAGACTGCGTGTTTGACTTTGCGAGCAAGAAGGACGAGGTCGCCAGCAAGGTCGAGGAGCTGACGAAGAAGTTCCCGCTGTATGAATAAGCCTTGATCGAAAACTTGATTGAAAAATAGAGAGCCGCTGCCTGTGGAATGCACATGGGCAGCGGCTTTTGTTTGTGCGTAGGGGCGGATTCCATATCCGCCCGCAGGCGTGTACGGCGGCGGAAGGTTTACGGATCGCCGCTGTAGGGGGCGGCGTCCCCGACGCCCCGCAGAGCGGTCAAGACCGCTCCCTGCGATGCAAAAGATAAACGGGCGGCAGCGGCAAGGCTGCGGGCCGGGCATGCCCGGCCCCTACAGGGGCATTCATGATAGCCACGCCCTCGCCAGCGCCTGCGCCACCTTCTCCACATCGTCCTCCTTCAGGGCCGAGTACCCCGCTACCACGGTATCCGCCCGGCAGAGCTCGGGCCGGGCGAGATAATACTCACTCAAGCCGCGCAGCCGCACGCCCTGCTGTGCCGCGGCGGCGACCATGGCACGCTCGCCGCCGGCTCCCGGCAGCGTCAGCAGAAAATGCAGCCCGCTGTGCACGCCGTCCAGCTCCACGCCCGGCAGCGCAGCGCGCAGCGCTGCCGCAAACGCCTCCATGCGGCGCTTGTAGGCAAGGCGCATCCGGGCAAGATGCCGCGTGAAATACCCGCCCGCCATGAACTCGCAAAGCGTCTGCTGCTCAAAGCGGCTGACCGTGTTGGCGTAGGTCGCAAAATCCCGGCGATAGCGCGCCAGCAGGCTTTGCGGCAGCACCATACAGGCAATGCGGATGCCCGGGGCCAGACTTTTTGAAAATGTCGTCAGGTAGACCACCGAGCCGTCCGGGCCCGCCATGCCCTGCAAACTGGGCAGAGGGCGCGTATCAAAGCGAAACTCCGAGTCGTAGTCGTCCTCCAAAATGTACCGCCCGGGCCGGGCCGCTGCCCAGGCCAGCAGCTGAGCGCGGCGGGTCGCAGGCATCGTAACACCCGTCGGAAAGTGATGACTGGGCGTCAGATAGCAGAGGTTTGCGCCGCTTTTTTCCAGCGCGTCGGCGGGCAGGCCCTCGCGGTCAATGTCCACCAGCGTGCAGGGAATGCCGCTGTTCTGCAGGACCGTCCGCGTGCGGAAGTAGCCGGGGTTCTCGATGGCCGCCATGCCGTCGCTGAACAGATGCGCCAGGCACCCGAGCAGATACTCAATGCCCGCGCCGACGACGATCTGCTCCGGCGTGCATTCCACACCGCGGTACACCGACAAATATTCCGCGATCTGTGTGCGCAGCGGGGCGTCGCCCTGCATCTCGCCGCGCTGTAAAAGCTCGGGCCGCTGGTAGAGCAGCTCCTTCTGGATGCGTCCCCAGCTGCGCGCCGGGAACAGCGCCGTGTCCACGCTGCCGGTGGACAGGTCGTAGACCGGCTGCGGCGCGGCGGGCGGCTGCGGTGCAGGGGCTGCGGGGGCGCGGCGGGCGCGGCTGTGCAGCATGCCGTAGGTCTTTTGCACATAAAAGCCGCTGCGGGGGCGCGGCTCGGCCAGACCCTCGGCGGCCAGCATCTGGTAGGCGGCGTCCACCGTGTTGACGCTGACGCCCTGCTGCGCAGCCATTGTGCGGCGGCCCGGCAGCGGCGTTCCGGGTGCGCGCTGGCCGGTGCGGATCTCATCCGCCAGGGCGGCGTACAGCTGCTCATACAGTGGCGTTTTTTGGTCGGCATCCAACTCTATCATGACAGTCCTCCATACTGGCCCCATAAAAAATTTAAAAACTGAGCATTTATTCAGAGCCAGAAATCAGTATAATAAAAACATACCTTCCCGGAAGGAAAATGTCAATAGAGGTGTACGAAACTATGTCTACCGCAACGATGTGGCTGCTGCTGTTCGTCGTAGCAGCCCTGGCACTGCTGATCGCAGCGCTGACCAAAACGAAATTCACCGTGCAGAAAATCAGCATCATCGGCATCATGGCCGCGATGAGCTTTGTCGCGTATGAGTTCTTCCGCATCCCGAACGTCTTTGGCACGGGGTCCAGCTTTCATCTGGGCAACACCTTCACGGCGCTGACCGCCATGCTGCTGGACGGTGTGTCCGGCGGTCTGGCCGGTGCCATCGGCTTGGCGCTGGCCGACGTTGTCGCCGGTGACCCGGGCTACGCCATCACGACCTTTATTCTGAAATTCATCATCGGTCTGGTCTGCGGCGCGGTGTCCCACAAGGTCATCCACCTCAGGACCTTCCCCACCGGCAACAAGCTCAAGTACGTGGCCGCCGTCACGGCGTCGGCCTTCAGCGGCCTGCTGGTCAACGTGTTCACCGACCCGTTCATCGGCTACTTCCGCAACCTGTACATCTTTGGCCAGCCCGCGGAGTTCGTCTCCGTCGTGACCAAGATCGCCAGCGGTGTGACGCTGGTCAACTCCCTGCTCTCCACCGTCTGCGCCGTTGTCCTGTACATCGCCCTGCGCCCCGCCCTGGAGAAGGCACATCTGCTGCCGAAGGAGTGATTCTCCTAAAGCCTTCCCCTTGGGGGGAAGGTGGCCCCGCAGGGCCGGATGAGGGGGAAGCCTTTTAACACAGCTATCCTCATTTCTGTTTACCCCCGCTTCGGCGGGGTTTTTGTTTTGCGGCAAATTATGTAAAAATTGCAAAAAGACTGGCGTTCCGGTGGGAAATGGTGTAAAATGAATTTACATATTGTGTAAACACTCCATGCTCCCACGCGAAAGGAGCCTTTCATGGCAGGCAAAACCAAATCACAAAAGAAAAAAGCGCTGGATATGCGCAGCAAGATGTATCTGGTGCTGGCTTTGTGCAGCGTCATGCTGCTGGTCAGCGTCGGCATCTCGCTGGTGCTCATCGGCGGCATCGACCTCGGCGGCGCGGACGCCCAGAGCGTGTCCACCGTGGACAGCACGTCCATGGTCGTCGAGAGCGGCTATAATAAAGAGGAAAACACCATCGATACCCAGGCCTACACCTCGACGATCCTTGAGCAGGCCGCCGACGCGGGCGACAGCTATGTGGACGAGACGCTGTTTCTGGGCGACAGCAACACAGCCCGCATGTACCGCATGTTCGACTATTGCAGCTACGACAACGCCATCGGCTCGGTGGGCATGACCGCCAAGAGCCTGGCGACCTTTGCCTGCGTGCAGGTAAGCACTTCGTCCGGCTACATCACGATGCCCCAGGCCGTGGCGAAATTGCAGCCGCGCCGGGTCATCCTGACCTTCGGCACGAACGACCTGAACCCCGGCTATAAGGCCGCGGACTTCGTCAAAAACTACCAGACCGGCATCGAGGCCATCGTCACCGCCTACCCCAGCGTGGACATCATCGTCAACGCCATCCCGCCCATCGGGCAGCAGCACTCCAACCAGAGCCTGACCCAAACCCAGGTGGACGAGTACAACAAAGCGCTCGTCGAAATGTGCAAGGAGAAGGACTGGAAGTTCCTGAACAGCGCCGAGGTGCTGAAGGATTCCGTCACCGGCTACGCCAAGAGCGGCTATGTAGAGACGAGCGACGGCATCCATCTGACCCGCACGGCGATGGACGCGCTGTTCAACTACATCCGCACCCACAGCTACATTACCGAGGATGACCGCCCCGCGCTGACGACGATTCCGAAGCACACCGGCGACAAGGACGCCGTGGTCTACACGGTGCCGGTGGTCAGCTCCTCCAGCACCGCCACGGCGACGGCCACGCCCGAGCCTGAGGCGACCGAGACACCGGCCAGCAGTGAGGCCGAGGCCACCGCCACCCCGGAACCTGAGGTGACCGCGACACCTGAGCCGACTGCAACGCCGAGTCCCACACCCGAACCGACTGCAGAGCCGACACCGGCACCCCCTGAGCCGACTACAGAGCCAACACCGACACCCCCCGAGCCGACCGCGGAGCCGACACCCACGCCCCCGGAGAACACCTCCGATGCAGACGTTCCCGCCGGGAATGACGGAACTCAACCTACATAAAACACCGACCCCCGCAGCACCTGACGCTGCGGGGGGCTTTTTCTTATGCTTTTTTGCCGAGCAGCTCGGTGCGGATATACCGGAAGCAGGCATCCTCGCCCTCATCGCGCAGGATCAACAGGCAGGTCTCCAGCTCTTTGCGGGTCTCGGGGTGCAGGATGTAGTGGTCCCTGCTGCGGTCATAGTACTCCCACGCCGCGGCGTCGGTGTACTTGTCGCCCTTATAGTTCTTGCTGGCGGCAATGCGGTCACAGACCATCTCGGCCACGTAGCGGGCGGGCATCCGCATACCGGCCATGGCATGGTCGCCGTCCGGCGCGTAGTCGATCCAGTATTCCAGATGGTGCTTGTTGCGGCCCTTATGGTGCAGCCAGGCGGCGCTGTAGCCCTCGGCCTGGCGCTGGGCGTTGTTGGGGCTGCACGTCCCCTGCCAGTATTTGGCCCCGGCCCAGAACTCCACGGGGGCCAGCTTGCTTAAATCGTGGGTCAGGCCCTGCCAGTACAGCCCGCAGCGGAAGCAGTTTTTCATCACCAGCATTTTGTGATGGCGGATCGTTTTGTAGTGTTTAATGGGATGCCACAAGGTCTTTTTTCCTCCCCGGGATCATGAGTTTTGCCAGCACCGGCAGCAGCATACAGCTGATCGGCACAAACGCAAAGTGCCACAGCATCGGTACAAGGTGGGTATGGATCGCGGCGTGCGCCTTGGACAGCACCATCCAGGACGCCGGGGCCGCCAGCCCCAGCCCCCAGACGATGCACGGCGGCACCAGCTGCGCCGCCGTGCCGCGGCGCAGGCAGACAACAACGCTCACCGCGCCGACCAGCAGCGCAAACAGCAGCAGCTGCCATGCCGTGACGCTGACGGGCCCGAGCTGCAAAAGCGGCTCCGTACTCTCACCGAAATACTGCGCGAGCACCTGCGGCACGTTCACGTCCCGCACCGCGCTGTCCGTCAGGCTGACGCGGTCCGTGACGGCCCGGGTCATGTTCTGCCAGGCGTCCGCCGCGCTGCCGAAGCAGAGCCATTCCTGTGCGAACCAGAGCGCCAGCGCCGCAGTCACACCGCCCAGCGCCGAGACACCCGCCCCGACGGTGCGGCCCAGCCAGACGAGCGCACCGTGCGGGTCGCGCCGCACAAAATACGCCTTGGCGGCAGCGTAGCAGAGCGGGATCTCACACAGGATCAAAAATGTTGTGATAAATTCAAACCCGCACATGCAGCGCACCATGCAGGCGGCGGCCACCAGCGGCCAGCACCCGCGGGGCGTTTTGCCGCGCACGCGGGTGCAATGGCAGAGCCAAAGCGCCGCCAGCAGCGGCAGCAGCCAGGTCCACAGGCACCAGTACAGGTCCTTCATGCCGCGCTGCAGCCAGGGGGCCAGCAGCACCGACGCAAACCCGAACGCTGCCGCCAGCGGGCCGAATTCTTCCCACACGGCCAGCGCCGCAAGCAGCTCCGCCGCGTAGAACAGCGTGCTGTTCAGCCAGTAGAGGGCGGTCTCCCGCGCCAGACCGTCGGGCAGCCGGTGCCGCAGCAGACGGTTGACCCTGCCGAACAGCCAGCCCTGCAAGCCCGACTGGTGGGTGTAGGGGTGGAACGCCGCCGCGTCGGTGGGGGTGTCGTCCCGGAACAGTGCGCGGTTCGTGTCGTCGCTCCAATCGTCGGTGTAGACCCCCAGAAAGCCGCCGGGGGCGTACTGCCCCTGCTCCATCTGGTGGATGCGGCCATAGACGAGCGTCTGGGAGCCTGTATCCCACACGCCGGTCAGGTAGGCGCTGGCATTGTGCCGCACCGTGGTCAGCAGCGCGGCCAGCGCCAGCACTGCCAGCAGGGTCGCCGCGCCGCGCAGGGGTGCGGGCAGCGTCTGCCATATTCCTTTTGCTTTTGTCAATGTTATCGATCCCATTTGTCGCACAGCGCAGCGATCTGGCTGGCAAATTTTGCAAGGTCCTTGTTGGCCCCGCCCTGGTTGTGGCGGATGACCTCCAGCAGGCGTTGGCCCATGTTGGCCAGACGGTCATAGGCCGCGCTGGTGCGCACGGTCTCGGCGGATTTCGTCTTGATGATCTTTTGGGTGTTGCCGACCTCGGCGCAGGCGACGCGGCCCTCGGCGGCGATCCAGATCGAGCCGTTGTAGGGGGCGTCGGCCTCGTAGCCCTCCTCCTTCAGATGGTTGGCCCAGTGCTCGGCGACGGCGTCCTCGCCGTGGTTGACAAAGACGAACTTCGGCTTTTCGTCAAAGGCGTGCAGCCAGGCGGCCAGGCCGTCCTTGTCGGCGTGGCCGGAAAGCCCGCTCAGCTGCCGGATGCTCGCCTTGACCTGCACCGGCTCGCCAAACAGCTTGACTTCCTGCGCGCCGTTGACCAGCGCGTTGCCCAGCGTGCCGGGGCTTTGGTAGCCCACGAACAGCACGGTGCACTCCGGCCGCCAAAGGTTATACTTTAAATGGTGGCGGATGCGGCCCGCGTCGCACATGCCCGCCGCCGAGATGATGACCTTCGGCACGGGGTCGCCGTTGATGGCCATGGATTCTTCTTTGGTCTCGCTGATGTGCAGGCCGGGGAACTGCAGCGGGTTCCGGCCTGCCTGCACCAAGGCCAAGGCTTCCTCGTCATAGCACTCACTGAAATTCTCGCGGAAGATAGTGGTGGACTTGCTGGCCAGCGGGCTGTCCACGTAGACCGGGAAGTTTCCGTGGCCGGTCACGCGGCCCTCGGCCTTGATCTGCCGCAGAAAATACAGCAGCTCCTGGGTGCGGCCCACCGCAAAGCTGGGGATGACCACATTGCCGCCCCGGTCGAACGTCCGCTGTAAAATCTTGCTCAGTTCCGCCACATAATCGGGCTTGGGGCCGTGGAGGCGGTCGCCGTAAGTGGATTCCATCACCACATAGTCGGCGTCCGTGATGTAGGCCGGGTCCTTGATGAGGGGCTGGTTGGTGTTGCCGATATCCCCCGAGAAGACCAGCTTGGTGGTGCTGCCGTTTTCCGTGACCCAGATCTCGATGCTGGAGGAGCCCAGCAAATGGCCCACGTCCACAAAGCGGATCTCCAGCCCGGGGGCCAGCTCCACTTTCGTCTCATAATCCACGCCGATGAACAGCTTCATGGCCGCTTCGGCGTCCTGCACCGTGTACATCGGCTCAACCGGGGCGTCACCGGCACGCTTTGCCTTGCGGTTTTTCCACTCAGCTTCAAATTCCTGAATGTGCGCCGAGTCCCGCAGCATAATGTCGCACAGCTCCGTGGTCGGCTTGGTGGCGTAAATTTTACCCCGGAAGCCGTTGCGCACCAGCAATGGCAGCAGGCCGGTATGGTCGATGTGGGCATGCGTCGCCAGCACACCGTCGATCTCACCTGGGGCCACCGGGATG
>OMDV01000497.1_pt1 | contig 10790 bp, 8 predicted proteins | sample 1673671 | NCBI WGS metagenome assembly OMDV01 (sample SAMEA103958118, study PRJEB25191) | human gut metagenome | reverse complement strand
AGTGCAGAGTAAACAATCTGCACGGAATCTCTATCACCTTCATATGGCTCATAGGTACTGTATCCAACCGCGCCAACCAACACATGATTTTTGTCATAAATATCATATACTGGATAAGACGGATTCAGGCTTGCAAGAACAAGCGGTTTATTATCAGCACGTTGCGTTTGTTCTCTCTTTTGAATTTTCCACCCTTGCGGAAGTTCGATTGAAATAACACTGCTCGCTTGTCCTGATTCTTCAGGTTGAAATTCAATTTGCCGATTTGGTTTCTCCTTGTTTTCAGCTTGTTCTCCTAAAATATCTGATGCGATTTGTCCATATTCTTTATCAGTCTTTCTTCTTCCGAATAGCAATAAATCGTTTCGTATACACCTTTCTTCCGGTTCCGTACGCGGAACAAGGGAGTCTGGAGAATATATACATGTCCTTTCTTAATCAGATCGGGGAAAAACTGGCTGCGATCGAGAAACTTAGTCCGAATCCGGAAATCACCCGGTTCAAAGGTTTGGGAGAAATCTCGCCCGATGAGTTCCGGAATTTTATCGGCAAGGATATGCGTCTGGAACAGGTTTCTCTTCGTAAGACCGATGCCGTAGGTGAATTGCTGGAATTTTATATGGGAAAGAATACGATGGAACGTCAGAACTTCATCATCAACAACCTGGTGGTGGAGGAAGATTTGATTCAGTAATAATGAATGGTTGATAATGAAGAAGCGTGCAATATTTCCAGGGACATTCGATCCCTTTACCATCGGGCATTATTCGGTAGTGAAACGTGCCTTGACCTTTATGGACGAAATCATCATCGGTATCGGCGTGAACGAGAAGAAGCGGACGTATTTCCCTACCGATAAGCGTGTGCGGATGATTGAGAAGCTGTATGCCGGTAACCCACGTGTGAGTGTAGAGGCATACGATGGATTGACGGTAGACTTTGCCCGTATGCGCGATGCCAAGTTCATTATCCGTGGCATCCGTACGGTACACGATTTCGAGTACGAAGAAACCATAGCCGACATCAACCGCAAATTGTCGGGAGTGGAAACCATTTTGCTCTTTACCGAGCCCGAACTGACCGCAATCAGTTCCACCATCGTGCGCGAACTGTTGCATTATGGCAAGGATGTCACACCGTTCTTGCCGGCAGAACTTGATATTAATGAAGAATGAAGATTATGATGAAATACCGTTGCTTGATAACATGGCTTTGTGTGCTGTTTGCACTTTCAGCAGGTGCACAGAGCAACAAACTTTTAAATTCTCCTTCCCGTAAATTACAGTTGGCAGAGTTTGCCATAGCCAATCTGTATGTAGACGAAGTGAATGAAGGAAAACTGGTAGAAGATGCAATTGTCAGCATGCTGAAAGAACTTGACCCTCATTCTACATATTCCAATCCCGAAGAGGTGCGAGAATTGAATGAACCCTTACAGGGTAATTTCGATGGTATCGGCATTCAGTTCAATATGGCTACCGATACTTTGTTTGTTATTCAGCCAGTGTCGGGAGGTCCTTCTGAAAAGGTCGGTATTTTGGCGGGCGACCGTATCATCGAAGTCAATGATACAGTGATAGCCGGTGTAAAGATGAGTACAGATGATGTGATGCGCCGTTTACGCGGCAAACGTGGAACAAAGGTGAATGTGAAGGTGATGCGCCGTGGAGTGAAAGAGTTGCTTCCGTTTACCATTACGCGCGACAAGATTCCTGTCTATAGTCTGGATGCTTCGTATATGGTGAACGACCGTATCGGCTATATCCGTATCAACCGCTTCGGAGCTACTACGGGCAAAGAGTTTGTAGATGCTTTGCATCGCCTGCAGAAAATGGGTATGAAAGACTTGATTCTCGACTTGCAGGGCAATGGTGGAGGATACTTGAATGCTGCCATAGAGGTCGTAAATCAATTTTTGGGCAAGAAACAACTGATTGTATATACCGAAGGGCGCCGTAATCCGCGTGCCGAATTTGATGCTGAAGGAAACGGAGATTTCCTCGACGGACGGCTGGCGGTATTGGTGGATGAATTTTCGGCTTCAGCAAGCGAGATTGTTACCGGCGCCATACAGGATTGGGACAGAGGAGTCGTGGTTGGTCGCCGTACATTTGGCAAAGGATTGGTGCAGCGTCCCATTGACTTGCCCGATGGTTCGATGATTCGTCTTACTGTGGCTCGTTATTATACACCTTCGGGACGTTGTATCCAGAAACCTTATGAAAGTATCGAACAGTATAACCGTGACTTGATAGACCGTTACAACCGTGGTGAAATGCTGAGTGCTGACAGTATTCATTTTCCCGATTCGTTGAAATATAAGACTTTGCGCCTGGAGCGTACGGTTTATGGTGGCGGAGGTATTATGCCCGATTATTTTGTGCCGGTGGATACCACGATGTATACTGATTATTACCTGGCTTTGCGCGATAAAGGCGCCATTGTGCAGCAAAATTTGAAATGGGTGGATGCTCGTCGGACAGAATGGTTGAAGAAGTATAAAGACTTCCGTCATTTTGACCGTGAGTTTGAAGTTACTCCCGAAATGCTGGACGAGTTGAAAGCTTTGGGAGAGACATTGGGAGTTGTTTATAAGGAGAAAGAATATCAGTTGGCGATGCCTCTTATCAAAGCCCAGCTGAAAGCCCTTATCGCCCGCGACCTTTGGGATATGAATGAATATTTCCAGGTTATCAATCGTTTGAGTGACAGTATGAATAAGGCTATCGAATTGCTGGAAAGACATGAAGAAGAGTTCTTGAAGCGTGGAACTTCTTCAGGCAGCTATTGATGGTGGCATGATGTGACAACGGGGTTGTCTTACATCATGCTCACCATGGATTGGCATTTGTTTGCTTATTTCTTCAGTTCCGGGTAACTGATACGGGTGTGGTACATCGTTTTCAGTTTTTCTTTGAATACGCTTTTCACCGTGGCAATGTCTTTGAAGGTGATGGGGCATTCTTTGAAGTTGCCGTCCTGTACCTGGCTGTCAATGATTTTGTCTACCAGGTTCGAGATGCTTTCCTCGGTGTATTCAGGCAGGCTGCGCGAGGCAGCTTCTACCGAGTCTGCCATCATCATAATCGCCTGTTCCTTGGTGAAAGGGTTTGGACCCGGATAGCGGAATGCTTCCTTATCTACTTCTTCATCGGGATGTTCGTTCTGGTACGAGATGTAAAAATATTTGGTTAATCCTTTTCCATGATGGGTGCGGATGAAGTCTTTGATGACCTCGGGCAGGTTGTTCTTTTCTGCAAGTTTCACGCCGTCGGTTACATGGCTGATTACAATTTGGGCACTTTGTTTGTAACTTAGCTGGTCGTGTGGATTCACGCCCGACTGGTTCTCGGTGAAGAAGGCAGGATTCAGCATTTTGCCGATATCGTGGTACATTGCTCCGGTACGCACCAGTTGGCTGTTGGCTTCGATACGGTTGGCAGCTGCGGCGCAGAGGTTGGCCACCTGCAAGGAGTGGTTGAATGTACCGGGAGCTACTTCCGACATTTCACGCATCAGTTTGTTGTTGATGTTCGAGAGTTCCACTAGTGTGACGTTGGATGTAAACCCGAAAGTCTTTTCGAGGATGAACAGCAACGGATAGGTAAACAGCAGCAATATGCCGTTGATGATGAAATTGATGTAGATATTCGTGTTCAGTTGCGAAACGTCGTTGACATGGATCAGGTCGAGCGCGAAATATAATACTGAATAGGCAACGACAACAATCAGGGCACTGCGTAATAACTGTGAGCGTTGCGACAGTTCGCGCAGGCTATAAATACTTGCCATGCCTGCGATGGTCTGCAGCAAGATGAATTCGTGCGGCGTACGCAGGCAGATGGAGCAAAGCAATATAGACAGGATGTGTGCCATGAATGCTGTGCGCGAGTCGAGAAAGATGCGTACAATCATCGGCAGCATTGTGAATGGTACGATGTACACGCTCATAAACGGATGTGATACCATCAGTGATGAGATGACAGGGAAGAAGATAATCAGGAAGAACAGGATGCTAAGGCTTCCTTTCTTGTCGTAATAATCGCGGCGGAACAGGGCGAGGTATATCATAAAGCATCCGATGAGAATGGATACAAACAGGATTTGCCCGAATAGGGTCAGGCGTTTTTCGGTAGTGGTTTCGTTCCGTTTGTCCCATTCCCGTTGCAGGGATTTCAAGATGTTATAGGTCTGCTGGTTGATGATTTCACCCCGGTCGATGATTTTCTGTCCGTTCATTACGAAGCCTTTGGCGAATGATACTCCTGAGAGCAAGTCTTTTTTTGCCGTTTCCGATTTGTTGGCATCGTAAATAAGGTTTACGGTCAGGTAATTGTTCAGGTTGCATCGTTGCAGCAGGGTCTTGCTGAAGTGTACGGTGTCCGAATTGACCAGTGCTTCATAAGCCCGTTTCGTACTGTAGATTTCGCTGATGCTTTGCAGGATGGAAGTGTTCTGGTAGACAATCTGTATGCTCAGGATACTGTCTTTGTGCAGACGCGCCAGTTGTTCGACAGGCATAATTCCTTTCCGATAGATTTCCTTCAGTTTTTGTTCGATGTAATGTGGATACGTGGGGTCGGGGATGATTTGCCGGAGTTTTCTGTTGTAGTCTTCCTTGAACTGGCTGATAATCCGTTCACCCATGGTTTCCGATAACTGGAAGTAGGGGTGGTAGCTTCTCATAATGCTGTCCTGTTCGCGTTGCACTTCGTCTTCTCCCTTGTAGATGGGAAAGTCGAACGAGGCTTGGAGCAGGCCGTATTTCCACGGTTTATTGATGTCAAACTGATAGTTGAATTGTCCTTCCCGCGGCAGGAAGTATACGATAATGGCCACTGCAGCAAGGAAGATGCCGCATTTATAGAAGAACTTCTTATACGAGAACTGTCTTTCGGTTTGGAAACTTTTCATAAGATTCGGATATTTTGCCTGCAAAATAAGAAAAAAACGGGAAAAATACCTTAATTTTGCGCTGTATTTTTTAGATAAAATCACTATGGCAGAAAGAAAAGTTAGAGTTCGTTTCGCTCCCAGCCCTACGGGAGCGTTACACATCGGTGGTGTGCGCACTGCCTTATACAACTATCTGTTCGCCCGTCAGCACGGGGGGGACTTGGTTTTCCGAATCGAGGATACCGACTCGAACCGCTTCGTTCCGGGAGCGGAAGAATACATACTCGAATCGTTCAAATGGCTGGGTATCCAGTTTGACGAAGGGGTCAGTTTCGGAGGAAATTATGGACCTTACCGTCAGTCGGAGCGTCGCGACATCTATAAGAAATATGTGAAAGTGTTGCTCGACAGTGGAAAAGCCTACATTGCTTTTGACACGCCCGAAGAACTGGATGCCAAACGAAAGGAAATACCTAACTTCCAGTATGATGCCTCTACACGTATGTCGATGCGTAATTCGCTGACGATGCCGCAAGAGGAAGTAGACCGTCTTGTTGCCGAAGGAAAACAGTATGTGGTTCGTTTCAAAATTGAACCCGATGAAGATGTGCACGTGGACGATCTCATTCGCGGCGATGTGAAAATCAACTCTTCTATTCTGGATGACAAGGTTCTGTATAAATCGGCAGACGAACTGCCTACGTATCACCTGGCAAATATTGTCGATGACCATTTGATGGAAATTTCCCATGTTATCCGTGGTGAGGAATGGCTGCCTTCCGCTCCCTTGCACGTCTTGCTTTACCGTGCTTTTGGCTGGGAAGATACGATGCCCCGTTTTGCACATCTGCCCTTGTTGCTGAAACCCGAAGGCAATGGAAAATTGAGTAAGCGTGACGGCGACCGTCTTGGTTTTCCTGTGTTCCCACTGGAATGGCATGACCCCAAGACTGGTGAAGTGTCATCGGGATACCGTGAATCGGGATATCTGCCCGAAGCGGTCATTAACTTCCTTGCCTTGTTGGGTTGGAATCCGGGTAATGACCAGGAATTGATGTCGATGGACGAACTGGTGAATCTTTTCGACTTGAACCACTGTAGCAAGGCGGGGGCTAAATTCGATTACAAGAAAGGCATCTGGTTCAATCATGAATATATTCTGCGCAAGAGTGACGAGGAGATTGCTGCCCTGTTCAAACCTGTGCTGGAAGCGCATGGAGTGGCAGTGCACGATTATACCGATAGTTATCTGACAAAGGTCGTTTCACTGGTGAAAGGCCGTGTCAATTTTGTGAAAGAACTTTGGGAGCAGGCACGCTTTTTCTTCGTGGCTCCTGAAACCTATGCCGAGAAAGATGTGAAGAAACGCTGGAATGCCGATACGCCCCGTATTATGGACGAGCTGGCCGGTGTGCTGGAAGGTATCGGTGATTTCACTTCGAAACCGTCGGAAGACATTGTGATAGCCTGGATTACAGAGAAGGGATATCACTTGGGCAATGTGATGAATGCTTTCCGTCTTGCCGTGGTAGGCGAATGCAAGGGACCGCATATGTTCGACATTACCGAACTGCTGGGCAAGGAAGAGACTATCAGGCGTATGCGCCGTGCGGTGGAGGTGCTTAAATAACCGGTGTGATGATATACAATTTTGCAATCTGCCTGTTCGTAGGGGCAGTCCGTCTGATTGCGCTGTTCAATAAGAAAGTGGCGCGGATGGTAAAGGGTGAGCGTGAAGCTTTCGATGTGCTGGCACGGAAAATTGATCCGCAGGCGAAGTACATCTGGTTTCATGCCGCCTCATTGGGTGAATTCGAGCAAGGACGCCCGTTGATAGAGCTTATCCGCCGGAATTATCCTCAATACAAAATCTTGCAGACGTTTTTCTCGCCTTCGGGCTACGAGGTGCGCAAGGATTACCGGGGTGCCGATGTGGTGTGCTACTTACCGCTTGATACACCGTGCAATGTGCGCCGTTTTCTCGATGCAGCACATCCTTGCGCCGCATTTTTCATCAAGTATGAGTTTTGGAAAAACTATCTTGGTGCGCTTCATCGCCGTGGGGTGCCGGTCTACAGCGTCAGTTCCATCTTCCGTCCGCAGCAAGTGTTCTTTCGGTGGTACGGTGTAGCATATCGGGACGTGCTGAAATGTTTTACCCATCTCTTTGTGCAGAATGAAGAGTCTGTGCGCCTGCTTGCAGGGATAGGTGTCACCGCTACCACCATTGTGGGTGATACACGATTCGACCGCGTGCTGGACATCTGCCGTCAGGCGAAAGAACTTCCGTTGGTAGAAGCATTCAAGGGCAGCAATCGCTATACGCTGGTGGCTGGCAGTTCGTGGGCACCCGATGAGGATATTTTCATTCCCTATTTCAATGCCCATCCGGAGATGAAGCTTATCATTGCTCCCCACGTTATTGATGAAAACCATCTGTCCGAAATCGAAAGCAAGCTGCACCGCACTGCGGTGCGTTACACGCAGGCGACGCCAGAGAACGTGTGCCGTGCAGACTGTCTTATCATAGACTGTTTCGGACTGCTTTCGTCTATCTATCGGTATGGCGAGGTGGCATACATTGGCGGTGGTTTCGGCGTGAGCATACACAATACGCTCGAAGCGGCTGTTTATGGCATCCCTGTTGTTTTCGGACCTAACAACCAGAAATTCCTTGAAGCTCAGGGATTGAAAGCCTGCCGTGGCGGTTTTGAGATAACCGATGCTACCGGTTTCGAAACCCTGATGGATCGCTTCCTGTCCGATGAAGCCTTTCTTTCTGCTTCGGGTAAGGCGGCAGGCGATTATGTAAAAGACAACGCCGGTGCGCTGGACAAAATAATGGATATCGTCCGTTTGTGACGTGTCTTTCTTTTATCATTCGGGAAGAGGCTGTCTTTAAATGAAAGTTGTTTTTCATTTAGAGACAGCTTCTTCTGTTTATCTGTTTGAAACCTCACATCCCGAACCGCGACGTATCCACCTCTTTCGCCTCTTTCTTCTTATATCCGCCGAAGCGGTAACTGAACGAGACGGTGAGGCTGCGGGCGTAGTTCTTCACGTGCATGTCGAAGTGCTGGGTGCCGTTGCGCGACTCGATGTCGAGGTGGTTCATCCTGTTGAAGAGGTCGGTGCCTTTCAGTTGGAGCATCGCTTTCTCACCGGCGAAGGTGTAGCGCAGGGCGGCATCCACATAGCCCACGGCACCGAGGCGGTAACTGCCCTGTATGGCTCCTGTCTGCCCGAAGGCGGAGATTTCCAGACGGATATTGGGGCGGCTGCTCAGGGTGAAGGTGTTGGTCCACTGCCCGATGCCTGCCCACCGCTTGTTGTCGAAGGGAGCGTCGTAGTAGCGGCTCGCCTTGTCGTGCTTCAGCTGGGCGTTCAGCGTCAGCTGGCTGTCCCACCACGTGCCTACGCGGAAGGGGACGACGGCGGTGAACGTGAGCAGCTGCAGGTAGTCCCAGTTCTGGTAATTATAAATGGCACGCAGCTCGTTCGAGTCCAGGTATGCCATCTGCATAAAGTAGTCGGGCACGTAGCTGTATTCCGCCTGCACGATGTACTTGCTCTTCCAGATGTAGGTCAGCGTGGCGGTATAGTCGGTGTAGGGGTGCAGGCTGGCGTTGCCTTCTATCACCTGATAGCCGTTCAGGTAGCTGGTGCTGCCGCTCAGCGTCCAGTAGTCGGGATAGGTCTTGTCCGAGCTGAACGAAAGCTGGAAGATGTGTGCCGCCGAAGGCATGTAGTTCAGCGAAAGAGTGGGGTAGACCGCCCACTTCCGGTAGTCCGCCATCTTATAGTATTCCACCGCCGCCGACGCGCTGAGGTTCCATTGCGGACTGAACGCCTTGTCGAATCCGGCATAGACGTTATAGGTATATTCGTCGATGCGGCTTTCGTTGTCCATGCCGCTCATCTCGGGCAGGTCGTAGCGTTGCGAGTTGCGGTTGTTCACGTAGGTGAACGCCGTGCCGTAGTTCAGCGTCCAGCCCTTTGCGAGCGAATGGCTTTGGTCGGCATACACTTTCCAGCGTCCGATGCGCTGGCGCGAGTCGCTTCGGAAGGCGGACGGCTCGGCTTCGGTATCGGTGAAGTCCTGCGTGCTCTCGTCTTCGTAATACGTGTAGTCGGCGCCTGCGCTCAGCCCGAAGCCGGAGGTATAGTTCAGCGCGGCGTTATGCAGCTGCGTGTCGCTCCGCTTGCCGTTGTGCGAGTCCGTCACGTTGCCCCATGCGTCTGCCGTCGATTTCCCGTCGGGCTTGAGGCTGCCCGTATAGCTGAGGCTGAGGCGGTCGTCCTCCGTGGGCTTGTAGGTGGCGGCGGTGCGGAAGGTATGGGTCAGGCTCCGTCCGCTGTCATCTTCAGACAGGCGGATGTCGTGCGTCTCTCCGTCTGCGGTGTGCAGGGCGCGGAAGTCCATCCCCTGCCGGTAATAATAGTCGCTCAGGTGGTACATCGCGTCCACGTCCCACCGCGGCGAGAGCCACGCCAGCGTTACGCCTCCGTTGCCTCCGGCTTCGTCCTTCTGCACGTAGTTGCCGTTCACCTCGCCCTGCAGGCCGCCTTCGCCAGCCTTGTAACCCTTCAGCACGAGGTTGACCGCCGCGCCGCGCACGTGGTATTGGGGCGGCGCGCTATACATCACCTCCGCTCGTTCCACGCGCGAGGCAGGCGTTGCCTTCAGCAGGGCGATGACTTGCTCGGCGCTCATGGATGAAGGCTTGCCGTTGAGCACGATGCCCAGGCTTCCGCTTCCGGCAAGGGCAGGTACGCCGTCCTTCTCCACCACGCCCGGCAGCTGCAGCAAGGCTTCGTAGGCATTGGTCACGAGGCGGCTGGCGGCAATTTGCGCCACGTCGTAAGTCAGGCGGCTGCCCTCCACCTTCACCAGCGGACGCTCGCCGCGCACCGTCACCTCGTCCAGCGCATAGTCGCGCGGCGTCAGCACGAGGGTATCCGCGTCCGCCCCGCTCCCTTCGCGGATGCAGGTATTATAAATAAGGTGCTGCACGACGAGGCGGTACCTCTCGGGACGCTGTCCGAAGCGGAACACGCCCAAGCTGTCGGTCAGTGTCGCGTCGATATAGGTAGAGTCGGCGGTTTGCAGCACCACCGTAGCGGCTTCCACGGACCGGCGGTCGGCATCGGTCACCGTCCCCGTAAGGCTTTGGGCGGAGAGTGTAGCCGTACAAAGTCCGCACATCAGCAAGAAAAAGAATGTTTTCATGTCGTTCTGTCGTTTTTGATTGATGCCGCAAAGGTAAAGAGCCGCCTCCGCATCGGTGGTTAACGCAAGGTTAACGTAACGTTAACGGGGGAGTATGCGATATGAAAGCACGGTAGGGGCGAGGTCCGCTCGCCCGAAGACATCCGCTGTAGATGCATTCGGGCGGGCAGACCCCGCCCCTACGATTTGTCACACAATCGGCTTGACCACCTCAACCCTCATCCCCAGGGCGTGCATTATCCGGTAGAAAGTGGCGACACTGGGGGTTATCACTCCTTTCTCAATCCGTGAGATGTACGATTTTGTCACGCTGAGGCGGTCGGCAAGCTCGGACTGGGTCATTCCCGCCTCCTTTCTTGCGTCAAGCAGAATCTGGCTTGTGTAGAACGCATACGCTTCTTCGTCGAACTTCGCACGTTCGGGCGTGCCGGGCGCACCGAACTCCTTATCCAGTTCAGCGCTGATGTCGGTCAGCATTTCTTCGTTTGTATTCATAATATTCCTCCTTTATTTGTAATGCCTTTGCTATTTCCGAGGGCGGCGTCTTCTGCGTCTTCTTTTGGAATCCGTTGAAAAGCACTACGATTTGCCCTTCATCAAAGATAAAAAAGATGCGGTAAATATTTCCATTATACGATATGCGCAACTCATACAAGCCGTCGCG
>OMDV01000496.1_pt1 | contig 10792 bp, 8 predicted proteins | sample 1673671 | NCBI WGS metagenome assembly OMDV01 (sample SAMEA103958118, study PRJEB25191) | human gut metagenome | reverse complement strand
CTCGGGCGCTATGCGGTGGTCACCGTTGCAAAAATCAACAATATACGCGAGATAGCCGCCGAACTCCTCGCCGAGAGGATGCATTTCAGCGAGCTATCGGCCAACAACATCAACCAGACCGAGCTCGTGGCCCTGCTCATCAATATGGGCAATACATTTGTCGAGGGCATCAACTTAGTATATAAGAAAATAAAGGGGTCATGCTCGATGCTCATACTTACTGAGAACGGCATCATAGCTGCCCGAGACTATCTGGGACGCACCCCCATTGTGATAGGCCGCAAAGAAGGGGGTTATGCCGCAGCATCCGAGACGGCAGCATTCCCCAACCTCGACTACAAGCGTGTGCGCGATGTAGGCCCCGGTGAGATCGTGCGTCTCACGGCCGACAGCATGGAGGTCCTTCAGGCTCCCGCGCGCCGCGAGCAGATATGCTCTTTCCTGTGGGTCTACTACGGTTTCCCAGCAAGCGACTACGAGGATATCAACGTCGAGGACGTACGCGAGGCCGCAGGACGCGCCATGGGAGCTGAAGATGACTCGGTTGGCGACTGCGTGTGCGGCATCCCCGACTCGGGCGTAGGATTCGCGCTCGGATATGCCGAAGGGAACGGTATCCCCTACCGCCGTGCCGTGCTCAAATACACCCCCACATGGCCCCGCAGCTTCACGCCGGGCAACCAGAGCCGCCGCGACCTTGTGGCAAAGATGAAGCTTATCCCCAACAAAGCTATCCTCGATGGCAAGAGTGTGGTATTCTGCGACGACTCTATCGTGCGCGGCACCCAGCTCAGAGACAATGTGCGCACCTTCTTCGAGTGCGGCGTCAAGGAGGTACACGCACGTATCTCGTGTCCTCCCCTCGTCTACGGATGCCCCTTTATCGGCTTCACATCGTCCAAGAGCGACCTTGAGCTCATAACCCGCCGCATCATCCGCGATTTCGAGGGCAAGGACGATGCCAAACTCGAGACCTACGCCACCACAGGTACACCCGAATACGAGCGCATGGTCGCCGAGATAGCGCGCCGCCTCGAGCTCACCACTCTCAAATTCAGCAAGATAGAGCATCTGATTGACAGTATCGGACTGCCCAAATGCAAAGTCTGCACCCACTGTTTTGACGGCAGCGGCAAATGCCCGTCAGAAGCCTGGGCCGAAGACCATCCGGGCGAGTAAGCGGGAAATCCGAAAAAAGTTCGTATATTTGCAGTAGATTATGAAACATATACGCAATTTCTGTATCATAGCGCACATCGACCACGGCAAGAGTACCCTGGCCGACCGTCTGCTCGAATATACCGACACTGTGGCCGGCAAAGACCTGCAGGCTCAGGTGCTCGACGATATGGACCTTGAGCGCGAACGCGGCATCACCATCAAGAGCCATGCCATCCAGATGAACTATAATCTTGACGGCGAGGACTATGTGCTCAACCTCATAGACACTCCGGGACACGTCGATTTCTCATACGAAGTGTCGCGCTCGATTGCCGCATGCGAGGGCGCGCTGCTCATCGTCGACGCCTCGCAGGGCATACAGGCACAGACAATCTCGAACCTCTATATGGCCATCGACAACGACCTCGAGATTATCCCGGTGATAAACAAGGTCGACCTTGACAGCGCCAAGCCCGACGAGGTCGAGGATCAGATTGTCGACCTGCTCGGATGCGACCGCGAGGAGATAATACGCGCCTCAGGCAAGACCGGCATCGGAGTGCCCGAGATACTGCGCGCCATCGTCGAGCGCATCCCCGCCCCCAAGGGTGACCCCGAAGCACCGCTGCAGGCCCTCATCTTCGACTCGGTCTTCAACCCCTTCCGCGGCATCATCGCATATTTCAAGATTGTCAACGGCACCATCCGCAAGGACGATTTCGTCAAGTTCGTGGCCACCGGGCGCGAATATAATGCCGACGAGATCGGCGTGCTAAAGCTCGACATGCAGCCGTGCCAGGAGCTCTCGGCGGGTAATGTAGGCTATATCATATCCGGCATCAAGACATCGCGCGAGGTCAAGGTGGGCGACACCATCACCCACGTCAAGCGCCCCTGTCCCGAGGCCATCGACGGGTTCGAGGAGGTCAAGCCCATGGTCTTCGCCGGCGTCTATCCCATCGAGACCGAAGATTTCGAGAACCTGCGCGCCTCGCTCGAGAAACTCCAGCTCAACGACGCATCGCTCACCTTCCAGCCCGAGTCGTCTATGGCCCTCGGATTCGGATTCCGCTGCGGTTTCCTCGGACTGCTGCACATGGAGATTATACAGGAACGTCTGGGACGCGAGTTCGACATGGATGTCATCACCACGGTGCCCAACGTAAGCTATCGCGTCTACGACAAGCACGGTGTCATGACCGAGGTACACAATCCTTCGGGCCTCCCCGAACCAACCTTGATAGACCATATCGAGGAGCCGTATATCCGTGCCTCCATCATCACCGCAGCCGACTATATCGGCCCTATCATGACACTCTGCCTCGGCAAACGCGGCGAGCTGGTGAAACAGGAGTATATCTCGGGCAACCGCATGGAGATGATTTTCGACATGCCGCTGGGCGAGATAGTGATAGATTTCTACGACAAACTCAAGAGCATATCCAAGGGATATGCCTCGTTCGACTATCACCTGCACGATTTCCGCACCTCAAAACTGGTCAAGCTCGACATACTGCTCAACGGCGAGAGCGTCGACGCACTGTCGACACTGACACACGTCGACAACGCCGTGACATTCGGACGCCGCATGTGCGAGAAACTCAAGGAGCTCATACCGCGCCAGCAGTTCGACATAGCCATCCAGGCAGCCATCGGCGCCAAGATCATCGCACGCGAGACCATCAAGGCGGTGCGCAAGGATGTGACCGCCAAATGCTATGGAGGCGACATCTCGCGCAAGCGCAAACTGCTCGAGAAACAGAAGAAAGGCAAGAAGCGCATGAAGCAGATAGGCTCTGTGGAGGTGCCGCAGAAGGCATTCCTCGCGGTGCTCAAGCTGGACTGAAATACGCCGACACCCATCTGCAATCCGCAACCCGGAGCCAATTCCGGGGTGCGGATTGTACTTTTTTACCCATTTCTTTCAGAGGCGCACGATTTATGCTGCAGAATGGCGGGAAATGACTATTTTTGCATCAGACAAACAACAACCAGCACTTACCTCCATGAAATCCAAAGCATTATCAGTATGCATCGCCCTGGCCGCAGCGGCATCGTATCCGCAAGGCATAGTGGCGGAGACCGTAGACATCTCGACCCCCAACACATCACTGCTGCTCGACGCGACCGAGGGACAGCCCCTTAAGATACTCTATTATGGCGCGAAGCTCAACGCCGCCGACGCCGCCGCGCTCGTCGAGTCGGGCGAGGCCATCAACCGCGAGGCATATCCTGTCTATGGCATCAACCCGATGGCCGAAGCCGCGCTGAGCGTCACACACTCTGACGGCAACCGCACCACTGCAGTCGGCGTGACCGGCGTCACCACACGCGATGAGAAAAACGGCGCAAAAGTCACTACCGTCTCGATGCGCGACAAGGTGTATCCCCTCGGGGTCGACATCAGCTACCGCACATATCCCGGCTATGACATCATCGAGACATGGGCTGAGATAACCAACGGCGAGAAAGGTGGCATCACCCTCAACCGCTTCATGTCGGGTTATCTCCCCGTGCGCTACGGCAACGTCTGGATGTCGAGCCTCTACGGCACATGGGCCAACGAGACCCAGCTCACCGAAGAGCCCCTGCCCCACGGCGTACGCATGATAAAGAACAAGGACGGACTGCGCAACTCGCACACCGCCCATTCGGAGGTGATGCTCTCGCTCGACGGCAAGCCCCGCGAGAACGAGGGGCGCGTCATCGGCGCGGCACTCTGCTATCCCGGCAACTACAAGGTGTTCGTCGACACCGACGACTCGGACTATCACCATCTTTTCGCCGGAATCAACGAGGAGAACTCGGAGTATCATCTGAAGAAAGGTGAGAAATTCACCACTCCCGAGCTGGCCCTGACATACTCGCAGGAGGGCCTGTCGGGCGTGAGCCGCAATTTCCACCGCTGGGGACGCGCCAACCGCCTCCATGCCGGTGACAAGGAGCGCAAGATACTGCTCAACTCGTGGGAGGGTGTTTACTTTGACATCAACGAGGAGGTCATGGCCGGAATGATGGAGGACATCGCGTCGATGGGCGGCGAGCTCTTCGTGATGGACGACGGATGGTTTGGCGACAAGTATCCCCGCAACGTCGACAACTCGTCGCTCGGCGACTGGGTGGTGGACACACGAAAGCTGCCCCACGGAATAAACGGACTCCTCAAGACAGCTAAGGAGAAAGGTGTCAGGTTCGGCATCTGGATCGAGCCCGAGATGTCGAACACCGTCAGCGAGCTCTATGAGAAGCATCCCGACTGGGTAATCAAGGCCCCCAACCGCGAGGTGACACAGGGGCGTGGAGGCACACAGGTGGTGCTCGACATGGCCAATCCCAAGGTACAGGATTTCATCTTCAACCTTGTCGACACGCTTATGACCAACTATCCCGAGATAGACTACATCAAGTGGGACGCCAACGCCCCCGTCATGGACCACGGCTCGCAATATCTCACAGCCGACAACCAGAGCCACCTCTACATCGACCTGCACAACGGTCTGCGCAAGACACTCGACCGCATCCGCGAGGCTCATCCCGATGTCACGATACAGGCATGTGCCAGCGGCGGCGGACGCGCCAACTGGGGTTTCCTCCCCTGGTTTGACGAGTTCTGGACCTCGGATAACAACGATGCCCTCCAGCGCATCTACATGCAGTGGGGCACAAGCTATTTCTATCCCGCCATCGCAATGGCATCCCACATCTCGGCCTCGCCCAACCATCAGACATTCCGCCGCATACCCACCAAGTTCCGTGCCGACGTAGCCATGAGCGGACGTCTGGGGCTCGAGATGCAGCCGCGCGACATGAACGACGATGACAAGGCCGTATGCCGCCAGGCCATAGCCGACTATAAGACCATACGCCCAATAGTCCAGTTCGGCGACCTCTACAGACTCGTCTCTCCGTTCGACAAGAAGGGTGTCGCATCACTGATGTATGTCACTCCCGAGAAGGATGACGCCGCGTTCTTCTGGTGGAAGACAGAGACATTCATGAACCAGCAGCTTCCGCGCATACCCATGGCCGGACTCGACCCGGACAAGGTCTACACCGTCCACGAGCTCAACCGCATAGACAACGACCCCCTGCCCTACGAGGGAAAACGGTTTACCGTGCGCTATCTCATGGACAACGGCCTTGAGATGCCGCTGACATACAATGTCGACTATAACAAGAACACCGACTACGCCTCGCGCGTGCTGAGGCTCACCGCCGAATAAGGCTCATAGTACATCACAATAATAACCTACAAACCTCGGTCCGGCGCACGTTCCTAATCCCGTGTGCCGGACCACATTTTAGAGCCAAGTGTTAAAATTTCCTTAAAAACCGATTGATATTTGCATATTCCGGGAAAAAGCCCTAACTTTGCACAGCAAAACAAGGGAAACACCTTCCGAGTGAGCAGACAAAGAAATAAATGCTGGCGATTTAGTGTAGAGGCCTAGCACGCCGCCCTCTCACGGCGGAAACCCGGGTTCGAATCCCGGATTCGCTACACAGCCAAGAGATTCAGTCCTACTGAGGATTGAATCTCTTTTTTCACATACCACAGCGGTCAGACACTTTGTATTTTACTATTTTTTCTGTACTTTTGTGTCATGTGGAAAAAGAAAAAGCTGATAAGAGGTATCATCCTGTCCCTCACCGCATTTGCCGTTGTCATTGCCATATTCACCATATATGCCAATTTCAAGGTAGAGAGAGCGGCGCGCCATAGGTTGTACGATGATGTTGCATCAGTGCCATACAACCGCGTGTCATTGCTGTTGGGCACAAATCCGCTCAACCGCCTCGGAAGGCCAAACTCATATTTCACCAACCGCATCCGCACAGCTGCAGCCCTCTACAAGGCCGGAAAGACCGACTACATCATAGTGAGCGGCGACAACCATGTCGCGACCTACGACGAGCCCACAGCCATGCGCGACGCACTCGTAGCCCTCGGCGTGCCCGAAGAGAGGATTGTCCCCGACTATGCCGGATTCAGGACACTCGACTCTGTGGTCAGGGCCAAGGAGGTATTCGGCTGCGACTCGCTCACCATAATATCGCAGGCCGACCACAACGCCCGCGCCCTCTATATAGCCCGCGCCAACGGCATACAAGCTGTGGCCATCGTGGCCCCGCTGCGGGCCGACAGACGTGTCAGGATACGTCTGGCCATACGCGAATGGCTGGCGCGCGACAAGATGATGCTCGATCTTCTGCTGGGCAAGCAGCCCCATTTCCTGGGCAAGCGCATCACAATCCCCGGAGATACAGGACAAAAATAACCTGAATGACCATGATACAGATAGGAAGATACAGATTCGGCCTCGCCCAGGCGTCGATGGTAATAGTATTCGTCGTGCTGAGCATATGTGCGGCTGTCGCCGCCTTCAATCAGGCAAGCCCCGAATATCCCGTGCCACTCGGCGACCTGCTCCTCATCAACGAGTGCATGGCACTTGCCGTGACGCTGGTATATGGCATCGTTGCTCATTTCGCCGTAGCCATCATCGACAGGCTGCGCCGGAAATAACCCCACCCGTAATGGCATCCCAAAGGCAATACATAGCGATAGACCTGAAGTCGTTCTATGCGTCGGTCGAGTGTGTCGAGCGTGGCCTCGACCCGCTTGACACGTGTCTTGTCGTGGCAGACGAGTCGAGGACAGCCAAGACTATATGCCTGGCGGTTTCCCCGGCCCTGAAGGCTTACGGAACAGGGGGACGCCCGAGGCTGTTTGAGGTGATACGCAAGGTGCGCGAGGTAAACGCAAGGCGCGGACATGCGGGGGGCTCTTACTCTAAAACCATCCTCGACTCTGACCCCAATGTGGCGGTTGACTATATCGTAGCACCTCCCCGCATGGCACATTACATCGACTACAGCACACGCATATACCGTGTGTACCTGCGCCATATCGCCCCCGAGGACATACATGTCTATTCGATTGACGAGGTTTTCATCGACGTGACATCATATCTCGCCACATATCGCCTGACACCCCACGAGCTCGCCATAAAGATGATACGCGAGGTGCTTGCCGAGACAGGTGTCACAGCCACAGCCGGGATAGGGACAAACCTCTATCTCGCCAAGATTGCCATGGATATAGTGGCCAAGAAGATGCCTCCCGACAGCGACGGCGTGCGCATAGCCGAGCTTGACGAGATGAGCTATCGCCGTGAGCTGTGGGCGCACCAGCCGCTCACCGATTTCTGGCGCGTAGGACATGGCATAGCTGCCCGTCTGGCGCGTCATGGCATCTTCACCATGGGCGACATAGCCCGCTGCTCGCTCTATCATGAGGATTTCCTGTATCAGTTGTTCGGGGTCAACGCCGAGCTACTCATCGACCATGCGTGGGGATGGGAGCCGGTGACAATCGACCTTATAAAAGCCTATCGCCCCGCATCGCGCTCAATCAGCAGCGGGCAGGTGCTCCAGTCGGCCTACACTGTCCCAAAAGCACGCAACGTGGTGCTTGAGATGGCAGACAGCCTGTCGCTCGAGCTTATAGACAACCGCCTTGTCACAGACCAGATTGTGCTCACGGTGGGATATGACGTCGAGTCGCTGACCGACCCGGCGATAGGCGCACGATATGACGGCCCCGTCACACGCGACCATTACGGACGCCGTGTGCCCGTGCATGCCCACGGCACCCTAAACACCGTAGAGCCGACATCATCGGGCGACATCCTGATTTCGGGGTTCGGCGAGCTGTTCGACCGCATCATCAATCCTGACCTGCTGGTGCGCCGCCTCACATTGTGTGCCAACAACCTCAGGCGCGAGGAGGAGATGAGTGCCAACGATATGCCCGTGCAGCTCGACCTGTTCACCGACTACGAGGAGCTATGGCGCAGGGAGGAGCAGCGCAAGGAGGCGCTTGCCAGAGAGCGGCGACGCCAAGAGGCGGTGCTGAGGATAAAGAAACGGTTTGGCAAGAACGCTATACTCAAGGGCCTCAACTTTGCCGACGGCGCCACCCAGCGCGACCGCAACCGACAGATAGGCGGCCACCGGGAATAATGAGGAATTAGAAATTAGGAATTAGAAATGATTAATTTGGAGTGAGAAATTAGAATAGTTAAATAATACCATAATTAAACATATCATGAGAGACAATGTCATTAGAGAGAAGAGTTTTGCATTTGCTATACGATGTGCCAATTTGGCGAGACATTTGAGGGAGGATAAGAATGAATACGTTCTTTCAAAGCAGATTTTGAGGAGCGGCACAAGCATTGGGGCGAACGTAAGGGAGGCAATCTATGCTCAGACGAAGCCGGATTTCGGTATGAAGATGTCAATAGCACAGAAAGAAACGGCTGAGACCGAATATTGGTTAGAGCTTCTCGAAGCAACAGGCTATATATCTCCACAAGAGTCCTCAAGCCTTCTCGACGACTGCCGCGAACTGCTCAAAATCATCGTCGCAATTACTAAAACAATATACAATAAATAATGAGGAATTAGAAATTAGGAATTAGAAATTTGAAGAGGTCAGGTTTTACTATGGCCTGACAGAATCAGCCTTCCCATTACTAATTACTAATTACTAATTTCCCATTACTAATTCCTCATTCCTAATTCCTCATTGTTTTCTAATCCCTAATTAATGAACTATGATGATATAATAGGTCTGCCAAGGCCCGTGTCTTTGAGGCATAAGCCCATGTCGATGGAGGCGAGGGCGGCGCAGTTCGCACCATTCGCCGCCCTGACTGGCCATGACGCCGCCTTGGCCGAGACCGCCAGAGAAACCGTCCCACACGAGGAGATGTCCGACGACGAGCTGCGCGCCCTATCGTCGAGGCTCGTATATGCCATACAGAATATCCCGTCACGACACACCTTGTCCTTCACCGTCTTTGTTCCCGACAGCCGTAAAGCCGGAGGAGAATATAAGACCGTGGATGGGATAATCGCAAAATATGACCCCTACGACCGCGTGCTCACCCTCGCGGACGGCACATATATCACCGTCAGCAATATCACCGCCATAGACGGAGAACTGTTCGATATGTATGACTGAACAACCTTTGAAATACCATACAGATACAATGAAGAGAAAAGAACTGCTTGCACTCTGCCTGCCGCTGCTGATTGCAGGGTGCGCCCGACAGACCGACACAGCCGAGGAGATAAACGACTCCACTACCCCGCTGCATCTGCTCACGCCCGACTACCGTACACCCTACGGGCAGCTAACCCCCGAACAAGTCAAGGCCGACATTGACCGCGTGTTCGCCTACATCGACTCGGTGACACCTGCGAGGGTCGTCGACGCTGACGGAACCGAGCTCACCGACCCCGCCGCTCCCCTCCCCGACGGCGCCAAGCTCAATCAGGGCACCTACCGCCTGACAAGCTACGAGTGGGGGGTGACCTACATGGCACTGCTTAAAGCCGCAGAGATATTGAATGACAGCAAGTACAAGGACTATGTGACAGACCGCATCGGATTCCTTGCAAAGTGGGCTCCGGCATTTGCCGCACAGGCCGCACGTACAGGCAAACATGACGGACAGATGCGCCAGGTGGTGGCACCCGCATCGCTCGATGATGCCGGTGCCATGTCGGGTGCCTTCATGCTGGCCGCGCTTGCCGACTCGACGCTTGATGTCTCGGGCCTCATCGAGAACTATTATAACGTCGTCGAGAACAAGACATACCGCCTGCCCGACGGCACCATAGCCCGCAACCGCCCCCATCATAACGCCATATGGCTCGACGACATGTTCATGGCCCTCCCCGCCATGGCCGTGCGCAGCCAATATGCGTCTGACCCCGCACAGCTCGACAATGCCGCCAAGATGGCCACACAGTTCATAGACAGGATGTGGATGCCCGAAAAGAAGATTTTCCGCCACGGATATGTCGAGGGGATGGAGGGACAGCCCTCGATGGCATGGGGACGTGCCAACGGCTGGGCCATACTCACACTGACACGTCTGCTCGACTATCTGCCCGAAAATCATCCGCAGCGCACACGCCTCATGGCCACTCTGCGCGACCATATCGCCGGGCTCGCCGGGCTGCAGGGCAAAGACGGTTTCTGGCACCAGTTGCTCGACCGTCCCGATTCGTATGACGAGACATCGGCCACGGCGATATTCACATATTGCATCGCCCACGCCATCAACGAGGGATGGGTCGATGCAACCCTCTACGGCCCGGTGGCACACCTCGGATGGGAAGCCGTAGCATCGAAAATCAATGCCCGCGGCGAGGTGGAGGATGTCTGTGTGGGCACAGGTATGGGATTCGACCCGGCATTCTACTACTACCGCCCCGTCAGCGTCAAGGCCGCCCACGGCTACGGCCCCGCCATACTCGCGGGCGCAGAAATGGCGCGCCTGCTGGGCAACTACTATCCGCGCATGAACGACAGCGGCATACACTACTACAAGGTTGACCCCGAGACCGACGTGCCCATATTCAGCCTCGATGCTGACGGCAAGGCACTCGAGACCCTGCACTGACAGCAAGAACTACCTGGCACATAGAGAAATACTGTTAAATACCAGCCGCAAAGCGGCGATATGTGGAAAGCCCCGCATCGAGCCCCCAGGGCGATGAACTGCACCCCAAAAGTTGGACAGGTTAAACATTATCCGGTTAATGAAAGAGT
>OMDV01000493.1_pt1 | contig 10812 bp, 10 predicted proteins | sample 1673671 | NCBI WGS metagenome assembly OMDV01 (sample SAMEA103958118, study PRJEB25191) | human gut metagenome | reverse complement strand
ATACGGGCGGGTTCAACGCTCCGAGTCGCGAGGCGATTTATTACCGGATCAACAAGTTGGCTTATGGAGACGCATGGGCCTATGATTACGAAACGTTTGTCGCCTGGGATGCCGTGAACCGTACCGGGAATGCGCCGATCATGCTGCGTACGCCGATGCGGAAGCCCCGGAATTTCGTTCCCTTGCATCCGCCTGTGGTCGTAAAGCGGTCGAGATAGGGAGAGGGCGGTGAGCCGCGCGGTGCGAAAATGTGAAAAGCCGGAGCATTGCTCCGGCTTTTCCATGTGGTGTGGCATGGCGGGCACGTTGCCCGGTGGTTACTTGCGGCCCGGCCTGAGGATGCCGGACAGCCAGTTGCCCATGCCGGACTTTTTCTTCTCCGGCGTTTGGGCTTTTCGGGGAGCCTCGGGGCTTCCCGTTTCCCGTTTGTCCCGGGCGGGTTTAGGGCTTCCGGGTTTGCGCCCATCCTGTCCCCGTCCCGTGTTTGCGGCCGCTGCGTTTTGCCCATCCGGCTTTTGCCCGCCCCGGTTGCGGTTGCGGTTGCGGTTGCGGCGGCGTGCCGGGCGTGCCGCGGCGTCCTTGTCCTGCGGCTGTTGCCCGTCCGGGGTCTGCTTGCCGCCGGTTCGTTGCCCCTGCGGTTTCGGGTCGCCGGGAGCTTGTCCCTGCGGTTTGCGCCTGCCCGGCCTCTGTCCGGCCTGACTTTGTGCGGGTTGTTTTTGTGCGGCTCGCTTTTCCTCCGCTTGCTTCTGCCCTCCGGTTTGTGCTGTATCCGGTTTTTTCCCGGCGGGCTTTTTCCGGCTGTTTTGTGCGGGAGCCAGTTCCCCGGAATCCGGGTCGAGTTCCAGCCCGGTCAGTTTGAGGATGTCTTTCAGCAGCGGGCGTTCCTCCTCCGAGCAGAAGGCGATGGCCTGTCCGTCGCGTCCGGCGCGTCCCGTGCGGCCGATGCGGTGGACATAGGTCTCGGGCACTTCCGGCAGGTCGTAGTTGATTACCAGCGGCAGTTCGCTGATGTCGATTCCCCGCGCGGCGATGTCGGTGGCGATCAGCACCCGGCAGGCCCCCGAGCGAAAGTCATTCATGGCCCGTTCGCGGGCGCCCTGCGACTTGTCTCCGTGGATGGCGCGTCCTTCGATGCCCGCTTTGGTGAGGATACGGGCGATGCGGTCGGCGCCGTGCTTGGTGCGCGAAAATACCAGCACCGAGCTCTCGGGGCGTTCGCGTAGCAGGGAGGCCAGCAGCGTCCGTTTTTCGGCCTTTTCGGCGAACAGGACGCTCTGGCGGATGGTCTCGACCACCGAGGCCGGGGGCGTTACGGTGACGTGCGCCGGGTTGCGGAGCATCGTATTGGCCAGTTTTACGATGTCGTCGGGCATCGTCGCCGAGAAGAAGAGCGTCTGCCGCTTTTCGGGCAGCAGCGGGAGGATTCGCCGGATGTCGTGGATGAAACCCATGTCGAGCATTCGGTCGGCTTCGTCGAGGACGAAAAAGCGGATGTCGGACAGCGAGACGTAACCCTGGCCGATCAGGTCGAGCAGGCGTCCCGGCGTGGCTACCAGCAGGTCGATGCCGCGTTGCAGCGCATCGACCTGCGGCCGCTGGTTGACGCCGCCGAAGATCACGCAGTGGCGGATGTCCGTGTAGCGGGCATAGTCGCGGCAGCATTCGTCGATCTGGATCGCCAGTTCGCGCGTCGGCGTGAGCACCAGTGCCTTGATCGTGCGCCGCCCTTTGGTGCGCGGCTCGGCCGAGAGCAGCTGGAGGATCGGCAGCGTGAAGGCCGCCGTCTTGCCCGTCCCGGTCTGGGCGCAGCCCAGCAGGTCGCGGCCTTCGAGTGCGGGCGGGATGGCCTGCTGCTGGATCGGAGTGGGGGTCGTGTAGCCTTTTTCGGCCACGGCACGCTTGAGTGGTTCTATCAGGTTCAGTTCCTGGAATGTCATTGCATATCGGTTTTGTCCCGGCGTCGTGCGCCGGATAATTCGGTGTTGATAATATACGGAGGGAAAAGCGTCAGACCAACGCGCACTATTATTGGCACAAAGGTACGATTAATTCCGCGATTCTGGTGCATCTCGATTAAATTTCTTATTTTTGCACAATAATTTTTCGCAATTTATGGAATCGAAACTCGTACTTTACAATACGCTCACCCGCCGCAAGGAGGTGTTCGAACCGCTGACTCCCGGCCGCGTGGGCATGTATGTCTGCGGCCCCACGGTCTACGGCGATCCGCATCTGGGCCACGCCCGGCCCGCCGTGACGTTCGACCTGCTGTTCCGTTACCTCAAGGCTTCGGGCTACAAGGTGCGCTACGTGCGCAACATCACCGACGTGGGCCATCTGGAGCACGACGCCGACGAGGGCGAGGACAAGATCGCCAAGAAGGCGCGCCTCGAGCAGCTGGAGCCGATGGAGGTGGCGCACTACTATACGGAGCGTTACCACCGTGCGATGGATGCGCTCAACGTCGAGACGCCGTCGATCGAACCCTATGCCTCGGGGCATATCATCGAGCAGATCGAGTTCGTCAAGAAGATCCTCGCCGACGGCTTCGCCTACGAGTCGAACGGCTCGGTCTATTTCGATGTGGAGAAATACAACGCCAAATATAATTACGGCAGGCTTTCGGGTCGTAACCTCGACGACATCATCGCCAACACGCGCGAGCTGGACGGGCAGGGCGACAAGCGCCACTCCTATGACTTCGCGCTGTGGAAGAAGGCGTCGCCCGAGCATATCATGCGCTGGCCTTCGCCGTGGGGAGAGGGGTTCCCCGGCTGGCATATGGAGTGCTCGGCGATGAGTACCCGCTACCTGGGCGAACGCTTCGACATCCACGGCGGCGGCATGGATCTGATGTTCCCGCACCACGAGTGCGAGATCGCGCAGTCGACCGCCGCGCTGGGGCACGATTCGGCACGTTACTGGGTGCACAACAACATGATCACGATCAACGGCCAGAAGATGGGCAAGTCGCTGGGCAACTTCATCACCCTCGAGGAGCTCTTCACCGGCAGCCATAAATTGCTGGCGCAGGCCTATTCGCCGATGACCATCCGCTTCTTCGTGTTGCAGGCGCAGTACCGCTCGACGCTCGATTTTTCGAACGAGGCCCTGCAGGCTGCCGAGAAGGGGCTCGACCGCCTGATGAAGGGCGTCGAAGCGCTCGGGAAGGTCAAGCCCGCCGAAACGTCGACTATCGATCCTTCCGAGCTGGAAAACCGTTGCCGCGCGGCGATGGACGATGACCTGAACTCGCCGATGGCCATTTCGGCGCTGTTCGACTGGGTGCGCATCATCAACCAGCTGGTCGACGGGCAGCAAAGCATCACGGCCGCCGACCTCGAAGAGCTGAAAGCCACGGTTTACCGTTACACGTTCGATATCCTAGGCCTGCGCGACGAGAAGGCCGCAGGTGCGGCTTCGGGGCGCGATTATGTGACCCCGCTGGTCGAGATGCTGCTCGACGAGCGCCTGAAAGCCCGTGCCGCAAAGGACTGGGCGGCTTCCGACCGCATCCGCGACGGGCTGGCCGCAGCCGGTATCCGTGTCAAAGACCGCAAGGACGGCAGCGACTGGGAACTGGAATAAGCGGAAAAAGGGAAGATCCGGATCCCGGGCGGAACTGTCGCCGCCGTGCGCGGACGGTCGGGGCGGGCGCCCCTGCGGGTGTGCCGCTGTGGCGGGATGGCCTTGTGCAGTATGCCGGGCGTGTCCCCGCTCCCGTTCCGGAGGTGCCTGCGTGCCGTAATCAAGGAATAGTTAGGTAGTTCGTCCGGCTTTCGCCCGGACAGAGTTGATAATATATGATATGTCTGCAACGATAAAAGGGGCGGCGACGGAGCTCGGGACGGAGCGTATCCGCAAGCTGCTCATGCAATATGCCGTGCCGGCGATCATCGCCATGACGGCTTCTTCGCTCTACAACATGGTCGACAGTATTTTCATCGGCCACGGGGTAGGGCCGTTGGCCATTTCGGGCCTTGCGCTGACCTTCCCGCTGATGAACCTCGCCGCGGCTTTCGGTTCGCTGGTGGGTGTGGGTGCTGCGACGCTGGTGTCCATGCGCCTCGGGCAGCGCGATTACGGGACGGCGCAGAACATCCTGGGGAACGTCGTGGTGCTGAACCTCATCATCGGCCTGGCATTCGGTATCACAACGCTGCTGCTGCTCGACCCGATTCTCTACTTCTTCGGGGCGAGCGAAGCGACGATCGGCTATGCCCGCGACTACATGTCGATCATTCTCATGGGGAACGTCATCACGCACATGTATCTGGGCCTGAACTCCGTGCTGCGGGCTTCGGGGCATCCGCGCAAGTCGATGTACGCCACCATCTATACGGTGGTCATCAACGCGGCGCTCGACCCGCTGTTCATCTACGGCTTCGGGTGGGGTATCCGCGGCGCGGCCATCGCCACGGTGCTGGCGCAGGTCATCGCGCTCATCTGGCAGTTCCACATCCTTTCGGACAAGAGCGAACTGCTCCATTTCCGGCGCGGCATCTACCGCCTGCGCCGGAAGATCGTGCGCGACATCCTGGCCATCGGCATGTCGCCGTTCCTGATGAACCTGGCGGCGTGTTTCATCGTCATCCTGATAAACAAGGGGCTCAAGCAATACGGCGGCGACCTGATGATCGGGGCCTACGGCATCGTCAACCGCCTGGCATTCTTCTTCGTGATGATCGTCATGGGCATCAACCAGGGGATGCAGCCCATTGCGGGTTATAACTTCGGTGCGCGGCAGTACGACCGTGTGCTGCGCGTGCTGCGGCTGACGATCATCGGGGCCACGTGCGTCACGGGCGCCGGGTTCCTGATGGGCGAGCTGGCGCCCCGGCTGGCGGTGTCGGCCTTTACGAACGATCCCGAGCTGATCCGCCTGGCGGTCGAGGGAATGCGCATTGTTTTCATCTGTTTCCCGATCATCGGGTTCCAGATGGTGGCTACCAACTTCTTCATGAGCATCGGCATGGCCGGCAAGGCGATCTTCCTGTCGCTTTCGCGCCAGCTGCTGTTCCTGATGCCGGGACTGATTTTCCTGCCCCATATTTTCGATGTCCATACCCGCTGGGACGGCAGTTGGGGCGTGTGGTGCGCGATGCCGCTGTCCGACCTGATGGCGTCGGCCGTAGCCTTCTTCATGCTGGTATACCAGTTGCGAAAATTCCGGGCGCAGATGGATGCGGCCCGTTCAACGAACCTCCAATAATGCCGATTATGGAAGATAAATTCGTCATCAACATCGGTCGCCAGCTGGGCAGCGGCGGCAAAGCCGTCGGCGAGGCCGTGGCACGCAGGCTCGGGATCGGGGTCTATGACAAACAGCTCATCAACCTGGCCGCCGAGCAGAGCGGCCTGTGTCCCGAAGTGTTCGAACGGGTCGACGAAAAGGAGTCGCGCAACCTCTTTTCGACGCTCGTCGCCTACCTGCGCTCGCCGTTCGTCGGGAGCGAATATGCCGGGAGCAACGTGCTCAGCAACGACGCCCTGTTCAAGATCCAGAGCGACGTGATCCGCGACATCGCCGCGCGCGAGTCGTGTGTTTTCGTCGGCCGCTGTGCCGACTACATCCTGCGCGACCATCCGCGGGCGGTGAATGTCTTTGTCGCGGCCGACCGTGCCGACCGTTGCGAGCGGCTCTGCCGCCAGTGCGGCATTACGCCCGGGGAGGCCGAGGCCCGGATGGATAGGGAGGATGCGCGGCGCGCGGCGTACTACAACTATTACAGCAGCGGTACGTGGGGCATGGCTTCGACCTACCACCTCTGCGTCGATTCGTCCGTGCTGGGGATCGACGGCACGGTGGATTTCGTGCTGGAGTTCGTGGAGCGCAAACTGGGGGTGAAACCCGGGGCGATTTAATTGTCAATACCGTAAATTTATGATACTTGCAGATCAGATAAAGGAGTTGGAGCAGCGCCGCGAGGCTTTGGAACGATGTCTGGGCATCGACCAGAAACGCATCGACCTGCGCAACGAGGAGGAAAAGACCCAGGAACCCGATTTCTGGGACGCGCCCGACAAGGCGCGCGAGCAGTTGCGCAAGGTCGCCGCCATCAAGGCGTGGGTCGACGACTACGATGCCGTGGCCAAGGATGTCGAAGACCTGGGGCTGATGCCCGATTTCGTGAAGGAAGGGGTCATGAGCGAGGCGGAGATGGACGACCATTACGCACAGACGCTCGAGCGTATCGAGACGCTCGAAATGCGCAACATGCTGCGCCGCGAAGAGGACAAGCTGGGGGCGATCATGGACATCAACGCCGGAGCCGGGGGTACCGAGGCGCTCGATTGGGCGTCGATGCTCCTGCGCATGTATACCCGCTGGGGCGAGGCGCACGGCTACAAGGTCAAGGTGCTCGACTACCAGGCCGGCGACGAGGTGGGCGTGAAATCCTGTACGCTGGAGTTCGAGGGGGAGTATGCCTACGGGTACCTCAAGAGCGAAAACGGCGTGCACCGCATGGTGCGCCTTTCGCCTTTCAATGCCAATAACAAACGCCAGACGACTTTCGCCTCGGTGTTCGTGTCGCCTGCCGTGGACGATACGATCGAGGTTACGGTCAATCCGTCGGACATCGAGTGGGACACGTTCCGTTCGAGCGGCGCCGGGGGGCAGAATGTCAACAAGGTCGAGACGGCCGTGCGCCTGCGCTACCACGGCAAGGACGCCGATACGGGCGAGCCGGTGGAGTTCCTGATCGAGAATATGGAAACCCGTTCGCAGCTGATGAACCGCGAGAATGCCATGCGCATCCTCCGTTCGAAGCTCTACCAGCGGGAACTGGATAAACGCATGGCCACGCAGCAGGCGCTCGAGGCTTCGAAGAAGAAGATCGAGTGGGGATCGCAGATCCGCTCCTATGTCTTTGACGACCGGCGTGTGAAAGACCATCGCACGGGCGTGCAGACCTCGGCTGTCGAGGCGGTGATGGACGGCGACCTGGATGCCTTCATCAAGGCCTACCTGATGGAATACGGCGCCGAGGCGTAGCTCCTCCGCAGCCGGTTCCGACAACCGGTTCGCGTACGGCCGGTATTCCCCGCAGGCCGATCCGCATTGTATCGGGTGCCCGGTTCTTATTGCCCAGCCCACTTCTGCCGTGCCGCCGGCCTTTATGGCCCGCTGCACCCGCTGCCGGGCGGAGGCAGGGCAGGCGCCGGAGGATTCCCTGCCGGGGGGCGATATCCGGCGGGCAGGAAGCCCGGGCGTTATAAATTGTTATCTTTGCCGTATGAAGAAATTTGTCATCTCCCTGTTGTCCGTTATCTTCCTTTGCGCTGCGGCCACGGCGCAGGTATTGGTCGGTATGACCGACACGACGGCTTATTTCCCGCAGCTGGAAGGGCGGCGCGTGGCGGTGCTGGCCAACCATACGGCCGTCGCGCGGTTCGGCGACGGCGTGCCGGGAGCTGCGGCGGACACTGCGGTTCGGTTGCCGGGGACGGCGTCCGACGGGACGATACACCTGGTCGACCTGCTGCACGGTCGGGGCTTCGACGTGACCGGCATTTTCTCCCCCGAGCACGGGTTTCGCGGTACGGCCGACGCGGGCGAGCATGTCGCAAGTTCGGTGGATGCTGCGACCGGGATCCCGATCCGCTCGCTCTACGACGGGAATACGAAGCGCCCTTCGGACGGAGCCATGCGGTCGTTCGACGTACTGGTGGTCGACATGCAGGACGTGGGTCTGCGGTTCTATACCTACTATATCACGATGCTCCGTATGATGGACGCCTGTGCCGAATCCGGCCGCAGCGTCATCGTGCTCGACCGTCCCAACCCCAACGGGCACCACGTCGACGGCCCCGTGCTGGACATGAAATACAAATCGGGCGTCGGGGCGTTGCCGATCCCCGTGCTGCATGGCCTGACGATGGGCGAAATCGCCCGGATGGCCGTCGGCGAAGGCTGGGCCGCAAGCTGCGACCTGCAAGTCGTGCGTTGCCGCAATTATACGCACGACACTCCGTACGAGTTGCCCGTCGCCCCGTCGCCCAACCTGCCGACGCAACGGGCCGTCTACCTCTATCCTTCGGTGTGCCTCTTCGAAGGTACGGTCGTGAGCCTCGGGCGCGGTACGGATAAACCGTTCGAGGTTTACGGACATCCCGACATGACCGGCTGCCTGTTTTCGTTTACGCCCCGCCCGACTGCGGGAGCCAAACATCCGCCGCTCGAAGGCAGGCTCTGCCACGGCGTCGATTTGAGCCGGATGCCGCTCGGCGAAGCCCGGGCGGAGGGCCTGACCCTGAAATATGTGATCGAAGCCTGCCGCAACCTGGGACTGGGCGATAAGTTTTTTACGCCGATGTTCGAAAAGCTCATCGGCGTGGGGTATGTCCGTGAAATGATCCTTGCCGGAGCTTCGGAGGCCGAAATCCGTGCCCGCTGGGCGGACGACGTGCGGCGCTTCCGGAAGCTGCGCGGGCGCTACCTGCTTTACGAATAATCTGACAACCGCCCCGGATGATTCCGGGGCGGTTGTCAGATGAAAGCGGGATGGCCGGTGCTTGATTTGGCGTGGAAATAGTGACGCCTGCTTCGTTGCAGCCGCCCCGCCGGATCGCCGCCTGCCCTCCCCTTTACGGGAAAAAGGATGCAGGTACTCTTTCCCCCGTAGGTCTTGCAAGGCCTGTTCGGAAAATACCCTCCCCCATGCCCAAACTCGCCGCCTGCCTTGCAACACGGACATCCATGTGGCGAGGGCGGAAACCGGCAGGCAAAATATTTCGGTTTCTATGCTTTCCGGTCTTTGTGACTATTACGGAATTTCCCGCGAAGAGTTTTTCAGGGGCGTCGGGTCGGCCGAATAAAAGCGTCCCAAAAGGGACGCTTTTTCGTTAAACGACCTCCGTGATCCGGTCGTCCTCGGTGACGGGCCGGATGACCCGGCACGGGTTGCCGAAGGCGATGACCCCGGCCGGGATGTCGCGCGTTACGACGCTGCCGGCGCCGATGACCGTGCCGTCGCCTATCGTCACGCCCTGCATGACCACGCAGTTGCCGCCGATCCAGACGTTGTCGCCGATGGTGATAGGAAGCGAGCGCATGACGCCCGCGTTGCGCTGGTCGGGCAGCAGGGCGTGCGTCACGGTGTAGATGCCCACGTTGGGGCCGATGAATACGTGGTTGCCGATGGTCACGGGCGCTTCGTCGAGGATCGTGAGGTTGAAATTCCCCGTAAAGTCGTCCCCGATTGAAATCTGCGACCCGAAATCGCAGTGGAACGGGCTGTGGATGCAGAATGTGCCGCCCGTGCGGCCGAACAACTGCCGGATGATCGCATTGCGTTCCTCCTCGCGGCTCGGGGGCAGGCTGTTGAACCGGAAGACCAGTTCTTCGCAGCGTTGCAGTGCCTCCCTGATCTGCGGCTTGCGGGCGTAGAGCCACATGCCGGTTTTCATCTTTTCAAGGTCGTCCATAATTTTATTTTTCGTAGTTGTTTATTTCTATGCCCTGTCGGACGCATTTCCCGGGTTTGCCGTGCCGCGTGGCTAACTCTCCTCCGGGAAGGGGAGGGCAGGCTTGCCAATGAGGCCACAGGCGGTGGGCAACAGCGGGCGGAAGCGAAAATCCGGGCCGGGGATTCCTGCTATGTCGCGTTGTATAATCCGCTCATTCCGAGCTGAAATATTCGTATGCCGCCCTGGAGACCGCAGCGGCGATGGCAGCATTTGCGGCGTCGTTTTCTTCCGATTCGGTGACGAATACCGCGATGCAGTAGCGGCGTCCGTCGGGCAGGAGCACATAGCCGGCATCGTTGTCCGCGATGCGGATGCCTTCGGCCGTGCGGTCGGATGAGCCGGTCTTGTGTCCGATCACGGTTCCGGCTGGCAGCCCGGCTTTCAGTTTGTTCGTTCCCGTCGTTGCCTCGCACAACAACCGTTGCAGGAGAGCGTTGTACTCCCCTTTGAGCAGCCTGCCCTGCAGGAACAGGTCGAACAGTGTACAGACGGACGAAGGGCGTGCCTTGTTGACCCGCTGGTTCCCGATGCCGTGGTGCATCTCCTCCTCGCTGGCGGCGATGCGGATGCCGCCGATCCCCAGCGAACGGACGTAGGCCTCTACGGCTTCGGGGCCGCCTGCTTCCCGCAGCAGAATGTCGCAGGCGATGTTGTCGCTCTCCGACACCATGTAGCGGAGCAACTGCCCGAGCGTCAGCGTGCCGCCGCCTGCGGGCAGCGAATCGCGCATCGGGCTGTATGTGCCGGGTAGGAGCAGGTCGGGCGTGATGCTGATCGGCTGCGTGAGCGGTATGCCTTCGCGCTGCATGCGGTCGAGCACGGCCAGTGCCACGGGAAATTTAAAAACGCTCATCATCGGTAACAGGGTGTCGTTGCGCGCAATTGTTTCCCCGCCGGGCGTGCGGACGGCGACCCCGACGAAGGCTTTGTGCTCCGACACGATTTCATCCAGCCGGGATTCGAATTGTCGTGTCGCCGTATCGCAAGACGCTGCGAGAACCGACAGGCATAGGAGCAGGAGTTTTTTCATAGGCTGGCAGGGGATAAAAAAGCACACCTTTTCGGGGTGTGCTTTTTTTCGGATTTCTCCGCGTCGCTTATCCTTCGATGATAGCCTCGCTCGGGCAAACGCCGGCGCAGGTACCGCAGTCGATGCACTTATCGGGATCGATGACATAGATATCGCCGGCCGAGATCGCTTCGGTCGGGCACTCGCCGATGCAGGTGCCGCAGGCAACGCAGGAATCAGTGATTTTGTAAGCCATTGTGTTAAAAATTTATTGTTAAGGTGTGTGTTGTGTCCGGCAAATATAGGAACTTATTTGATAATATCAAAACCCG
>OMDV01000492.1_pt1 | contig 10832 bp, 8 predicted proteins | sample 1673671 | NCBI WGS metagenome assembly OMDV01 (sample SAMEA103958118, study PRJEB25191) | human gut metagenome | reverse complement strand
CTTTCTGAGGACAGAGGTGCTGACGACAACGGCGTTTGGACGGCCGGTGCGAACCCTTACCATCGGGGAGGGCGACCGGAAGGTGATCTATTCCGCTGCACACCACGCCAACGAGTGGATCACCACGCCGTTGATTCTGAAATTCATAGAGGAGCTTGCGGAGGCGGTTCAGAACCAGGGGCGGCTTTACGGTGTGGAAGCCCGGAACATTGTCCGGGCGGCGACCATTTATACCGTGCCGATGGTTGACCCGGACGGCGTGGATCTGGTCACGGGAGCGATCGAAACCGGGACATTGCAGTACGCGGCGGCGCAGCGACTGTCGGATAACTACCCGCAGATCCCGTTTCCGGCGGGGTGGAAGGCAAATCTATTAGGTGTGGACCTGAATTTGCAGTATCCGGCGGGATGGCTGCGGGCGCGGGAGATCAAGTTCTCTCAGGGCTATACCAGACCGGGGCCACGGGATTATGTGGGCCGAGCACCGCTGAATCAGCGGGAGTCCATTGCCTTGGCAGATTTCACACAGGAGATCGACCCGGCGCTGGTCCTGGCGTATCACACGCAGGGAAAGGTGATTTACTGGCAGTTTCAGGATTACGAGGTTCCCGGCGCCCGGGAATTGGGGGAGGAATTTGCGCGGCTCAGCGGTTATGAGCTGGCGGATACGCCCTATGAATCCAGTTTTGCAGGGTATAAGGACTGGTTCATCCAGAAATTCCGCAGGCCGGGATATACCATTGAGGCTGGTTCCGGACAGAATCCGCTGCCCATTGAGCAATTCCCGGAAATCTACCGGGACAATCTGGGAATTCTGGTGACGGCGGCGCTGGGGTTACCACATTAGGAATGGTTTTCTTCCCGCATTCTTACACGCCTACGTCCATGCGGGACTCGAGAACCATGCTGTCCCCGGTGAGCGGATGGGTGAATTCCAGCCGATGGGCGCAGAGCATCTGATAGGACAGTCCCAGTCCGTTGGAAAATCGGCGGGATTCCTCCGTGCCGTATTGCGGGTCGCCCAGAATCGGGAAGCCCATGTAGGCACAGTGTACCCGCAGCTGGTGGGTGCGGCCTGTCACCGGGCGCAGCGCAAGCTTGCAGATTTGTCCGTCCCGGTGAAGCACCTCAAATTCCGTCACGGAGGGCTTGCCCTCGGGGCTGACCTGCCGCAGAAGGCTGGGAAGGGGCAGGCGGGCAATGGGGGCATCGATTATGCCGGTATCCGTGTCGGGGCTGCCGAAGGTGAGAGCGTGGTAGGTTTTCTTCACCGCCGCGTCCTGGAGAAGGGCGTGAAGATGGGCGTTCTTTGCCAGCAGGACGATGCCGAAGGTGTCCCTGTCCAGCCGGGTCACGGGATGAAAGGCGGATTTCTGGTCGGTTCTGCGGTAGTAACCGGCCACAAGGTTGGCGAGAGTTCCCTGATTCGTCGCCCGGGAGGGATGAATCAGCATACCGGCGGGCTTATCCACCACCAGTATGCCCTCGTCCTCGTAAAGAACCGTCAGTTCGCCATCCTCGGCGGGGTATTCCGGCTCCGGCTCGTCTAACAGGACAGTAATGACATCCCCGGGGCGGACGGGATAATTTGTGTGCTGAGGCAGTCCGTTCACGCAAATGCCGCCGTTCCATTTCAGCCGGTTCATCAGACCGGAGGACATCTTCAGCTCCCGGCGCAGAAAGGAGGAGAGCCGCCCGCTCCGGGCGGCGGTGCAGGTTAAATTCATGGTCGCGTTCTCCTTTGCCATCTTAGGGTCTATCTGAAAACCGGAAATATGACCAACAGCGAGGGATTTTTCGTCTGATGAAGCCATTTTTCCGCAGAAATACTTTGTGTATTGCAAGGGAAAATGGTGCACAGCAGACGGAAAAGACCCGCTGTTTGGGCGTGTTGACGGTTTTCAGATAGACCCTAATTGGAGTTCAATATGAGCTATTGATAGACAAAGCCGACAGCGGTTTTCGCTGTCGGCTTTTGTGGTATGTCTTACTTGTGAAGGAAGGAGAACAGACCCTTTTTTTCGTAAGGCGCGGAGCTGATGCCGCCCACCTGATAGCCGGTGGCGTTGATCGTCTCCCGGAGCTTACCCTCATCCAGCGGCTCGTCGGACAGGATGACAGTCTCGCCCTTCGCGTGGGAGGAGGTGACCTTTTTGACGTTCAGCGCACTGCGGACGGCGTCGTTTACATGGGCTTCGCACATGGAACAGGCCATACCGGATACCTGCACAGTCGTTTGAATCATAATAACCCTTCTTTCTGAAAGTTTAACCACATTATAGCACAGCATTGGGTTAGCGTCAACTAACCTTATGAAAAATGACCGTGCTTGCACAGTCTGCCGAAATCTGTTATACTGAGCCTGAAAGGAAGTGTTTCCCCGTGCGGTGCGATTGTCATATTCACATGGTTCTGGACGGCGCGGACTGGAAGCGGGCGATCGCCCGGCATTCCGGTGGCGTGGATGAAGTCTGGGTTCGCCGGGTGCTGGAAACTTACCAAAAGCTGGGCTTTGCCTATCTCCGTGACGGCGGCGACCGCTGGGGCGTGGGGGCGAAAGCCCGGTCGCTGGCGGGAGAGTACGGCATCACCTACCGCACGCCGTTGTCGCCGCTGTGCGCGCAGGGTCACTACGGCGGCTTTATTGGGGAAAAGTACGAAAATCTATCCCAGTATGCCGCTATGGTTACTCAAAAGCGGGCGGACGGCGCGGATTTTATCAAAATCATGATCTCCGGTCTGATGGATTTTGATCGCTTCGGTGTGCTGACCGAGGACGGCCTTCCCCCGGAAACCATCCGGGAGCTGATCCATATTGCCCACGAGGAAGGTTTTGCCGTAATGGCCCACGCCAACGGCGCCCGGACGGTGGAAGCCGCGGCGCTGGCCGGGGTGGATTCCGTGGAACACGGCGCGTATCTGGACACGGACGCCCTCCGCGCCATGCGCGAAAACGGAACGGTGTGGGTGCCTACGCTGTCCACCATCGGGAATCTGCGGGGAACGGGGCGCTTTGACGAAGCCGCTGTGGCGGCGATTCTGGAAAGCGCCATGGAAAATGTGGCCGCCTTTGCGGCCATGGGTGGCCTGATCGCCCCCGGAACCGACGCTGGGGCGTGGGCAGTCCCCCACGGAAGCCTGTCGGAGTACGCGCTGCTGGAGCAGGCGCTGGGGGAGAATGCAGAAAATGTGCTGAGCCGCGGCGCGGCGGAGATTCAGCGGAAATTTTGACGAATGGTTATAGGGAGGGTGCCATATGGAGTACTTTACGTATAACACGTGTAACACGTGGCCTTACTCTTGTTAACAGAAGTCCACAAATTTCCCATAAAATTTTCTGTCCCGGACTGTGCTGTCAGCACGGTCCGGGACGGTTGCTTTTTTACACGCTTTTTTTGCTCCTGCGGGGAATATCTTACGTTTTGGATGGGTAGTATGATTCTAAATCCCCTACTATGGTGCCGGGGTCTCCGGTGAAGGCGGAAAGAACTTCTATCGGTATCCCGTGCTCTCTGGCAAGCTCCACACTGCGGTCGTGGAGCACCTGCGCGCCATTCTCGATCAGCGTCATCATTTTTGCATAACTGATCTGCCCGAAACGGGTGGCGTCGGAGTAAATTCTGGGGTCCCGGTCATAGACGCCGTCCACGTCTGTGAAGATCTGACAGCGGTCGGCCTTCAGCCATGCCGCCAGAGCTACCGCCGTGGTGTCCGAACCGCCGCGCCCCAACGTGGTGATGTCCCCCTCGGGATCGACGCCCTGAAAGCCTGCCACGACCACGATCTTTCCCGCGTCCAGCTGCCGGCGGATGCGGGCGACGTCGATATTTTGTATCCGGGCGTTGCCGTGGACGCCGTCGGTCCGGATGCCCGCCTGCCAGCCGGTGAGACTGACGGCGCTGTAACCCATAGCCCCGATGGCCATGGTCATCAGCCCTGCCGACATCTGCTCCCCGGCGGCAAGATATGCGTCCATCTCCCGGGCGGAGCCCCGGCGGTTGACCTGAGTGGCCTTTTCGATGAGCATATCCGTGGTATCCCCCTGAGCGGAAACCACCACGACGACCTGATTTCCCTGCCGGGCCAGCCCCGTGACCCTACGAGCCGCGGCGCGCAGGCGCGACATTCCCGCAAGGGACGTTCCTCCATATTTCTGCACGATGAGCATATCGCACCCCTCCCGATTCATCGTATGTCAGGGATGGGCGAAGTGTGACGAAGGCAGCACCGCGCAATTGCGTCTGCGAGTCTCAGCCGCCTTTTTGCCCCACTTCCGCAGTTTCAAAAATGGGAAATACATACAGTATTCCTCCATTTTTGAAACTTTGAATTGGAACAAAAATCCTAGCTGAGACTTCTTGCCGAATTGCACGGTGCTGCCTGAAGAAAACCGCCGCAGAAAACAGCGGCGGCGGTTTTGCAATTCAGAATATGGGGTTATCCGGCCAGCACGTCGGCCTTCAGCACGCCCTGAATGGCGGAGAGGCGGTTCATCAGTTCCTCCAGCGTCATGGTCAGGTCGATGGTCTCCGCAGAGATGGTCACGACCGCCGTACCGTTGGTGGGGACGATGGAATTGATGGTGCTGATATTGGCGCCGGCGTCGGCAAAGACGCCCAGGATCTCGGACAAGAGTCCCTGCTCATCGTGGAGCAGCAGCTGGAAAGTGATGATGCGGCCGGTCATCATGCTCTGGAAGGGCAGCACGGCGTCCCGGTACTTGTAGAACGCGCTGCGGCTGATGTCGGTCATGCGGGTGGCTTCGTTGACGGTGGACGCTTCGCCGGTGGAAAGCAGACGCTTTGCCTCCGCTACCTTCAGGAAAACCTCCGGCAGGGCGGAAGACTCTACAATATAGTATTTGGGTTTGGTCGACATGTCGGACCTCCTTAAAACTGGTTCAATTTGTGTGTGACAGAACAACACCTGTTTCTCCACAATGTATTGTAACATACTTTTCTTAGAATGCAACCCCATATCACCAGAGTTTTTGTCGGAAAGGAGGAATCTTTTTGCGTCCCGCGGTGAAAAAAAGCATATCCGTGCTGGCGGCGTTTTTTGCCGTGTGGCTGGCTGCCCGGTTTCTTCTGCCGCTTTGCTTTCCCTTTCTGCTGGGGGCGCTGCTGGCCTTCGCGGCGGAGCCGATGGTGGGCTTCCTCCAGAAACGGCGGGTTCCCCGGTGCGTGTGCTCCGGCATCGGCGTCAGTATGGCCTTCTGCTTTCTTGCCATGCTGGTGCTGATTCTCTGCGCCTTTGCTCTGCGGGAGCTGCGAAGGGTGGCGGGGGTGCTGCCCGATCTGGAGGATACGGCAAAATCCGGCATCGGCCTGCTGCAAAGCTGGCTGCTGGAGCTGGCGTCCCACACGCCCCAGAGCGTGCAGCCCCTGCTCAGCGAGAACGTGACCTCCTTCTTCTCCAATGGAACATCTCTGCTGGACAAGGTCATCCGGTATATTCTGGGGCTGGCGGGAAACATTCTGAGCCACATTCCCGACGGCGCGCTGAGTTTGGGAACGGCGGTGATCTCCTCCTTCCTGATCTCCGCCCGGCTGCCGAAGATCAAAAGCTGGCTGAAAAAACGTCTGCCCGAGGAAAAGCTCAAGCCCGCCGCGGACGCCCTGAAGCGTATGAAAAATGCCGTGGGCGGGTGGCTGACGGCGCAGCTGAAGCTGATGGGCGTGACGTTCACCATTCTGACCCTGGGGTTCGTGGTGCTGCGGATCGCCTACGCCCCGCTGTGGGCGCTGGTGGTCGCGCTGGTGGACGCGCTGCCCGTGCTGGGTACCGGCACCGTGCTGGTGCCATGGGCAGTGATCTGCTTTTTGCAGGGAGAGGGCGCGAGGGCAATCGGCCTGCTGGGCGTTTATGCCGTGGTCACCCTGTCCCGCTCCATGCTGGAGCCGAAGCTGGTGGGGCGGCATCTGGGGCTTGACCCCCTGGTGACGCTGATGGCGCTGTACGTCGGCTACAAGCTCTGGGGCGTGGGCGGCATGATCTTTGCCCCTCTGCTCGCCGTGACCATCATGCAGGTCACGCCGGGGCGGGAGCGGGGAGATACCCCTGAAATCCCTTAAACAAGAAAATTCCCAACTGCCTATTGTACATCCCGTTCATTTTTGCTATAATATAGGGAAAATGTTATTACTGGATGTGCATGAATCGTGAAATACGGAATTTGGAAGGTGTCCCAGCTGGAGGCGGGGGCTGTCAACGCATTGGTTGGCAGCGGCTACGCTCCGCTGGCCGCCATGGTGCTGGCCTCCCGGGGGATCGGGGATGATCGACAGGCCAGAGCTTACTTAGACTGCAACGCGCCCCTGCTTGACCCTTTTTTGATGACGGATATGGACAAGGCTGCCGGACGGGTGGGACTTGCCATGTCCCGGGGTGAGAAGATCGCCGTGTTCGGCGACTACGACGTGGATGGCATCACCGCCACCTGCCTGCTGACGGATTTTCTCCGCCGCCACGGCGCGGATGTGGTGAGCTACATTCCCGGCCGTCTGGAGGAGGGCTACGGCCTGAATCCCATCGCCATCCACCAGCTTCACGCCGAGGGCGTCAAGCTGATCGTCACCGTGGACTGCGGCATCACCGCCGTCAATGAGGCGGAGCTGTGTAAGCAGCTGGGCATTGATCTCGTCATCACCGACCATCATGAGTGCAAGCAGACGCTGCCCGCCGCGGTTGCTGTGGTGGACCCCCACCGCTGTGATGGCGGCTATCCCCATAAGAATCTCTCCGGCGTGGGCGTGACCTTCAAGCTGGCTTCTGCCCTGTGCGGCTCTCAGGAAACGGTGCTGGAGGAATACGCCGACATGGTATGCCTCGGCACCGTGGCGGATGTGATGCCCCTGCAAGGGGAGAACCGGGTGTTCGTGGCGAGAGGTCTGGAATCTCTGGCGCATACCAAGCGCCCGGGCATCGCGGCGCTGATGGCGGAGTGCGGCTGCGCCCCGGAGACCGTCAGCGCGTCCTCCATCGGCTTCATGCTGGCGCCCCGCATCAACGCCGCCGGACGGATGGGACAGATCGATCTTGCGGTGGAGCTGTTTCTCACCGACGACCCGGACAAGGCCGCCGAGGCCGCCCGGGGACTGTGCGAGCTGAACCGGCAGCGGCAGGCCGTGGAATCGGAAATTTACCGGCAGGCCGTGTCCATGCTGCCCATGGGCAAGCCCCCGGAGGCCATCGTGCTGGCGGATGAAAGCTGGCATCAGGGCGTGGTGGGCATCGTGGCCAGCCGCATTGCCGAGGAATACGCCTGCCCCACCTTCCTGATCTGTCTGGACGGCGAGCACGGCAAAGCCAGCTCCCGCAGCCACGGGGGCTTCAACCTGTTTGCCTCCCTGAGCGCCCTGTCTCCGCTGCTGGAAAGCTACGGCGGCCATGAGCTGGCCGCGGGCTTTACCATTTCCCGCGCCAACATTCCGGAATTCCGCCGCCAGATCTGCGCGCTGGCCGCGCAGTATTACACCGACGACGTGCCGAGGACGGTTCTGGATGTGGACTGCGCCGTTTCCCCGGAGCTGCTGACCCTGCACAACGTGGACTCCCTGCAAATGCTGGAGCCCTGCGGCAACGGCTGCCCCAAGCCGGTGCTGATGATGAAGAATCTGACCATCGACCGCATCAGCATGGTGGGCGGCGGACGGCATATGCGCCTGCGCCTGTGCAGCGGACATATGTACCTGAACGCCATCTATTTTTCCGCCAATCCCCAGACGGTGTCCATCCAGCCGGGGGACTTAGTGGACGTGGCCTTTACCCCTCAGGTGAACGAATTCCGGGGGACGCGCACCGTGCAGATGAACGTCATCGACATTCGCCCCAGCTGCAATGCCGAGTGCCTGCCCGACGCGGCGCCCTACCGGGACATGCAGCGGGGAAATCTGACCTCCGGCGAGGCCGCGGCACTGCTGCCTGACCGGAAGATGCTGGCGCTGGTGTGGCGGTATCTGGACGCCGCGAACCCTGTGCAGGAATCACCCATGTGCCTGTGCCGCAAGATTGTCCGCTGGTCGGGACAACCGTTGAATCTGGGGCAGATGCTCACCTGTCTGGATATTTTCCGGGACGTGGGACTGCTCACCGTCCAGCGGCAGCATAAATATGTTTCCATCCGGCTGACCCCCGGAGAAGGAAAGGCCGACCTGAGCCGAAGCCAGACCATGCAGCGGCTGCTGCACGCGAAAGAGAGCTGAACCAAAATGGAATCCTTTGAAGAACATTACGCGTCTATGTGCGACGCAATCAAAAAGCACCTGCCTGGCGCGGACATGGCGCTCATCGACCGTGCCGTGGATTACGCCAACCAGAAGCACAAGCTGCAAAAACGGAAGGACGGTTCCCCCTACATCATCCACCCGCTGGCGGTCGCCCAGATCGTGGCGGAGATGGGGCTGGACTGCGACGCCATTCTGGGCGCCCTGCTCCACGACTGCATCGAGGACACCGACGCTTCCCATGAGGACATTGAAAAAATCTTTGGCCCCACCGTGGCGGAGCTGGTGGAGGGCGTCACAAAGCTGACCCGGGCAAACTTCTCCTCCTCCGAGCAGGCGCAGATGGAGAATCTGCGCAAGATGTTCATGGCCATGAGCAAGGACATCCGGGTGGTGCTGATCAAAATTGCCGACCGGCTCCACAACATGCGCACCATGCAGTACCAGACGCCGGAAAAGCAGATTCAGAAGTGCCGGGAGACAATGGACGTTTACGCGCCCCTTGCCCACCGCCTTGGTATGCAGAAGATCAAGTGGGAGCTGGAGGATACCGCTCTGCGGTACCTCGCCCCCATGGAGTATAACGAGATCATGTCCTACCTTCAGGCCCACAAGGAGAAGGACGAGGCCTTTATGCGCACCATCCAGGACAAGATCACCCAGCGCCTGACCTCCGTGGGTATCCACAACACCACCTACGGGCGGATCAAGCACGTCTATTCCATCTACCGGAAAATGCTCGCCCAGGGCAAGACCATTGACGAGCTGTACGACATTTACGCTTTCCGGGTCATTGTGGACACCATCCCCGACTGCTATAACGTGCTGGGACACGTCCACGACCTGTTCAGTCTGGTGCCGGGACGGTTCAAGGACTATATCTCCACCCCCAAGCCCAACATGTACCAGTCCCTGCACACCACCGTCATCGGCTCTCAGGGCATCCCCTTCGAGGTGCAGATCCGCACCTGGGCCATGCACCAGACGGCGGAATACGGCGTGGCCGCCCACTGGAAGTATAAGCAGAACGGTCAGGGTGCCGGCACCGAGGGCAAGTACGAGTGGGTACGCCGTCTGCTGGAAAATCAGGAAGGTGCCGATGCTGAGGAGTTTATCCACTCCCTGAAGGTGGATATGTTCTCCGACGAGGTGTTCGTGTTCACCCCCAACGGCGACGTGCAGAACCTCCCCGCCGGAGCCACCCCCATCGACTTCGCCTACGCCATCCATTCCGCCGTGGGCAACCGCATGATCGGCGCCAAGGTGAATAACCGCATCGTCACGCTGGACCATGTGCTGAAAAACGGTGACATCGTGGAGATTTTGACCTCCAAAAACGCCAAGGGCCCCAGCCGGGACTGGATGAAGATTGCCAAGAGCAACGAGGCCCGCTCCAAGATCCGCCAGTGGTTCAAAAAGGAAAAGCGGGACGAGAACATCGCCAACGGCCGCTCCGCCTTCGACGCGGAGCTGCGTCACTGCGGCATCGCCATGAAAGACGTACTGGACCCGGAATTCCTGCCGGTGCTGCTGAAAAAGGTGGCCTATCCCACGCTGGATGATCTCTACGCTGCCATCGGCTATGGCGGCTTCACCGCTCAGAAGGCGGTGAGCCGGATCCAGGGCGAGTTGCAGCGCCGCCAGCAGCAGCGGCAGCAGGAGCAGATGCTGGCAGAGGCTGTGGCGGAGCCCAAGGAGGACCCCAAGCCTGCGGACACTCCCAAGCAGCCCAAGGCCGTCAAGAGCGAGCAGGGCATTATCGTGGAAGGTCTGGACAACTGTTTGGTGAAGTTCTCCAAATGCTGCACCCCCGTCCCCGGAGACGACATCGTGGGCTTCATCACCAAGGGCTACGGGGTGTCCGTCCACCGGAGGGACTGTCCCAACGCCGACCCGGCCCGCCGCCGTCCCGACGAGGAGGGCCGCTGGATCAAGGTGTCCTGGGCCGAGGACGTGGAGGGCACCTTCCGCACCACCCTCCAGGTGGTGGCCAAGGACCGCATCAACCTCATCGTGGATATCTCCACGGTGCTCTCCTCCACCAAGACCCATGTGGCCTCCATGAACGCCCGCTCCACCCCCGACGGCTTCGCCCTGATCACCCTGGATACCGATGTGTCCAGCAGCCAGCAGCTGAAAACCGTCATGCGCCGCATCGAGCAGATTTCCGGCGTTATGCGGGTCACCCGCCCGGCGGGCTGAGAAAAAACACAATATATTAACCGAAAAGGAGACTATATTACCATGAGAGCAGTGCTGACCCGCGTGAAAAGCGCCTCCGTATCCGTGGACGGCAAAACCATCGGCAGCATCGGCCCCGGCTTCCTGATCCTGCTGGGCATCACCCATGACGACACCGAGGCCCAGGCCGTGAAGCTGGCGGACAAACTGACGGGACTGCGGATCTTCGAGGACGAGGACGGCAAGATGAACCGTGGTCTGGAAACCGTCAACGGTGAAATCCTGGTGATATCCCAGTTCACCCTGTACGGCAACTGCCGCAAGGGCCGCCGCCCGGACTTCCTGGCCGCCGCCCGGCCGGAGGTGGCTATCCCCCTGTATGAAAAGTTCGTGTCCCTGTGCCGGGAAAAGGGCATCCACACCGAA
>OMDV01000488.1_pt1 | contig 10876 bp, 7 predicted proteins | sample 1673671 | NCBI WGS metagenome assembly OMDV01 (sample SAMEA103958118, study PRJEB25191) | human gut metagenome | reverse complement strand
AGCTTGCCGTCGTTCATGGGCGTCAGGCCCAGATCGGACTTGAGGATGGCTTTCTCCACCAGGGCGAAGGCGCTGCGGTCCCAGGGCTGGATGGTGATGGTGCGGCTGTCGGGCACGGCCACGGAAGCCATCTGGGAGATGGGGGTGGGGGTGCCGTAGTAATCGGCCTTGATGCCGTCCACCAGGGCGGTGGTGGCACGGCCGGTGCGCAGTTTCTGGAAGTCGCGTTCCAGGGCGGCCAGGGCTTTTTCCATGCGCTCTTCGGTATCCAGAAGGATGGTATCGATATCCATAAAATCTCCTTGCGGACTGTAGGGTTCGAAACGTTCGCGGCTAGCAGTCGTGCACGATGGTGCCCACCTGCTCGCCCAGGATGGCACGGCGGATGTCGCCGCCCAGCATGCGGCAGACGATGATGGGCACGTTGTTGTCGCGCACCAGGGCGAAGGCCGCCGCGTCCATGACGCCCAGATGGCGGGACAGGGTCTCGTCATAGCTCAGGCTGTCGTACTTGACGGCATCGGGGAACTTGGCGGGGTCCTTGTCGTAGATGCCGTCCACCTTGGTGGCCTTGATGATGGCATCGCACTGCAGCTCCATGCCGCGCAGGGCCGCGGTGGTGTCGGTGGTGAAATAGGGGTTGCCGGTGCCGGCGGCGCAGATGACCACACGGCCCTTTTCCAGATGGCGCATGGCACGGCGGCGGATGAAGGGCTCGCAGACTTCCTGCATGTCGATGGCTGACAGCACGCGGGTGGGGTAGCCGAATTTTTCCAGCATGTCCTGCACGGCCAGGGCATTGAGCACCGTGGCCAGCATGCCCATGTAGTCGGCGGAGGAACGCTCCATGCCCTTGGCGGAACCGGAAAGGCCGCGGAAGATGTTGCCGCCGCCGATGACCAGGGCAAGCTCCACGCCCATGTCGAGCAATCCGCCGATCTCCTTGCAGATGGTGCCCACGGTTTCGGGGTCGATACCGGTTTTCTGCTCTCCGGCCAGGGCCTCGCCGCTCAGCTTGAGCAGCACGCGCTTGTACTTGAGTTCAGCCATATGTTCCGCCTTGGTTGAAGCCGGCCACGCCGGCTGTTGCTTTCCTGTATCATCCGGTACCGCAGAGCGGGCATTCGGACGCGCTCTTTTCAGCATAGCAAAAAACATCGCCATCTCAAAGTACTTTTCCCGCGGCCGCCCCGCAGGCACACGGGCCGGGCCCCCGGACAAAAAACATGGCGCGGGCCGGGCGGCAGGACGGGACAAAAGCCGCCGGCACGCGGGGCCGGCCCGGGAGGCACGCCGCCCCCCGCATCCTGGCGGCCTGCCCCGGCCGCCGCAAGCCCCCCCCGGCCCGTGCGCGGTGCGCCGTCCATGCCCGGCGGAGGGCCGCATTTGCCTGGCCCCGGCTTTTGCGGTATCGGAAAGGGTCCCGAACCGAAGCCGTGCGCAGACCCGGCAAGGAGTCCCCATGCTCGAATGCACCAACCGTTTTGAGGATCGCGCCTTCCTCCTGCTGCTGGCCGGCGTTTCGCTGGCCTTCCTCTGGATGCTGCGCCCCTTCTTCGACGTCATTTTCTGGGGCATCGTCATCGCCCTGCTCTCCACGCCCGTCTATGAGGCCCTGCAGCGCCGGAGCATGGGCCGCAACCTGGCGGCGCTGACCTGCGTGATCCTGAGCCTGGTGCTCATCATCGTGCCCTGCGCGTACATCTTCTATACCTTCATCAACGAGGTGGCCAACCTCTACGGCCGCCTGACGTCCGGCGGGCACGACATCCGCGAGACGCTGGACAGGCTGCGCGAGGTGGCGCCCGGCGTGCAGGACTGGCTCACCCGCTACGGCTACGGCCCGGAGGCCATCACCCAGAAACTTTCCGAGCTGGCGGTCAAGGTCAGCGGGCTGGTGGCGCGCAACACCGTGGCCCTGGGCGGCAGTACGGTGAACTTTCTCGTGGACCTCTGCATCATGCTCTATCTGGCCTTCTTCCTGGTGCGCGACGGCAGGCAGCTGCGCGTGCTGCTCATCCGGGCCCTGCCCTTTGGCGACCACCGCGAGGACCTGCTCTTCGCCAAGTTCGCCGAAGTGCTGCGGGCCACGGTCAAGGGCAGCCTGCTGGTGGCCATGGCCCAGGGCGCGCTGGGCGGCCTCATCTTTTGGATACTGGGCATCAAGGCCCCGGTGCTCTGGGGCGTGGTCATGACCCTGCTCTCGCTCATCCCTGTGGTGGGCGCGGGCGTGGTCTGGGCGCCGGTGGCCGGCTATCTGCTGCTCACGGGCGATTATGTGTCCGGCGTGGTGCTGCTGGCCTACGGGGTCTTCGTCATCGGCCTGGCGGACAACATCCTCCGCCCCGTCCTGGTGGGGCGCGATACCAAACTGCCGGACTTCATGGTCCTGCTCTCCACGCTGGGCGGCTTCTCGCTGTTCGGCATGGACGGCTTCGTGACCGGCCCCATGCTGGCCGTGCTCTTCGTGACGGTCTGGAAGATCTTCATGGACGAGTTCAAGCCTCCCCTGACCCTGGACGGCAGCGGCCCCGCGCGGGCTGCGGACGGGGACGGCCCCGCGCGGGCTGCGGACGGGGACGGCCCCGCGGCGTGACGCAAAAGGCCACCCGCGCGGGGTGGCCTTCCATACTCCTGCCCCCGGGGCAGGCAAAAAATGGGGGACGGGATCCACGGCACCCGTCCCCCGTATGCGGCAGCCTCCCACAGCTGCCGCGCCGGAAGCAAGGAAGAGGGGAAAGGAGGAGAACCTGATCCCTTGCTTCCGGTCGATCCTGCTGTCCCGGCGGGGCATGCTCCCATCCCCGGCGTCCTGCCGCGGCCCGGGACACACGGGCCGGCCGGCATGCCCTCTTTCCGGGCACCGGCGGCAGACGCCGCCCCGCCGGGACAGCTAATGTTCCAGACGGCGGACCAGCACCTCGTCGATGCGGTTGCCGTCCATCTTCACGATCTTCATCCGCCAGCCCTGGATGCGCACCCGCTCGCCTTCGTGCGGGATGTGGCCCAGGGCCTCCAGCAGCAGCCCCGCCAGCGTGGCCGAGGAACTGCGCGGCGGCAAATGGATGCCCAGCCAGGAGGTCACGGCATCCACGGTCAGGCGGCCGGGCATGAGCCACGAGCCGTCAGGCTGGCGGCAGGCTTCGGGCCCGGCGGGCATGTCGCCCATCTGGCCCGCCAGCACGCTCACCAGATCCGTGGGCGTGATGCAGCCCACCACGCTGCCGTATTCGTCACGCACGAAGGCCAGGGGCGTGGGCTCCTCGCGGAACGCTTCCAGCATCTCCGTCAGGGACGCGTGCTCGAACACCGTCGGCGCGGAGCGCAGCAGGGGCCGCACGCTCCAGGCCCGCCCGCTGCCGTCGTCCTGCGGGGCCGCCGCACCGGGATGCTCCGTGCCCGTCACGGGCCCCCGGGGCGTCACGGCCGCCAGGTCCCCGGTATAGATCACGCCCAGCACTTCGTCCCTGTCCGGGTCCAGCACCGGCAGCCAGGGCGAAAGGCTCTCGCTGGCGAAGCGGCAGGCCGTGGCATAATCGGCATCGCTGTCCAGCCAGCGCACCCGGTGGCGCGGGGTCATGATGAAGCGGGCCGTGCGGCCGCTCAGGCGGATGACGCGGGCCACCATGTCGCGCTCTTCCGGCTCGAACAGGGGCTGGACGTCGCTCTCGCTGGCCAGGGCCGCGGCGTCGCGCCGCGCTTCTTCCTCGCCGGGGCGCCCGCCGCCCAGCAGGCCCAGCACGGCCATGGCCATGGATTCACGCATGTCGCGCATGCTGATGCGCTTGCGGCGGTTGCGCAGGGCCACCTGGTTGCAGATCTCCACCAGCACCGAAAAACAGATGGCCGCGTAAAGATAGCCCTTGGGGATGTGGTAGCCCAGGCCGTCCATGAGCAGGCTCAGGCCGATCATCATCAAAAAGCCCAGGCAGAGGATGATGACCGTGGGGTGACGCTCCACAAAGCTGGTCAGCGGCGCGGCGGCCATGACCATGACCAGCATGGCCGCGATGACGGCCAGCATCATCACCGGGATATGGTCCACCATGCCCACCGAGGTGATGATGGAATCCAGCGAGAACACGGCATCCAGAACCACGATCTGGATGATGACCTGCCAGAAGCCCGAGCGTGTGGGCGCCGAGGAATATTCGGCCATGCCGCCTTCCAGGCGTTCGTGCAGTTCCATGGTCCCCTTGAGCAGCAAAAAGATGCCGCCGCCCATGAGGATGAAGTCCCTCCAGGAAAAAGCCTTGCCGAAGATCGTGACCAGGGGCTCGGTCAGACTGACGATCCAGGCGATGGCGGAAAGCAGCACCAGGCGCATGGCGAGCGCGAGGCCGAGGCCGGTGAAGAAGGCCCGGCGGCGCTGCTCCTGCGTGGACAGGCGCGAGGTGAGGATGGAGATGAAAACGAGGTTGTCGATGCCCAGCACGACCTCGAGCACGATCAGGGTGCCCAGTCCGGCCCAGGCCGAGGGATCGGCGATCCACGAGAAATCCCACATGGGAGCTTTCCGCCTCCTTGCGGCAGTGATGCTGACGTGATGTCCGGCCCTCCCGCTCCGCTGCGGAGCGCCGGACAGGATGGAAACAGCGTACGGCAGCGTCCGTCAGGAAAGCGTCGGCATATGCGGAAAAGGGCCAAAAAAAAGGAGGGGCCGGGGCCCCTCCTCGGATCATCGGAACGGACAGCTTATTCAGCGGCCAGCTGGATACGGCTGAAGCCGGCGACCTTGATGTCGCCGCCCACGGCCTTGGCCACTTCGCGCACCACTTCGGTCATGTTCTTCTTGTCGTCGCGGATGTAGGGCTGTTCCATCAGGCAGACTTCCTTCTGGAACTTCTTCACGGCGCCCTCGGCGATCTTTTCCACGATCTGTTCGGGCTTGCCTTCTTCGCGGGCCTTCTGGCGGTAGACTTCACGCTCGCGTTCCATGGCGGCGGCATCCAGGCTGGCGCCGTCCAGGGCCATGGGATTGGTGGCGGCCACCTGCATGGCCACGTTCTTGGCCAGTTCCTGCACTTCGGGCTTGGCGGCGGTAGCGGCGCTGTCGCACACCAGGTCCACCAGCACGCCGATCTTGCGGTTGGCGTGGATGTACTGGCCGATCACCTCGTTGTCTTCACGGCTGTGACGGGTGAAGTTGCCGAGCTGCATGTTTTCGCCCACGGAGGCGATGAGCTGGGTCACGTCTTCGCCCACCAGGCCCTTCAGGGCTTCGGCGTCGGCGGGGTTGCTGTCCAGCACGCTCTGGGCCACCTTGGCGGCCAGGGCTTCGAACTGTTCGCCGCGGGCCACGAAGTCGGTCTCGCACAGCAGGGCGGACATGGCCACGGTCTTGCCGTCAGCGCTCACGGCGGCCATCACCAGGCCTTCGCTGGTGGCACGGCCGGACTTCTTGGCGGCCTTGGCCATGCCCTTCTGGCGCAGCCAGTCCACGGCCTTTTCCAGGTCGCCCTCCACTTCCACCAGGGCTTTCTTGCAGTCCATCATGCCGGCGCCGGTCTTTTCGCGCAGTTCCTTCACCATAGCGGCGGAAATAGCCATTGTATTCTCCTGTGTATCCGGCCTGGGCCGGAGCAAGATTCCAAAAAAATCGCGCAGTGCGCAGGGTGGCGGCACAGCCCGAAAGCCGCGCCGCCACCTTTGAAGCATGGGGGCCCGGAGCCTTGCCGCTCCGGTTCCTGCGTCGCCCGCCACGGGGCATCCCCGTCCGGGCGCGGACATCAGCGGGGCCGATGTCCGGGGCAACAGCGTTGCCCGGGGCCAGAAGACCGTACCGGCGCTATTCGGCGGCGGCTTCGGTCTCGGCGGCCTTCTGCATGGCCTCTTCGGCGTTGGCTTCCACGGCGGCGCCGTCCTTCATCTGGGCTTCGCCTTCCTGGCAGGCTTCGGAGAAAGCCGTCACGAACAGCTTGATGGCGCGGATGGCGTCATCGTTGCCGGGGATGATGTAGTCGATGACATCGGGGTCGCAGTTGGTGTCGGTCACGGCCACGATCGGGATGCCCAGCTTGCGGCATTCCTTCACGGCGATGTCTTCGCGATGGGGGTCGATGATGAAAGCCAGCTGGGGCAGGCGATCCATGTTCTTGATGCCGCCCAGGGTCTGTTCCAGCTTCTGCATCTCGCGTTCCAGCAGCAGGATCTCCTTCTTCTGGTAGCGGTTGATGCTGCCGTCGGCGAACATGCCTTCCAGCTTCTTCAGGCGTTCCACGCTCTTCTGGATGGTGACGAAGTTGGTCAGGGTGCCGCCCATCCAGCGGTTGGTCACATGGAACTGACCGGCGCGGCCGGCTTCGGCGGCGACGGCTTCCTGAGCCTGGCGCTTGGTACCGATGAACAGCACCTTGCCGCCCTTGGCCACGGTGTCGACCACCTTGTCATAGGCCACGCGGAACAGCTTCACGGTCTGCTGCAGGTCGATGATATGGATGCCGTTGCGGGCGCCGAAGATGTACGGACGCATCTTGGGGTTCCAACGACGGGTCTGGTGACCGAAATGCACGCCGGTTTCCAGCATCTGCTTCATGCTGACGTAAGCCATTTTCCAATCCTCCAAAAGGGTTGTGATCTTCCACACCGGCCCAGACCCTGCAACCCGGCCTGCCGCCGCCCCGGCCCCATGACCGGAAGGCAACGAAAAATGCGCCGTAGCGCATTGCCGGGCACCCCGGGCCGCTGCCGGAGTGTGCTTCGATGAACGAGCTTCCATAGACCAAAAGCCCGCAAATGGCAAGCCCCGGGAGGCAGGGAGGCGCTCCTTTCCCGGCGGGCGGGGCCGCTGCGGCCGTCGCGGCCGTCCGGCTGCGGGCGCAGGGACCGGGCCGGAGAGGCGGCGGGATGCCCGGCTCCTGCCCGGCGCCCGTGGCGGGCATTTCTCCTGACACGGCAAAAAGCGTTCGCCTGATGCGTCTGGAAGCCCCGGCGGCGTTGCCCCCAAAAGCTCCCGCCATGGGGAGTCCGGGCGCCCGGAAGATGCGGAGCCCCATATCCGGCAAAAAAAGAAAGGCTCCCCAAAGCGGGGAGCCTGACCGGGGAAGACTGCGGCGTTGCCTGCCGGCGCTTGAAGGCGACATGGCAGGGGCTGCTGCCGTTCCGTGGCCGTACCGGTAGCGGAGCCGTGACGCGGCGCGTGGCCGGGTCCGATGTTCTCCGCCAGCGGGAAATCTTTCGGGGGTCACCGGCAGCCCCTCAAAGGGGGGCGGGGCTGCCGGGGTGTATCAGGAGGAGGAAGGTCGGTATGTTCCCGGCCGGCTCCGAAGGAGGGACGAGCCGGCCGGGGGAGGGACTTTTTCAGGAGGAGGAAGGTTGCTGTTTTCAGTCCCGGCCGGTCCTGGGGGGGGACAGGGCCGACCGGAGGAAGGAGGTCTCAGAAGAAGCGGAGGATGTTCGTTTCAGGATCGAAGGAGGTCCGTCAGGCTGTCCACGCTACCGCGGTCTGTCGCGGGCCGAGGCAGCAGAGAGGCCATGCGGCTGCCGCGGTAGCGCGGACGGTAAGAAAGTTGCTGTGTTCCATGACGGACCTCCATAAAGGAAGAAGATGGTATGGCATGTATATCTGTTCGGCGCTGTCCCCGTATGGGTGGCGGACCGGAGGGCCCGTCCTGGACGATGCCGTTGTTGTACGGGATACAGCAATCGCCGTGCCAAAATGTATTTTTATAATAAAAACAAACTATTATAAAAACTGGCCTTCAAAAGGCTTTTTCTTTTATCCGGCACCTGTACAGAAATTGAACACTTTTTCCCGCCATTCCGGCAGGTTGTAAAAAAATTGGACGCCCTGTCCCGCAGCGGGGTGGCCCATGTACTTTTTTTATACGGCCCGCGCCGCCTTCCCGGCAAAGGCACCGGCCCGGGGCGCCAGCACGCTCTTTGCAAAGCGGCAGGCTCCATAGTATAGCCGAACCATATGAATCTTACCAACGAACCTTCCCTGAAAGGAACCCGCATGAACAGTCATGGTTTCGAACTCGTCACCGAGCGCCGCCTGCACGAAGTGGGCGGTACGGCCCGGCTCTGGAAACACGGCGTCACCGGCGCGCAGCTGCTCTCCGTCAGCAATGCCGACGAGAACAAGTGCTTCGGCGTGAGCTTCCGCACCCCGCCCACGGATTCCACGGGCGTGGCCCACATCCTGGAGCATTCCGTGCTCTGCGGCTCGGACAAATATCCGGTCAAGGAGCCCTTCGTGGAGCTGCTCAAGGGCTCGCTCCAGACCTTCCTCAACGCCTTCACCTTCCCGGACAAGACCTGCTACCCCGTGGCCAGCGCCAACCTGCAGGATTTCTACAACCTCATCGACGTCTACATCGACGCGGTCTTCCATCCCCGCATCAGCGAGGACATCTTCCGTCAGGAAGGCTGGCACGTGGAGGCCGGGGACACCAAGGGCCCCTGGACCTACAAGGGCGTGGTCTACAACGAGATGCAGGGTGCGCTGGCCTCCCCGGATGCCCAGCTGCAAAACGCCCTGCAGCGGGCGATGTTCCCGGATACCGCTTACGGCTTTGTGTCCGGCGGCGACCCGGCGTCCATCCCCGCCCTGACCTATGAGAAATACCAGCGGGTGTACCGCCGCCATTACAGCGCCGACAACTGCTGCATCACCCTGTACGGCAAGATGGACATGGCCGATAAGCTGGCGCGGCTGGATAAGGACTACCTGTCCAAGATGCCCAAGGCCGCTGCCCGTCCCCGCCTGACCATGCAGGACGAGCAGCCCGGCGCATTCGTGGAGCTGCCCTACTACACCGACCAGCCCAAGCCGGATGAGGTGCAGTGCGCACTGGCATGGTACACCGGCGCATTTGCCGACCGTGAGCGGCAGCTGGGTGTGGAGATTTTGCTGGGTGCGCTGCTGAGCACCAACAGCTCCCCCCTCAAGGCCGCGCTGCTGGCTGAGCAGCTGGGCGCAGATATCGACATCGGCTTTGACGACAGCACCCTGCAGCCCACCTTGGAGCTGCTGCTGCGCGGTGCTACGGTGGATTCTGCCCGCAAGTTTGCCCCCGCCGTGCGCAAGGCTGTGGACGAGCTGCTAAAGACCGGCATTCCTCACGACCTGCTGCTGGCCGCTTTGAACGAGGCCGAGTTTGCCTCGCTGGAGCGCCCGGGCAGTCTGCCGGACGGCGTGCTGGACGCCATCAACGCCGCCACCGGCTGGCTGCACACCGGCGATGCTACCCTGCTGCTGCACACGGACAAGCTCTTTGCCGCCCTGCGCAGCAAGCTGGAGGAGGGCTGGTTCGACGCCCTGCTGCGGGAGCTGTTTGCCCCCGCCCCGGTGCAGGTGGTGCAAATTCCCACCGCACCCAAGACTGAGGATACCGCCGCCCCGGTGCGCACCGACGGCAAGCTGGTGCTGGAGCATCCCCTCACCGCCGCCGACCTTGGCGCAGGCGATGCCACCCCGCAGGGCAGCACCGAGCAGCTGGCCGGTGCCACCCTGCTGCGCCACCCCTCTGCCGGCAGCCTGTACCTGAATTTCTACTATGATCTTGGCACTGTCACCCCGGAGGAGCTGCAATACCTGAATCTGCTCACCGATGTGCTGGACGAGCTGGACACCCCCGCCCATACCGCCCAGCAGCTGAACACCCTGCGCAGCACATGGCTGGGCGACAGCCGCGCCCAGCTGGATCTCTGGACCGGACGGCAGGAGGGTTCTCCCTGCCACGCGAAACTCACCCTCTGCCTGAGCCTGCTAGAGCGCAGTTTGGAAAAGGCGGTGGAGATCGGCGGCGAGTGGCTGTACGATACCGTCCTTACCGGCGCTGCCGCCGAAGCGGCCTATGCCCGGGTGGTCAGCCAGCTGAAGCTGCGCATGGAGCAGCTGTTCATCCAGCAGGGCAACGAGTTTGCCTCTACCCGCGCCCGCGCCCATTATTATGTAGAGGGCGCTGCGGACGAAGCCTGCACCGGCGTGAGCTACTACCACTTCCTGTGCAATCTGCTGGAAAAGGCCGACTGGGCGGCACTGGGCGCAAAACTGGATGCTGTGCGCAGCCGGGTGCTGCAAACTGCCGCCCTGACCGTCAGCCTGCACGGCACCGAAGCTGCACTGGAAAAGCTGCGCACCCTGCTGCCGGAAAGCCGCTTTGCCGCCGCCCGGCGTACCCCGGCGCAGCCCTACACCCAGCCTCTGACGCCCCCGGTGAACGAAGCCTTTATCATTGACGGCGGCGTGAACTACGATGTGCTGGCTTGGCCCATGCCCCGGGACAGCCGCCGCCGGGTGCTGGCGCGGGTGATGAGCTACGAATACCTGTGGCACGCCATCCGGGAGGTGGGCGGTGCCTACGGCACCGGAATGCTCTGTGCCGACGGCATCGAGTTTTTGTACACCTACCGGGACCCCCACCTGCGGGAAAGCTACGAGACCTTCGCAAATGCCCCTGCCGCCCTTGCCGCCCGGGACTACACCGCCCGGGATCTGGACGAATTCATCGTGGGCACTGCTGCCAAGCTAGACACACCCCGCAAGGCACGCGCCGCTGCCCGGGAACTGGATCACCGGTACTTCTGCGGCATCACGGACGAGATGCTCGCCGCCGACCGCAAGGCGCTGTGCAGCGTGGACACCGCCCTGCTGAAAGAGCAGGCCGCTGCCCTGTCTGACGTGTTGTCCGGCGGCGTGCGGGTGGCCTTTGGAAGCAAGGACGCCGTGGAAGCCGCAAAGGATCTGTTCGACCGGGTAGAGACGCTGTAAGCGCCGGTAATTTGTAAAAAATATTTTATTTGTAGTTCCGAAACACCCGTAGGGTGTTTCGGAACTACTTTTTTCCCTCACACATTTTTTCTGCACATATCGCCTGCATTCCGTCCAAACTACCAAAAAAGCCGGATTTTTTGTGAGATAAGTCATACT
>OMDV01000487.1_pt1 | contig 10884 bp, 7 predicted proteins | sample 1673671 | NCBI WGS metagenome assembly OMDV01 (sample SAMEA103958118, study PRJEB25191) | human gut metagenome | reverse complement strand
CCATGGTGCGCATGTTGTGCGTGCGGTCGGCCAATTTGATGAGAATGACGCGGATGTCCTTGGCCATGGCCATGAGCATCTTGCGCAGGTTCTCCATCTGCTCTTCTTCCTTGCTGGCGTACTGCACGCGCGTCAGCTTGGAGACGCCCTCGACCAGGTCCGCGACCGCGGGGGAGAACTCCTTGGCGATCTCGGCATACGTGGCGGAGGTGTCCTCGATGCAGTCGTGCATGAGGGCGGCCTCGATGGACTCTGAGTCGAGCCGCAGCTCCTCGGCGATGATCTGCGCGACGGCGAGCGGGTGCGTGATAAACGGCGAGCCGTCCTTTCTGAGCTGACCGTTGTGGTGCGTGTCGGCATAGCGGAAGGCCTTGTCGATCTGGGCAAAGTCTGCGCTCGGGTTGTACTGGTGGATCGTCTCGACAAGGTGGTCGTACATGCCGAGCACGAGCGTCGCCTGCTCGCCGGTCTCCACGCAGGTGCCGGGCGCGACGATCTGGAGGGGAGCCGAAGCGGTATTCTCTTTTAATGCTTTATCCTGTGCTGTCATATCCGAATCGTCTCCTTTAATTACGAAAGAAAGCCGTGCAGGGCGGAAAGGTAGGGGCTCTTGTCAAGCTCGACCTTTTTTCCGTCCGCCGTCAGGCGGAGCGTGAGGGTTGAGTCCTCGCGCTCGATCGAAAGAAGCCCGCGCTCGGCAAAGACCTGCAAACACATCGCCGTGCGCAGAAACGTCTCCGCGCCGACCATTTCCGAGCTCAAATGCCGCAGCAGCGGCAGCATGGGCTCGCTGACGCCGTCAGGCCCGACCTCGCGCTCCAGAACGCGCCACGCGCGCACGAACTGGTCGCGCGAGGGGAGCGCCCGCGCCGCGTCGCGCGGGGAGAGCGTGCCGCCGCTAATCAGCTCGCGGCAGAGGGAAAGCGCCTCATTCTCGCGCCCGCTGGGGTCGAGCGAGGGGCGCAGGTCGATGAGCTGGAGCTGGATGGAGCGCTGGGAGCGGAACTCGTTCACCTGCAGATAGAACGCCGCGTCCACACGCATACCCGCGCACACGCCGCACTCGTCGGCGGTGACGGAGAAGAAAATGCCGTCGAAATTCACGCGGCTTTTCTGTAGTTTCAGCTTTAAGTGCCGGTTCTGGCCCACGCCCTGCACGCTCTCGAGCGTTGCGCCGCGCAGGCAGAAGACGGGGCGGTTGTTGCCCGCGCCGTAGGGCTCGAGGAGCGAAAGTGCCTCGACCTCCTCAAGCGTGATGAGCGAGGGGTGCTGCAAGTCGACGTCGACGTCGAGCATCGACACCGGCGGATGCTCGCCCGTGTGGGCGCGCACATACTGGTTCATCCGCGTGCGGAACGCGGGGATGTTGCGCTCTTCGATCGTAAAGCCCGCGGCGAGCTCGTGTCCGCCGAAGCTCACAAGAAGGTCGGAGCACGCTTCGAGCGCATTGAAGAGGTTAAAGCCGCCGTAGCTGCGGCACGAGCCCTTACCCGACCCGCCGGAGAGGTGGATCATAAAGCTCGGGCAGGAGAATTTTTCGGAAAGTCTCGACGCCACAATGCCCACGACGCCTTGATGCCAGTCCTCGCTGGACAACACGAGCGCACTGCGCTCGCTCTCGGGAAGGTCCTCCATCTGCTCGATGGCGCGGCGGAAAATGTCCTGCTCCACGCTCTGGCGCTCGCGGTTGAGCTCGCACAGCTCGCGCGCGAGCTTTTCCGCGCGGACGGGATCGTCGGTGAGCAACAATTCCGCGGCCAGCTCGGCGCGGCCCATGCGGCCCGCGGCGTTGATGCGCGGGGCGAGCACAAAGCCGATCTGGATCGACGAGATGGGGCGCGACGTGAGCCCCGCCTCGCGCAGCAGCGCGTGCAGCCCCGTAAAGTCGCTGCGGTCGATGCTCTCAAGCCCGCACTGCACGATGGTGCGGTTCTCGCCCTCCATGCGCATGACGTCGGCGATCGTGCCGATGGCGGCAAGCGTGCAGTAGCGCGCAAACAGCGCATCCTCGCGCCCCTCGCCAAGGGCCAAAACGAGCTTGAGCGCGACGCCCACGCCCGCTAAATGCTTAAAAGGGTACGGACAGTCGGGCCGGTGGGGGTCAACGACGGCCACGGCGGCGGGGAGCTGCTCCTTGCACTCGTGGTGGTCGGTGATGACAAGATCGACGCCGAGCGTCGCGGCGTAGGCCGTCTCGTCCACGCCCGTGATGCCGCAGTCGACCGTGACGATCAGCGTCACGCCGGACTCGGAAAGTGCGCGGATGGCGTCACGGCCGAGGCCGTAGCCCTCCTCGATGCGGCGGGGAATGTGCATCGTCACATCCGCCCCGCGCGAGCGGAGATAATCGGTCAGAAGGCAGGTCGAGGTGATACCGTCCACGTCGTAGTCGCCGAAGACCGCCAGCTTTTCGCCGTTTTCAAGCGCCTTCGAGATGCGCGCGACGGCCTTGTCCATGTCCTTCATCAAAAACGGAGAGTGGGCGAGCGTCTTCTCGCGCTCGAGCGCTTCGGCGGCCTGCTCGCTCGTGGTGACGCCGCGCGCGGCCAGCACCGACGAGACAAGATAGGGGTATCCCGCGTCCATCAGCGTCTTGATGGCATCCTCCGGCGCGGCGGGGATCTGCCAGTGCTCGTACTTCATGTTTCGGCTCACCTTCTTTCTTTTGAGAACTTTTGGGCATACTATCTCAGGCAATACTGCCTCATCATACTAATACAATCTATTATTTTAACAAAGACCACCGCAAAGGTAAAGAGGAAATTTGACTATCCACGCGACTTTGTGCTACAATACGGCAGAAAGATTACCCAAAAGGGGGAAAATACCAATGAAACAGATCATGACGCGCCTGACGGCGCTTCTTCTTGCGCTCGTGATGACCACGACGCTCGCGCTTGCCGCCAACAAATCCGGCTATTCCGACGTGCCGGACAAGAACTGGGCGAGCCAAAGCATCGCGCAGTGCAAGCAGTACAATTTATTGCAGGGCATCGGAAACGGCAAGTTCGGCCTCGGACAGAAGATGACGCGCGCGGCCTATGCCGCGGCGCTCTGCCGCCTGATGGGCTGGAAGACCGTAACGCCCGAAAAGGGCAGCTATACCGACAATCAGGATGCGAAAAAGTGGTATTATAGCGCCATTGAGACCGCGAGCGCGCACGACGTGTTCTCCGGCCACAGCACGACCTGCCGACCGAACGACCCCATCACGCGTGAGGAGATGGCCGCGATGACCGTCCGCGCACTGGGGTACAGCACGCTTTCCGGCACGGTGCAGGATGAGTGCCCGTTCACCGATGTTTCGACGAATCCCGGCTATATCACGCTCGCCTGGCGCATGGGCCTTGTGGTGGGTATGAACTTAACGACGTTCGCGCCGAAAAACGACACGACGCGCGAGCAGGCCGCGGCGGTGCTGCTGCGCGCCTATCACGGCCTCAAGGCCAAAGTCAGCGTGACGAGCGTGAGCGCGGCGCCCTCTGGCGCGGTGCCGGTTGAGAGCCTGACGGGCACGAGCGGTGCGGTGCCGCTGTCCCCGCGCGCGGCGGTGGAGCAGGTCTACGACGCGGCGGTCAAGGCCGGCAAGGGCGGCAGCGTGGTCATCAACGCCGTCCCCGCGGCGCAGAACGTGAAAGGCGGCAAGGTGGGCGCGCTGCGCGAGCTGACGCAGGACGAGCTGAGCGCGTATTTGGACGACAGCGCCGTGCAGAAATCGCGCTCGAGCCGCTTCGACAGCTCGTACCTTCTCTGTAAGGAAAAGGACGGCTCCACGATCGTCGTCTGGTACGAGAGCGAGGCGGACATCGCCGAAAAGACCGAGCTCTGCGCGCTGCTCGGCATCAAGAACGTCTACGTGCTGAAGTGAAACAAAAAATGACAGAGGGATATCTCATGCGAGATATCCCTCTTTTTTGCTGCGTTCAGAAGTTGTCGTTCCAGGAGTCGAAGTGCGGCGGCTCGTTTACCTGCGGCGCGGTGGCGAGCTGGTAGAAGCGGCAGGTCGAAAGGTTCAGATACGGCGTCAGGTAGACGCCCACGACCGCCGAGAGCACGCCGTAGATCAGAGCACCGAGCACCGCACCGGAGAGCGAGTCGGGCAGGTAGCTGATGATGACGTATTCGTAGAGCAGCGCGATAAGCACCGCGGCGATCTGATAGCCGATGAAGCTGAGCTGGAGCAGGAAGAGCTGCATCTTATAGCCATTTGTCTGCCGCTTGCTCAGATCGAGCGCCTCCATCACGCCGAGCTCGGGATTTTCGCACAGGTTCAGCATGGCGAACGAGTAGCGGTAGGCCGCGATGATGCCGGGGATGACGAACAGCAGCGACCACGCGAACACCTTGAGCGCGATGAGCAGGTTGAGCACGAAGGCGCTGCCGAAGATGTCGAAGGCGGAAAAGAGGTCGTCAAACTGCGCCTGCTCGCCGTCGACGAGCTTCAGGCAGAAGCGGTCATGCCCGATCGAGATGCTGCCGCGGAGGACAAACTGTCCCATGGCGAGCACGCTGGCGACCGGCACAAGGACGTGCGTGAAGCGGCGCATGGTCTCGGGGTAGTACCGGCTGATGTCTGAGTTCTGGAACGACACGGTCAGCGACGACGTGCCGCCGCCGAGCACGGTCGCCAGCAGCGTCACGCCGATGGCCAGCCACCAGAAGCTTTTCAGCGCGCGGCGCGCCATGCTGCGGTAATCGGATGCGCAATACATAGATAACCTCCTTTGTGTCACCAGGGGGTGCGTTCCTGCCCGTGCACGAGGTAGGCGCGCTCGGCAAGCTCGGCGAGCGGGCTGTCGCTGCGGGAGTCGGAGTAAAACTCCGCGATCTGCACCTCAGGATACGCCTCGTGCAGGCGGCGCACCTTTTCTGCGCCGTGGCAGTTTTCGCCGTCGGTCTTGCCGGTGTGCCTGTCCACGCGCGAGGCCAGCAGCCGCACGCCGAGCTTCTGCGCCGGGATGCGCACGAGAAACTCCGGCGAGGCGGAGATGATGATGTCGTCCGGGCGCTGCTGCGCGAGATACCACGCGTTCACGCGCGGGAAGTTTTTTGCCCAGAACGCCTCGAGCTCCGCGTCCACATCCGGCACACGGCGCAAAAAGCCGTACATCCGCTCCTTGACGGCGGTCTTGCTGATCTTGCCGAGCCAGTATCCCGGCAGCAGCGCGAGCGCGCGCAAAAGCGGCCAGATCACGCCGGGGTGGCGGTGCAGACACCAGCGCACGAACGCCACCGTGCTGTCTACGGGGAAGATGGTCTTGTCCCAGTCGTATACGTTGACTTTTTCCATAGAGCTCCTCTCAGTAGAGCGTGCCGGCCAGCTGCATATACGCAGCGGCGACGGCCTCGCGGATGAAGTAATTGATGCGCATGGACGGCAGAGTGGTCTCGGCGGCGATGCCGGCGGGATCAGCGCCCAGAGAGCGCGCCATACGCTTGGCGCGGTAGAGGTGGTATTCGCTCGTCACGATGCCGACGCCGTCGGCGGGGTCACCGCCGCGTGCGCGGAGGATCGCAAACGAATTCTCCAGGTTCTCGCGCGTGGTGCGCGAGCGGTCCTCCTGCACGATGCGCGCGCTGTCGATGCCGTGCGCCGTGAGGTAGTCGGCCATGGCTTTGGCCTCCGTGATATCCTCGCCCGGCCCCTGACCGCCGGAGACGATGACCGTGGCGGCGGGGTTCGCGTTCAGATAGGCGAGCGCCGCGTCGAGCCGGTTGCACATCGACAGCGATGGCGTACTGCCGTTGACGCCTGCGCCGAGCACGATGATCGTGCCGGGGTGCGCGTCGGTGTCCGTGTGTGCGTCGCGCACGACGGGGATCTCAAAGATCGTGAACACGATCAGCCCTGCGCACACGAGCACACCCAGCACGGCGCGCCCCACGCGGGGCAGCCGCGGGAATAGAAATACCAGCACGGCGACACCCCAGAGCAGATAGCCGAGATAGTCGTGCCCCGGCATGGCAAAGCGCAGCACACAGCCTGCAAGGATGAGCAGGAGCGCGATCAGTGTGGAACATTTCCGTTTCAGTCGCATAATGCCTCCCATGCTGCATAGAGCGCCTCGAGCTGCGTGTTGAGCGTCTGCTTCTGCTCGTCGAGCTCCATGAGCTTCTGATAGTCGGTGGCGTTGGCCTCGCTCTCGGCATCGAGCGCCGCGAGCTGCGCCTCCAGCTTTTCGATGTCGCGCTCCGTGCGCTCGCGCTGACGCGCGGTGTTCGGGGCGCGTTTCGGTTTGGGCTTCTTTTCGCGCTCGACGGCCTTGACCGTCTGCTGCAGTGCGGTCTGGCGCGCGCGGTATTCACGGAATTGCTCATAGGTCCCGCGGTAGTCCGTGATCGTGCCGTTTTCGAGCAGCCAGATGCGACTGGCAAACTTCTCGATGAAGTACCGGTCGTGCGACACGAACAGCAGCGCCTGCGTGTAGTCGCTCAGCGCGTCCTCGATCCACTCGCGGCTGGCGATGTCGAGGTGGTTGGTCGGCTCGTCGAGGATGAGGAAGTTGATCTCCCGGCGCATGAGCATGCACAGCCGCAGCCGCGAGAGCTCGCCGCCCGAGAGTGCCGACACGGGCTTGAGCACGTCCTCGCCGCAAAAGCCGTAGGCGGCGAGCTGATCGCGCGCCTCCTGCGGCGTGCACTTGCACTCGTAGAGCATCGTGTCGAGCATGGAGCGCTCCGGCACGGCAAAGCGCACGATCTGCGGCAGGTATGCCGTGCGCACGGACGGCCCGCGCTGCACCCAGCCGGCGTCCGGCGTCTCCTCGTTCATGACGAGGCGCAAAAACGTTGTCTTGCCGGCGCCGTTGTCGCCGATGAGGGCGATGCGCTCGCCGCCGGTCACGGTCAGGTCGAGATCGTGAAAGAGCGTGCGCGCGCCGTAGCGCTTGCCGAGTCCCGCCATGGTCAGCACGTCGTCGCCGCGAAATTCCTGTGCGGTGAAGTGCACATTGAGCTTGCGCGCCTCGGTCGGCCGGGCGGTCGTCTCAAGCTTTTCCATGCGCTTTTCGATGGAAAACGCGCGCTTGTGCAGCTTATCGTTGCCCATGAACGCCCAGAGGTGCAGCTTGGCCGCCGCCTCCGTGAGCTGCTGGAGCTTGGCCTGATCCTTCTCGTATTTTTTGAGCTGCTCGTCAAAGCGGCGCTGCCGCTCGACGACGTAAAAGCTGTAGTTGCCGCTGTAGAATTCGGCCTCGCCGGACGTGAAGTCGATCGAGCGCTGCACGACACGGTCGAGAAAATACCGGTCGTGGCTGATGACGAGCACCGTGCCGCGGAAATGCAGCAGGTACGTCTCGAGCCACTCGGTCGCGCGCAGATCGAGGTGGTTGGTCGGCTCGTCGAGCAGGAGGATGTCCGTGTCCTCAAGGATGAGCCGCGCGAGGTTCACGCGCGTTTTTTCCCCGCCGGAGAGCGAGTCAAACGGCTGCGCGCGCATCTCGGCCGGGATGTCCAGACCGTTGGCGACGCGGTTGCGCTCGTGCTCCATGTCGTACCCGCCGAGGCGGCGGAAGTTTTCCGACAGGCGGTCGTATTCGGCCAGCAGCGCGGGGGAATTGTCGGACGCCATGCGCGCGGTCAGCTCGTTCATGCGCGCCTCCATGTCATAGAGACGCCGGTGCGCCTCACGCAGCACGTCCTCCGTCGTCCAGCCGTCGGGGTAGACCGGGATCTGCGAGATCAGCCCCAGCCGCCGCCCGGCGGCGATGGACACCGTGCCGGCGTCGGGCTGCAATTCGCCCGAGAGAATGCGGAAAAACGTCGTCTTGCCGCAGCCGTTGCGCCCGAGGATGCCCACGCGTTCCCCGGCGTTGACGTCAAATGTGATACCTTTTAATATGTCATTGCCCTGCTCAAAGCCCTTGACGAGCCCGCGGACGGATAGATCGATCATGTGTGACTCCTAAGTTACTTGTTCACGGCTGCCTGCAGTACGGTGTTGGCCACGGCGCCTGCGTTCGTCAGACCGCCGCCGGCGTTCTCCACCAGCACGACGAAGGCGTACGGGTGCGCATCGTCGAGCAGGAAGCCCGTGAACCATGCGTGCGACGTGCCGTCGCCGACTTCGGCGGTGCCGGTCTTGGCGCAGAGGTTCAGCCCCGGGAAACGGTTCGTGCCGTAGTGCGCCGAGACGTTGTAGTTCATCATGTCGCGCAGCTTGTTGGCAGTCGCGGCGCTGAGCAGGGTCGTGCTCGAGCCGCTGGGCGTGTCGAGCAGCAGCGACGGCTCGACGACGCTGCCGCCGTTGGCGATGGCCGAGACGTAGCGCAGCATGGAGTACGGGCAGATGAGGTCCTCATACTGACCGATGCCCGACCAGGCGAGGTTCGCGCTGCCGGCCGCGCCCTTGGTGAAGCTGCCGGCCATCGTCGGGATGCCGCTCAGCGACTGGGAATCGAGGAAGCCGAGCTTCTTGGCGTAGCTCTCGATGGTGTCCGCGCCGAGTTCGAGCGAGATCTGCGCGAACGCGCAGTTGCAGGAGTTTGCCAGCGCGTCCTCGAACGTCTGACTGCCGTGCACGCCCGTGCACTTGACGCTCACGCCGTTGACGTCCAGACTGCCCGCGCAGGTGAAGCGGCGGCTGTCGATGTCCTTGATGTTCTCGAGCGCGGCGGCGGAGGTGATGAGCTTGTAGATCGAGCCCGGCGTGAACGAGCCGTTGATGCAGCGGTTGATGTATGCGCCGTCCGGCACGTCGCCGTCAACGGCCGGGTCGATGCTCGGCCCGGAGACCATGCACAGCACCTCGCCCGTCTTGTAATTGCTCACGAGCACGGCGCCCTTGCGCCCGGCGAGCGCCTCGTAGGCCGTGACGCACAGGCTCGAATCAAGCGTGAGCGCGACGGTGTGCCCGTCGGTCGCATAGGTGCCGGTGATGGGGTTGTAGCCCGAGAGCTGCTTGGAAAACGCCTTGAGTGCGCCGGTGCCGACGTTGCCGGTGTAGTCGCCGACGGCCTGATAGCAGGCCTTGCGCACGGCGGCGTCCTCGGCGTAGCTGCGCGAACCGCCGTTGGCCGTTGCGAGCACAACGCCGCTGCGGTCGGTGAGTGTGCCGGTGCTGAGCACGCCGCTGGTGTAGACGCTGCTGTTGGCGGCAAAGGTCGCCCACTCAGCGCCGTGTTCGATGTAGCGCACGATGTACACGCCGATGCCGCCGAGCACCAGCACGGCGACGAGCAGCGCGCTCATGGCGCGGCGTTTGACTTTGTTCATGCCTGCGCCTCCTTTTTGCTGCGCGACGGCAGCCGCACCACGAAGCTTGCGCCGCGCCGGGTGTCGGCCGCCTTGATGTAGGCCAGCAGCATCCAGCACGAGAGCATACTCGACCCGCCCTTGGACACGAACGGGAACGTCACGCCCGTGAACGGCAGAATGTCCAGCACGCCGAACACGTTGAGCGACATCTGCACGAGCATGAGCGTCACGGTGGCGCAGCCGGCAATGACGTAATACGACGAGCGGCCCTGCGCCGCGTTTTTGACGGTGAAGATAGCCAGCGCGATGATGGCCAGCATCGCGCACAGCGCCACGATCAGGCCGAGCTCCTCACACAGGACGCCGAAGACCATGTCGGTGTTCGCGGCGAAAATGTTTTTCAGCCAGCCGCAGCCCGCGCCCTGTCCGAACAGACCGCCGGAGGCGGCCGCGCTCAGTGCGCGCGTCTGCTGATAGCCCGCGCCGGAGACGTCCTCCCACACGTGCCCCCAGGTGGCAAAGCGCTGCGCCACGTGCGGCTTGATGCTCAGCACCAGCGTGCCCGCCATGGCGGCGGACGTCACGGCCAGCAGGACGGTGGCGATGCTGCCCGAGCGCATGAAGGCGATGACGAGGAACGTCGCAAAGAAGATGAGCGCCGCGCCGAAGTCGCCCATCAGGGCGAGGCCGCCGACGCAGATGGCGGAAAAGGCGATAAAGAGCAGAATGCTCTTGCTGCGGAACATCCGGTTGAGCGACGTCGCGCCGACATAGATGAACGCGACCTTGATCAGTTCCGACGGCTGCAGGGAGAAGCCCGCGATCGTCAGCCAGTTTTTTGCGCCGAACACCTCGCTTGCGGCAAAGAGGTTCAGTGCCAGCAGCGCCAGCGAGATGATGGCCGCCGGCCAGCGCAGCGCCTTGACATGGCTCAGGTCACGCAGCCACCAGCCGAGCAGGAAAAACAGCACGATGCCCACGAGGATGAGAATGATCTCCTTGGTGAGGTCATTGGGCGTGCTCGTCGCGCAGACCTCCAGCCCGAGCGAGCAGAGGAAAAACGCGATCGTCTCTACCTCAAAGCCCGAGCGGTCCATCGTGCGCATGAGCACGTAGCAGAACCACTGCGTGAGCACGAGTGCAGCGTAGGCCATCAGAATGCCCAGCAGGTGCGCGCTGTCGGCCGAGGACACGAACTCCAGCGCCAGCAGCAGCTCAAACACCGTCAGAAAAAACAGCGTGCCGCCGGCGGAGACGTTGCGTCCCGCAATCGTGCGGCGCTGCTCCTGCACGGCGCGGCGATCCTCGCTCATGTCGGCGAATTTGAGCATATGCGTCGAGCAGCGGAGAATATCGCCGCTGAAGATCTGCGTCGGCTCCGTGATCTGTTCACCGTTGAGGAACACGCCGCCGCTGCGGCTCAGGTCGCTGACCGTCCACTCACCGGCGTCGTTGCGCATGAGCACGGCGTGGACGTTGGCGACGTCGGCAAAGGGCAGCGTGATGTCCGCGCTGCGGGCACGGCCGATCAGACACTCCCAGTGCAGCAGGGGATAGACCTTGCCGTCGGGCGTCACGAGATGGCCCCATGTCTCGGGCTCTGCGCGCCCGTAAAACATGGATGCGACGCAGCGGATGAGCACGATGAGCGCGATGACCGGCAGAATAAAATGCGCGGCCTGCGCGGCG
>OMDV01000482.1_pt1 | contig 10934 bp, 9 predicted proteins | sample 1673671 | NCBI WGS metagenome assembly OMDV01 (sample SAMEA103958118, study PRJEB25191) | human gut metagenome | reverse complement strand
TCGTGGGCGACATCAAGCAGTCGATCTACCGCTGGCGGGGCGGCGACTGGAAAATACTCCACTCGCAGGCGCAACGGGCGCTGGGCGCGGACAGCACCGAACTGGTCAACCTCACGGAAAACTACCGCAGCCTGCCCGCCGTGGTGGATTTCAACAACAAGGCCATCGGCCGCGTGGTCGAAGCCGACAACCGGGCGCTCAACGCGACGCTGGACGAAGCCGCGGCGCGGGGCGACATGGATGCCCGCACCGCCGCCGGGCTGCGCGACACACTGTGCGACGCCTACCGCGAACATGCGCAGACACCCCGCCGCCTGGGCGGGAGGCCGGGCTATGTTTCGGTGGAGACCTTCGCCGAACGGCCGCCCGTCGTGGAGCGCATCTGCGAGGTGCTGGACAAGGGTTTCCGTCCGTGCGACATCATGATCCTGGTGCGCGGGGCGACCGACGGCGCCAGGGTGGCCGCCGAGCTGCTGGATTTCAAACGCCGCAACGACGACCCGCGCTACCGGTTCGATGTGATGACGCAGGAAGCGCTGATCGTGGGCAACGCCCCCGTCAGTTCGTTCATCGCCGCGGCGCTGCGCCTGTCGCTCAACCCCGACGACTCGCTCAGCCGCGCCGTCTACAACCACTACCTCGGCCGCGGGTTCGACCGCCCGCTGCCCGGGGACGAACGCACCTTTTTCCGTTCGATCCGACTGCTGTCGCCCGAGGAGGCGTTCGAGCGGATCGTCATGCGCCACGCGCTGCACGACGACAGGCAGCAGACGGCCTACCTGCAAGCCATACACGAACAGATCATCGGCTTCTGCGCCAGCAAGATCGCCGACATCGCGCTGTTCCTCGACTGGTGGGAGCAGCAGGGGCAGAACCGGTCGCTGAGCGTCGACGAAAGCGCAACGACCGTCGAGATCACGACCATACACAAGGCCAAGGGGCTCGAAAAGCGCGTGGTGCTGATCCCCTGGTGCTCGTGGCAGCTCGATCCCAAGTCGGGCGGCAACGTGACGAACATCGTCTGGGCCGAGGCGCAGGGCGATGCGGGCGCCGTCGGGCGCTTCCCGGTGAAATACAAGAAGGCGATGGCCGAATCGGGCTTCTCGGCGGAGTACTACCGCGAGCTGGTCTATTCGCACGTCGACAACATCAATCTGCTGTACGTGGCCCTGACACGCGCCGCCGAGTCGCTGCACGTCTTCATCCCCCGCAAGGGCGGCAAGAGCGTCGGCGGGCTGCTGCTGCAAAGCATCGGAGCCGACGGCGACAAAGCGCTGCTCGACGGCACCGAAGGGCGCCGCACCGCGACCGAGGAGGGCGAAAGGTTCGAATTCGGGCTCTTCACGGGCCCCGTGCCCGGCGGCGACAAAGCTTCCGACGGCAGGCACGTCGTGCTGGAGAACTACCCCACGGCACGCGCCGACCTGCGGCTGAGGCTCCCCTCGCAACGTTATTTCGAGGAGGAGGACGAGGTGGAACTCTCGCCCCGCAATTTCGGCATCCTGATGCACAAGGCCTTCGAGGAGGCCGACGACCGGCAACAGATCTACGAGGCCGTACAGCGGATGCGGGACGACGGCACGCTGTCGCCCGGCGAAGCCGAAGCGCTGCGGGGGATGATCGCCCGGGCGCTGGCGCACCCCGTCGTGGGCGAATGGTTCGGGGGCGGCTGGCAGCGCGTGCGCAACGAGAACGAGATCATCGTCCCCGGCGCCGGGTCGACCCGGCGCCCCGACCGCGTGATGATCCGCGGCACGCGGGCCGTGGTCGTCGACTACAAGTTCGGAAACCGCGAACCCGGACGCTACCGCCGCCAGGTGGGCGAATACCTCGGCCTGCTGCGGCAAATGGGCTACACCGAATGCGAAGGGTACCTGTGGTACGTGAAACTGGGGGAGATCGAAAAAGTGGAAGGATAAGATGAACGAAACCATCGGCATCATACCGCGTGCGTTCCGCCGCCGGGGAGTGTGGGTCGCCTGCACGCTCCTGCTGCGCGCAGGGCTGAATTTCCTCGGGCTGGCCATGCTGCTGCCCGTGCTGGCGCTGGTGCTCGACCCCGGCAGCCTCGAGGGCGGCGGGATGCTGGCACGCGCCTACGACGGGCTGGGCTTCGCCTCACAGCGCAGTTTCGCGCTGGCGGTCTGCGCGGCCGTGGTGGGCGTGATCGTCCTGAAGAGCCTGCTCGGGCTGTGGCTCGCCCGCGTCGAACGCAATTATATCTTCGCACTCTACCGCACGCTCTCGCGGCGGCTGCTCGTCACCTACCACGACCGGGGGCTGCCGTTCGTCAAGGCGTCGAACTCGGCCGTACTGGCCCGCAACGTCAACGTCGTCTGCCTGGCCTTCGCGGCGGGCGTGCTCAAACCCGCCGCCGCCATCGCCGCCGAGGCGATGCTGCTCGTGCTGCTGTTCGGGGCGCTGATGTGGTACACGCCCCTCGCGGCACTGCTCGCCCTGGCGGTCTTCCTGCCCTCGATCTGGCTCTATTACGGACTGGTGCGCAACCGCATCAACCGCTACGGGGAACTGGAAAACAAGGCGCAGCGCGAAAAGGCGCGGCTCGTGGCCGAGACCTTCCGCGGCTATGCCGACATCGAGATCAACAATGCCTTCCCGATGATGCTCCGCCAGTTCGACCGGGCGATGGATCAGGTGATCCGCACGCGCCTGCGCGAAACGGCGATCGGGCTGCTGCCCCAGACCTTCACCGAGGTCGGGCTGGCCGTGGGCATGGCCCTGCTCGTGGCACTGAGCCTCGGCGACGGCGACGGGCGGGCGCAAATGCTGTTCGGCGTATTCGCCGTGGCCGCACTGCGCCTGATGCCCTCGGTGCGCAACATCATGACCGGCTGGACGGCCATCAAATACAACCGCTACACGATTGGCATCCTGCGCGACGCCGCTGCGGACTGCCCCCTGGCGCCGGCTACCCCGAATCCGGGGAAAGCGGCTACCCGGAGCACCCGGGACTCCGCGGACACCGCCCCGGCCTGCGGGAAAACCCCGGAGGCAAGCCCAGTTCCCGGCACCTCGACAAATGCCCCGGGACAGCACAACACCCCGGAACAGCACACTTTCCCCGGACGGAGCGATACCGCAGAGTGCCGGGAGACGCCCGCCCCATCCGCCACTCCCGGCCCGCACAGCACACCCGCCGCAACCGTTGCCGCCGGCAATTCCGGCACTCCCTGCAATCCCGGCACTCCCGGGAACCCCGCCGCCGATAGTATCCGCACCCCCGAAAAACTGCCCTTCAACCGCGAGATCGCCGTGCGCGACCTTAGGTTCCGCTTCGCGGACGGCGGGCGCGAGCTTTTCCACGGCCTTTCGCTGACGATCCGCAAGGGCGAGCGCATCGGTATCCGCGGAGCCTCGGGCGCCGGGAAAACGACGCTCTTCAACCTGCTGCTGGGACTGTACGAGCCGACCGGGGGTGAAATCGTCATCGACGGCACGCCGCTTACGGCGGCCAACCGCCGGGCATGGCAGAACCGCATCGGGTACGTCTCGCAGAGCCTCTTCATCGCCGACGGCAGCTTCGCGGCCAACGTCGCGCTGGGCATCCCCGCCGGGGAGGTCGACCGGGAGCGGGTCATGCAGGCGCTCCGCGCGGCACAGCTCGGGGAGCTGGTCGCCGGGCTGGCGAAAGGGATCGACACCCACGTCGGGGAGTGCGGCTGCCGCCTCTCGGGCGGACAGCGCCAGCGCATCGGCATAGCCCGTGCGCTCTACCGGCAGGCCGACGTGCTTTTCTTCGACGAGGCGACCTCGGCGCTCGACAGCCGCACCGAAGAGGAGATCAACCGCTCGATCGCCGGGCTCGCGGCACGGGATGCCGGGCTGACACTGGTCGTCATCGCCCACCGCGAAAGCTCGCTCGAATACTGTAACAGGATCATAACGATAGGAGAATAAAACATGGAATACCTCATAGCCGGCATACGCATCGACATCCCGCACCGGTTCACGACAGGCGCCTTCGGCATGGCGCTGGCACCGTTCGCGGCCGGAAACAAAACGGAAACGGACGCCGGCAGCAACCGTATGGCGGGCCCCGTGCCCGGAACGGCGACAACCGCAGCGCCCTCCCCGTCGGAAACACCGGGGACGGAAAGGAGTGCACCCCGCCCTGCGACATCCCCGGCGGGCACGGCACAACCAGACCTCATCCTGCGCACGGGACTGCTCGCCGGCGACACGGCCGGCTATTGCGAACTCGACGCATTCGACTTCACCGACGCCGATGCCGACTGCCGTTTCGGCCGCGACACGGAGGGCTACCTGCTTACCATGACACCCCGCGACGGCAGCGCCCCGGCACGGTTCCACAAAGCCTTCGGCAGCCCCGACGCCACGAGCGACATCACCCCGGAGCACAATCCGGCGCTGTTCCGCTTCGGGCTGTGGACGATGTTCAACATCGCCGCGCTGGAACGCCGGGCGGTAGCCGTACACTCGTCGGTGATCAGCCTGGACGGGCGCGCCGTACTCTTCCTCGGCGAATCGGGCACGGGAAAGAGCACCCACACGCGCCTGTGGCGCGAGCATATCCCCGGGGCACGCCTGCTCAACGACGACAGCCCGATCATCCGGATCGCCCCGAAAGGGGCTGCCGAAGCGGCAAGCGCTCCCGCGACAGACACGATTCCCGCCCTGCAAGGCGTTCTCGCCTGCGGGTCGCCGTGGAGCGGCAAAACCCCGTGTTACCGCAACGTGAGCAATCCGATAGCGGGCATCGTGCGGCTTTCGCAGGCACCGCAGAACCGCATCCGCCGCCTGCGTCCCATCGAAGCCATCGGGGCGCTGCTGCCTTCGTGCCCGCCGTCGTTCGCACACGACGAGCGGCTGGAAGACGCCATCTGCCGCCTCGTATCCCAAATCGTGGCGCAAGTCCCCGTCTACCACCTCGAATGCCTGCCCGATGCCGCGGCAGCCCGTCTCTCCTGCCGCACGGTATTCGGTGACGACGCCCCAAACACCCTCCGCTGATGCTGCTGACCAACCGCCTCTTCTTCGAACAGGTCGAAGCGATGCTCGCCGAAGGACACGAAGTCCAGATCCGCATGAAAGGGCACAGTATGCGGCCGCTGCTGCGCAACGAACGGGACATCGCCGTACTGACCCCGATTGCGAAATATGCCCCGGCACCTGTCCCGGCAGCCGGGGCATCGGCGGATCCCGTCCCCGAAACCCGCGCCGCAGACGGCAATGCCGGCACCGCCCGCCAGACCCGACTTTCCGACGACACCCCCGGCACAGCCCCCGACCTGCACACACCCGCCTGCGGCACCCGCCATCCGGCTCCGCCGCCGAGCGGCATCGGCGCCCTGCGGACGGGCGACGTCGTCCTGTTCCGCTGCGAAGGGCGCCATATCCTGCACCGCATCGTCGGGATCGAAACAGGCGTCCGCTGCGAAGGGAACCGTCCCGTATGCGCACCAGCCGCAGGGAATGCCCCGTCCCCGGAGGCATCCGCGGAAAACCCCGCAGAGAGGGATTCCGCCGCGGGGACGCTCCGTTTCACCCTGTCCGGGGACGGTAATTACCGCACGACGGAGCATTGCCTCGGCGAGGATATCGTCGCCGTGATGACGGCTGTCATCCTGCCGTCGGGACGCATCGTCCGCACCTGCTCCCGCCGCTGGAAACGGCGGTCGCGCAGGTGGCTGGCACTCCCCCAGGGCGTGCGGCGTTTCGTCCTCCGGGTCATGTGGCGGCTCGGAATCCGGTAACCGGAAGCCGGCCGGCAAACGCGGCCCCTGAAAACGGCAGCCTGCAAAAATTACGGCCGCCGATAAAAAAAAGGCCGAAACCCGCACGGGTTTCGGCCTTTTCGAATATATAGCGGGGCACATCGCACCCCTCCTGGTGACAGATTACTCGCCCAGCGCGAAACGCTTGTAAGCGACAACCGTAGCCTCTTTGTCAGCCTTGTGGATGAACTCGGCGATCGTCTCCTTCTCGCCTACCACCGGCTGGTTCAGCAGCGTGTTCTCCTCGAAGAACTTGCGCATCTTGCCTTCGGCGATCTTCTCCAGAATGGCCTCGGGTTTGTTGGCGTTCTTGGGGTCCTGCTTCATGGCCTCCACGGCGATCTTGCGCTCGTGCTCCACAACCTCTGCGGGGCAGTCGGCCTCCGAGATCGACACGGGAGCCATAGCCGTGGCCTGCATGGCGACGGTGTGGGCAACCTCTGCCGGAACCTCCTTGTTGAAGCCGAGGATCGTACCGAGCTTCTTGTTGAAGTGTACGTAAGCAGCGCAGTAGGGAGCCTCGATGCGGGCATAGTATGCCAGCTCGATCTTCTCGCCGGTCTGACCCGATTTCTCGGTCACCATCTCCTCGACAGTGCGGCCTTCGGCATTCTTGGCTGCCAGCAGCGCATCACGGTCCGCAGCATCGGTTTTCACGGCAACGTCCAGCATCGCGTTAGCTGAAGCGGAGTACTCCGCATTCTGCGCCACGAAGTCGGTTTCGCAAGCCAGGCAGAGGATATAACCCTTCTGACCCACGATTTTCGTTACGACGACACCTTCGGTGGCCGTACGATCGGCACGCTTGGCAACGACCAGCTTACCCTTTTCACGGATGATATCCTGGGCACGCGCGAAATCACCTTCGGCTTCGGCAAGGGCCTTTTTACAGTCCATCATACCGGCACCGGTCATTTTGCGGAGCTTCATTACATCTGCAGCTTTGATTTCCATAGTCTTGGTTTTAATTTCGTTGAACTTCGTTCTGCGTTTCCGTATCCCGACCGACTCGGATCGCTCGGGCGATCTTCGCACGGGACGGAAACGTCCATAATCTCCGTGCGAATTATTCCGCTTTCTGCTCGGTCGCAGCGACAACCTCGGCAACGGCAGCCTCCTCGGCATCCACGGAAGCCTTCACGGCTTTCTTGATACGAGGTTTCGCATCCTTCTTCGCAGGAGCATCGCCCTCATGAGCCTCATTCTCCTGGGCCTCCTTCTCTTTTTCGAGCTTTCGCTCCTCGAGGCCCTCGCTGATGGCGCCGCACACGGCGTCGAGGATCACAGCGATCGACTTGGTCGCATCGTCATTTGCAGGGATAACGTAATCAATGTCGGTTGGATCACAACAAGTATCTACCATTGCAAATACGGGGATGCTCAGGCGTTTTGCCTCCCTTACGGCGTTGGCCTCCTTCTGCACGTCGACGACGAACAGGGCGGCCGGCAGGCGCGTCAGGTCGGCGATCGAGCCGAGGTTCTTCTCGAGCTTCGCGCGCTGGCGGGAAATCTGGAGCTTCTCACGCTTGGAGAAGTTATCGAACGTGCCGTCGCTATTCATCTTGTCGATGGTAGCCATTTTCTTGACGGCTTTACGTATGGTGGGGAAGTTTGTCAGCATACCGCCTGCCCAACGCTCTGTGACGTAAGGCATACCGACGGCTGCCACCTTTTCGGCAACAATATCCTTGGCTTGTTTCTTCGTGGCTACGAACAGCACGCGGCGGCCGCTCTTGGCGATCTGCTTGATGGCTGCGGCAGCCTCATCGATCTTGAGCACGGTCTTGTGCAGGTCGATGATGTGGATGCCGTTCTTCTCCATGAAGATGTAAGGAGCCATTTTGGGGTTCCATTTGCGCTTCAGGTGACCGAAGTGCGCACCGGCTTCCAATAATGTATTAAAATCTGTACGTGACATTTTAATTCAATCGTGTTTGTTAATTTTAATTCTCTTTTCTTCAACCCGACGGGTAGCGGCCTGGCCGATCCCACGGGTTTTCCGCGGCGGGGCAACCTGAAAGTAATACGCGTATAGATAATATAGGTAGTCTTTCCGGTTTGTGACCCGCACCGTGCTTGCCGAAATTCGGTCGTACGATTAACGCTTGCTGAACTGGAACTTGCGGCGTGCTCCGGGCTGACCGGGCTTCTTACGCTCAACCTCGCGGGGATCGCGCGTGAGGAACCCGGCTTTTTTGAGTGCCGGACGCATCTCAGCGTCGATTTCGCACAATGCGCGTGCGATGCCCAAGCGAGCGGCCGAAGCCTGTCCCGTAACACCACCGCCATCGAGGTTGATGACGATGTCGTAATTCTCCACCGTGTTGGTAGCCAGCAGCGGCTGCTTCACCTGGTACTGGAGAATTTCGAGCGGGAAGTAAACTTCAAGCGCCTTGCGGTTGATTGTAATCTGACCCTTACCCGGCTTCACGTATACGCGAGCCACAGCGGCCTTACGACGACCTACGGTGTTTACAACTTCCATAACTCTTACTTAATCTCGTTTAACTTAATGGTCTTCGGGTTCTGCGCTGCGTGCGGATGCTCCGTACCGGCATATACCTTCAGGTTTCTGAGCAGCGCGGCGCCCAGACGGGTGCGGGGCAGCATGCCCTTGACTGCTTTTTCGACGATGAACGTCGGTTTCTTGGCCAGATAGTCGGCAGGCGTAGCGAAACGCTGGCCGCCGGGGTATCCGGTGTGACGCGTGTAGACCTTGTCGGTCATTTTTTTGCCCGTGAGCTTCACCTTGTCCGCATTGATGACGATGACGTAGTCACCGCAATCCACGTGGGGCGTGTAGCTGGGCTTGTTCTTGCCTCGGAGGATCTTCGCGATCTGCGATGCAAGACGTCCCAATACCTCATCCGCAGCGTCGATGACGACCCATTCCTTGGTCACCGTCGAAGCATTGGCCGAGATAGTCTTGTAGCTTAATGAATCCACTGTGTTTTACGTTTAATTTAACTTGTTTGTAATCCGTTCCCCGCACTTTACGGGTGCGCAAAGGTACTAAAAAGTTTTCGTTCTGCAAAATAATACGGATTAAAAACGAGAATAGTCATCAACGCCGACCCGGACTTTCCGTCCCGGGACGGACGGACGCACCGGCTGCCCGGCAGGCCGGGTTCTGTCCAGCCGGAAAATCAACGGAAGCGTGTACCTCACCCGCACCGGTTCGCCGTTCCCGAGCCGTCCGGGTTCCCATTTGGGCGACAGGGTGAGCACCCGCCCCACTTCCCGGATCAGGGCCAGATTCTTCCCCTGCTCCACGACGATGTCTGACAGCGTCCCGTCCTTTTCGACAATGAATGTCACCACGATGTCGTCTTCGACTTCATCCTCGAGCGCCTCCCGGGGATATTTCAGGTTCTCCATCACCCATTTGCGGAAACTTTGCAGATCCCCGCCCTGAAATAGCGGCATCTGTTCCAGTTCCCCGGCTACCTCCTCCTCCAACGGAATTCCATCCGACAACCCCGCCGCGAGCGAATCCGCGGCCGTAGGCACCGCCAACTGGATATTGACGGGCATTACCAGTTTAGTGCGCACCGCAACGCCCCCCAGGCGTCCGGGAGTCCACCGCGGTGCGGAGGCGAGCACACGCAGGACTTCGGCCGAGCAGCGTTCGTCCGTCGAACTGACCACTTCCGGCTCCTCGACCGCCCCTTGCCTGCCGACGACGAACGACACGACCAGGCGCGCCTCGACCCCCTCGCGGAACATCTCCCCGCCGAAACAAAGATGCCGGAACACCCAGTCCCGGAAAGCGAGCACGTCGCCCCCCTGAAACCGGGGAGGCTCGTCCACGCGCAGGTAAACAGTCCGGTCGGAAGCGGCGGTATCCGGCCTTACCACGACGGAAGAATCCGGCAGGATGGCCGGATGTGCCGCAGCGCTGCCCGCAAAGTACGGGAGCGCAGCAAGGAGAAAAAAGAATCGGGTCATTTTCAAATGGATTCGGGTAGACGATCCCTGCAAACATACGATTTTATATCCGGAATTACAAATCGAACGGGCAGGCGGGAAACAGGCCGCAGGTCAGCGACCGCTACGGGAACGTCCGCGGGCATGGCGGACGACCTCGTAGCGTCCCGCCGAATCCGTCACGAGCCGGTGCACGCCGGGGTTGTCGGGCAGGTAGCGCACCACGACCGAATCGCCGATGCGGGCCGTATGGAGGTTCTCTTTCTTGCGTACCTTGCCGGTGTACGTCTGTCCGCCGACCTCATAACGGTAATCGAAACAGCAGACCGCATGTTTCTCACGGTAACGGCGACCGTGCGGCCTGTACCCGACGAATCCGACCCGCGATGAGCAGCCTGTCAGCACGGCCTTCGTCTCGGCGCCTTCCGCCTGCAACCTTCCGCAGATATGCCCCGACCGGAGGATGGCCGCCCCGAGCAGGGCAGCCGGCACGCAGAGAAACGCAACGATCCATTTACCACGGCTCATAATTCAGGAATCAGTCCGGACGAAAATACGAAAAACGCGGAACGGATGCCGTACGACGACGGCAGAGCCGGATTATGGCGGTTCGGGGTCATCGTTGCGGTTCGGGGCAGAAGATATATTCCGGGCTCCACTCCGCCGGAGGCACGACGGCAGGCCAGCGGTGCGAAGTGTCGGGCTTCAGCAGGAAGTCGATCGGAAGGAGATATTTCACGGGCACTTTCGCGCTGTTCGCAATGCCGCCTCCCATCCGGGCAGGCGCCCAGCGGGGCGAGCTGCGCACGACGCGCACGGCCTCGCGAACCAGCGCCGGCGATTCCGAAATACCTATCGGCCCCGCCTTCCGCTCCGGCAGCAGCTCCTTGTACCGTTCATCCGTCCCCGGGGACTCCTTGCCGCACTCCTCATCACCACGGGCTGCCGCACTCAACGGCCCCACCTGCGTAACGTTCCCGAGCGTGTCGATGACGAAGCTAACGAGGATACGCCCCTGCTCGCCCCGGTCGAATGCCTCGCGGGGATAGCGGACATTCCGGTACACCCAGGCACGGAACTCCGTGAGGTCTCCGCCCATAAAGGTCGGATATTGTTCTAAGCCCGTGTGAAAGACGCACTCCCCGGCTTCGGGATCCTGCGCCGCAACCCCCTGCGACACACACAAGGCAAGCAACCATACACAAAACTTGAGATCGGAAGAGCGTCGTGTAGGGAAAGAGTGTAGATCTC
>OMDV01000472.1_pt1 | contig 11011 bp, 10 predicted proteins | sample 1673671 | NCBI WGS metagenome assembly OMDV01 (sample SAMEA103958118, study PRJEB25191) | human gut metagenome | reverse complement strand
TGGGCGGTGCTACTCCCGGAACTTTCAGGCTAAAGTCAGAATGATATTCTTCCCCCTCACAAGCCATCCCCATGCCCATAAAAAACGGGCCGTTCCCCGCAGGGAACGGCCCATTCGACATGTTGCAAGCTGGCAGCCGTCTAGCTCGCGCCGCCGTCGCCCACCACGAAGGCGTGGGGGTACAGGGCACGCAGCACGCGCATCATCTCGTCGGCCTTGCGGGAATCTTCCCACGGGCCCACCTGCACGTTCCAGAGGTTGTTGCTGCCATAGATCATGCGGCCCTTGTGGCCGCTGCCGGTAAGCCGCTCGATGAGGCCCCGGGCGTTCTCCTTCTTGGAGAAGGCACCGATCTGGACGAAGAAGGTGCCGCGCACCACATCGCCGTCCTCCACCTGGGGCACGTCGCCCAGGCTCTGGATGCGCACCCGCGCCGTGCCCTTGCCGATGACGCCCAGCCGCTGGGCGGCCCCACGCGAAAGGTCGATGACACGGTCGTCCACGAAGGGCCCGCGGTCATTGATGCGCAGGATGAGGGAACGGTGGTTCTCCAGGTTGGTCACGCGCACTTCCGTGCCCAGGGGCAGGATCTTGTGCGCGGCGCTGATATTGTACTGGTTGAAGCGCTCGCCGCTGGCCGTCCTCTTGCCGTGGAAGCCGGGACCGTACCAGGAGGCCACGCCCTCTTCCACGAAGCCGTGGGCCGACTTGAGCGGATAATAGGTCTTGCCGCGCACGGTATAGGGCCTGGAGCCCGGCACGCCGCCCTTGCGCCAGGACGTGTCCTTGCCGCCGCAGCCGGCCAGCAGCGCGGCCGCCAGCACAAGGCAGGACAGGTTCAGCAGCAGACGGGGAAAGGAGAGCTTGCCGTCCGCCATCACCGTCCCTCTTCCTGCAGCTGTTCCAGCTGCCGCAGCAGGGTCAGGCTCTCGGCATCCAGGCGTCCCAGCCGGGCGGCGCATTCCAGCATGCAGCGGGCCTCCTCGCTGCGGCCGGCCTCCAGCAGGTCCCAGGCCGCCAGCATGTACAGCCGCTGGGGGCGGCTCCCGTACAGGGCGGAGAGCAGGTCGTCATACAGATCGGCGAAGACCGCCCGGGCCCGCGCCTCTTCCATGACCAGCCAGCGGGCCAGATGGGTGTTGTCCTCCTGCCCTTCCAGATAGCGCAGCAGCAGGAACAGGCCGTGGCGCAGCACATGCAGGATGCGCTGCAGCTCGCGCGAGGAGCTCTCGGCGGTCTGCTCGCCCAGCCGGCGCAACGGATCGTAAAGCTCGGCCGTCACGCCCTGGTGGCGTCCCAGCTGGGCCAGACGGTTGGCGTAATGCTGGCGCTGGAAGGCGTCCTCGCGCAGCTTGGCGCATTCGTGGAAGGCGTAGCCCACGCACCAGTCGATGAGCGCCTCCACCGGCTGCTGGCTGACCAGGCCGTCAGGATGGCGGCTGCCGGAATACTGCCAGAGCAGGATGGCGTCCTTGTCCGGCGTCTGGGACTGGCTGTTGCGGAACAGATGGTGCGCCGTGTCCTTGAGGCGCCAGAACACGCCCTTGCGCATGGCCTCGCCCAGAAGGTCACGGATGGACGAATACGAGACGGCGCCCTCGTGGTCGAAGCGGCGGCGCTGCTCTTCCAGCCCCTCATAGACCTGGCAGTAGTCGCGCACCAGGTCGCGCACTAAAAAGGCCTTGCGTTCCGGCGACCAGCGCCCGTTCACAGGCCGGCCTCCTCCAGCAGGGCACGGGCCACGGCCGCGTCATAGAGCTTGAGGGGATCGGCATCGGCGTTGCGCTCCTCACGGTACAGACGCGCCGCATCCTCGATGACCCGCAGGTCCAGCCACTGGTGGCGGTCCCAGACATCGGGGTGATCGGCCTGCCAGAGGCGGAACTGCACGCCGCCGTCCTCGCCGCGCCGCACATACATGCGGGCCCTGTGGTCCGCGGCATTGGGGAAATAGTACAAACCACGCTCGTCTTTCATGCTTTTTTCCTTGGTGGGCCGCTCCCGGGCGGCCGGTGATCGCTGCCCGCACCATAGCCGCTAATGCCTTTTTTGCCAAGGCGGGCACGTCCCGCGCTCCCGGGCGGGGCGGCGGCGCCCTGCCGGGGACGGTCCCCGCATGCGGCGTGACCGCGGGGCCCGCATGACGCGCATTTTCCGGCCCCTGATATGATATTTTTTTCACATAATTGGCCGGAACATACGGACACCACGCCTGCGAAGCCCGTATTGTGACTGTGCTGTGAAAAAGCGGTCAATCACAAGAAACAGCGGTTGTCATCGCCAAAGAAATACGCTAAAAGAAGCAGAACTGCATTGCAGCCCGCAGTGCCGGACGTCCAACAGCGTCTGCTGCTGCGCCTGCGATCCCCCGTCTGACTACGCCGGACAGGGAACAGCACCTGGGGCGGCACACCACTCGCGTGTGCGGGCCGCAAGACGAGGCCGCCCCGGCGGCGTTTTGTCGTGTGCGGTTCCGGGCTACTCCGGCCCCAAGCGTCATGACGAAGGCACATCACGCGATGTGATACAACAAACCATGTGGAGGTATGGCAATGGCGAAACATGCAACCCCCCTGTTGGACCAGCTTGAAACCGGCCCCTGGCCGAGCTTCGTGTCCGACATCAAACAGGAAGCCGCCGCCCGTGCGGCCAATCCCAAAGGACTCGACTATCAGATCCCCGCTGACGCCCCCGAAGACCTGCTCGGTGTGCTGGAACTTTCCTACGAAGAAAAGGAAACCCACTGGAAGCACGGCGGCATCGTGGGCGTGTTCGGTTACGGCGGCGGCGTCATCGGCCGTTACTGCGACCAGCCCGAAAAGTTCCCCGGCGTGGCCCACTTCCACACCATGCGTGTGGCCCAGCCCGCCGCCAAGTACTACAACACCAAATTCCTGCGCGACCTGTGCGACATCTGGGACCTGCGCGGTTCCGGCATGACCAACATGCACGGCTCCACCGGTGACATCGTGCTCCTGGGCACCCAGACCCCGCAGCTGGAAGAGATCTTCCACGATCTGACCCACAAGCTGCACAACGACCTGGGCGGTTCCGGCTCCAACCTGCGCACCCCCGAAGCCTGCCTCGGCCAGTCCCGCTGCGAATACGCCTGCTACAACACCCAGGACATGTGCTACCAGCTGACCCAGGACTACCAGGACGAACTGCACCGTCCCGCCTTCCCCTACAAGTTCAAGTTCAAGTTCGACGGCTGCCCCAACGGCTGCGTGTGCGCCATGGCCCGTTCCGACTTCGCTGTGGTGGGTACCTGGAAGGACGACATCAAGATCGACCAGGACGCCGTGAAAGCTTACGTGGGCGGCGAATTCAAACCCAACGCCGGTGCCCATGCCGGTCGTGACTGGGGCAAGTTCGACATCCAGGCCGAAGTGGTGGACCGCTGCCCCTCCAAGTGCATGAGCTGGGACGGCAGCAAGCTGTCCATCAAGACCGCCGACTGCGTGCGCTGCATGCACTGCATCAACACCATGCCCCGCGCCCTGCACATCGGTGACGAACGCGGCGCCAGCATCCTGGTGGGCGCCAAGGCCCCCGTGGTGGACGGCGCCCAGATGGGTTCGCTGCTGGTGCCCTTCATCTCCTGTGAAGCTCCCTACGATGAAATCAAGGAAGTCATCGAAAAGATCTGGGACTGGTGGATGGAAGAAGGCAAGAACCGCGAACGCGTGGGCGAGACCATGAAGCGTCTTTCCTTCCAGAAGCTGCTCGAAGTCACCGACACCGAAGCCGCTCCGTACCACGTCACGGCTCCCCGCTCCAACCCGTACATCTTCTTCAAGGAAGAAGAAGTGCCCGGCGGCTGGACCCGCGACCTGGCTGAATTCCGCAAACGCCATCAACGCTAGTTTAAGGGGGAGAAGAACATGGCTTTTATTTCTTCCGGGTACAATCCCGCCAAACCGATGGAAGGCCGCATTACCGACATCGGCCCCCACAAGTACGACGAATACTTCCCGCCGGTCATCAAAAAGAATTTCGGCAAGTGGCTGTACCACGAAATTCTTGAGCCCGGCGTGCTGATGCACGTGGCCGAAGGCGGCGACAAGGTGTACACCGTCCGCGTGGGCGGCACCCGCACCATGTCCATCACCCACATCCGCGAGATCTGCGACATCGCCGACAAGTACTGCGGCGGCTACCTGCGCTGGACCACCCGTAACAACATCGAGTTCATGGTGGAAGACGAAGCCACCATGAAGGCCCTGCGCGACGACCTGAACAGCCGCAAGTTCGACGGCGGTTCCTTCAAGTTCCCCGTGGGCGGCACCGGCGCCGGCATCAGCAACATGGTGCACACCCAGGGCTGGGTGCACTGCCACACCCCCGCCACCGATGCCTCCGGCCCCGTGAAATGCGTCATGGACGCCATGTTCGAGGACTTCAAGAACATGCGCCTGCCCGCGCCCGTGCGCATCTCCCTGGCCTGCTGCATCAACATGTGCGGCGCCGTGCACTGCTCCGACATCGGCCTGGTGGGCATCCACCGCAAACCGCCCATGATCGACCACGAATGGGCCGACCAGCTGTGCGAGATCCCGCTGGCCGTGGCCGCCTGTCCCACCGCTGCCGTCCGTCCCACCAAGGTGGAACACGACGGCAAGAAGGTGAACTCCATCGCCATCAAGCAGGACCGCTGCATGTACTGCGGCAACTGCTACACCATGTGCCCCGCCCTGCCCATCGCCGACCACGAAGGCGACGGCATCGCCATCATGGTGGGCGGCAAGGTGTCCAACCGCATCAGCATGCCCAAGTTCTCCAAGGTGGTCGTGGGCTACATCCCCAACGAACCTCCCCGCTGGCCCAGCCTGACCAAGACGGTGAAGCACATCGTCGAAGTCTACGCCGCCAACGCCAACAAGTACGAACGTCTGGGCGACTGGGCCGAACGCATCGGCTGGGAAAGCTTCTTCAAGCTGACCGGTCTGCAGTTCACCCATCACCTGATCGACGACTTCCGCGATTCGGCTTACTACACCTGGCGTCAGAGCACCCAGTTCAAGTTCTAAGCCGAGCTTGAAAATACCCCGGCGGCGCTTTGCGGCGCCGCCGGGTTCAGGAGAAAAACCATGGCTGACGAAAAAGACATCATCGTCGAATTCCTGAAGAGCAAGTCCGCTTCCAAGTCCAAGTTCTACTTCAAGGACTTCACGGAACTGTTCCCCGACAAGGGCCCCCGCGAAGTGAAGAAGATCCTCACCAAGCTGGTGAACGAAGAAGTCCTGGAATTCTGGTCTTCCGGCTCCACAACCATGTACGGTCTCAAGGGCGCCGGCAAGCAGGCCCATACCGAGGGCGAGGACTAGCCGCCGGGCGGTCATGCCTCCCGCACCGGCAGGCCGTCCGCAGCCCATTGCGGTCGGGACAGCCACGGACGAGACGTCAATCACGGTATACCGCCAAATACCGTGTCAGGAGCATGTGCCCTGCCTTACCCCACAGAAATGCCGCGAGCCATCGCGGCATTTCCGTTTTCCGCAACGGATGGGAGCCCGTCCGGCCGAGGCTAAAGGCACGTGTGCCCCCCATCGCTCCCGGCAGGGAGCGGCCGCGCTTTTCCCCTCCCGGTTCCCAGCGCGGCAGAGAGGTGCCTGCGCCGGTCCCTTTCCCCGGTACGCGCCCAGACAACGCACGTTTACCAGCCGGTTACTGCCGGGCTGAACGGCGCCCGTACGCGCGTGGGGAGAAGGCAAACAGGTTTTTGACAAGCTGGACAAGGGGACCGGCCCCGTACCGTGCTGAACGGCTCCCCGTGCCCGCCTCACATCCCGCCGGCTTGAATCCTGCGCCCGCCCCGCCTACACTGCGGGGAACACCGCCGCGACCTGCCCCCACCATCCCCCGCGTGACCATCAGGCGGCCGCGAGCCCACCGGGACGCACATCCTGCGTGCCCGCCACGGAGGTCTGTCATGGGCGTCACCTTTTCCCTCAATGACGAAGAACGGCACTGGCTCTCCCGCCTGGCCCGGCAAAGCATCACAACGGCCCTTGAGGGCCGGGAGGACGGCCCGCCGCCCCTGCCGCCCGCGCTGGCCGGCGGGACACTGGCCCAGTCGCTGGGCTCCTTCGTGACCCTGAACAAGGATGGCGACCTGCGGGGCTGCATCGGCAACATGGTGGGCCGGGAACCGCTCTGGCGGAACGTCTGGCGCATGGCCCGCGCCGCCGCCTTCGAGGATCCCCGCTTCCCTGCCCTGGACGCGGCGGAGTGGCCGCGGTGCAGCCTGCACATCTCCGTGCTGGGCCCCCTGAGCCCCTGCCCCGACCCGGCACGGATCGTCATCGGCCGCCACGGCCTGCTGCTGCGCCTGGGCATGCGCCAGGGCGTCTTCCTGCCGCAGGTGCCCGTGGAACAGGGCTGGGACCTGCCGCAGTACCTGGAACACCTCTGCCGCAAGGCCGGGCTGCCCGCAGGCAGCTGGCGCGATCCCCAGGCCCTGCTCTTCTGGTTCGAAAGCCTGGTCTTCGAGGCCTGAGGCACGGCTCCCCGAGGGGAGAGGGATTCCTCCTTTCTGCCGTCGATTCCCGTTCTTCCCCTTTGGCGTCAGCGCGCTTTCTTCCGGGGAAGCCCCTCCCCCATGCCACCGCAGGACTTCCCCTTTCGCCGTCTTCACGCCGGGGACGGCATCCTGCCGCTGAGGCTGACAGCCCGATGGGGCACGGAGGCTGTCCCCCTGAAATGCCGCGAGCATACATCCTTTTCCCTGGGCCGACGTTCCCCACGGATAGAAAGCCGCCTCCTGCGATAGCCCAGCCGCCATGCGGGAAGGCTTGCAGTCCGCCGTCCGGGGGCTCCCCAGACGAAAGCCCAAAACACAGGGGACGCTCCCTATGCGGGAGCGTCCCCTGTTCCTTTCCCGGCTGGTGCCTGTCCCCTTTTCCCGCCTGATGGAACGCACTGGGGAAAGGACGGGAACCGGAAGAAAGGCCCTCTTTCTGCGCCGGGCGGCAAAGGGGCCGCCCCGGAAGATATCCCTCCTACGACGTGGGCGGCACGATGGGGTCGCCGTACAGCTTCCAGGTCAGCGGGCGGTAGATGGAGATCAGGGCCATGGCGAAGATGATGGCCACCTGGACCAGGCTGGCCCAGAGCTCTTCCGGCAGGATGCAGGAGCGTATGAAGCGCAGGGGCCAGTCCAGGCCCAGGGGCGTGAGCCATGCGATGCAGCGGTCCCCCACGGGCAGCCAGAAGAACGTGCCCCAGAAGCCGGCACACGCGCTGATGATCCACTTGAACGTGACCCAGGCGAATTTGAAGAAGCCCAGGGACGTGAAGATGGAATAGAACAGGCCCGTGAGCACACAGCCGACGAGCCCGGGCATGACCACCCAGGAATCCACGATATAGCGGCAGTACTCCACCAGCTTCACGGCCGCCGGATCGTCCATGCCCAGCTTGAGGAAACCGAGGGCCTGCATGGAAAAGGCGCCGCCCGCCCAGGCCAGGGCCGACAGAAGATGCAGGGCCTTCATGCCCTTGATGATGTGGTTGTCGCGCGCGCTCACGCCCTTGCCGCGCGAGCCGTAATTCCTGACCCGTTCGTTGAAAAACATGCCATCCTCCCGCCTGCCCCCTGCGGGGCCTGCTCGCGGGCGACCTTCCCGGGGCCGGCCGCTCTTTTGACGCTACCCAGCGGCGACTGTTTTTTCAAGCCCCTGTGCGGCGCGGCCGTGCGCAGGGCTCAGGTCCCCGGGCACGCTTTCGGGACACGCCGCACGCCTGCCATGCGTCCCGGCGGCAGGGACAGCGCAGCCCCGCCATGTCTCCGGGCAGCGCGTCTGGCCGGGCCGTACGGCAGGCATCCCCGGCGGCAGGAGCCGCCCTGCCTCTCCCCTCACGGCACCAGGCGGCCCCGCGGCGCGCCCTGCGCACGGAAGGGCCGGGAACGGAGCCGGGCGCCCGTCCGCTACAGCTCCAGCAGGGCCCGCCAGCGGGGCAGGCCGGGCTGCAATTCCAGATAGTCGTCCGGCAGGGCGGGCGGCGCGGCGCAGGCCAGTGCCCGCCGCACATCGTCCAGGCTGCCGGTACGCAGCAGGCCGGGAACGTCCTGCAGGGGACAGAGGTCGAAGCCGTCCGACGGCAGCATGACCATGACGGGCAGCTTTTTGAGGGCCGCTTCCAGGACCACGGTGGTGGAAGCGGACGACCAGACCACGGTGCCGGGCACCAGAAGGGTGGCGACGGGACCTTCAGCAAAGCGCAGGCATCCGGCCCGGGCCCCCAGCTCGTGGCGCAGATCGGCCTCCACGGCAAGATAGGGGTGCGGCTTGACCACGATCTCCCAGCCGTCCAGCAGGCCCGCGTGCACGGCCCGGGCCAGCAGGCGCACATGGTCGGCGGTCTCGTCGGCAAAAAAGCCGGTCACCACCAGCAGGCGGCGGGGCGGCTGCCCTTCCTGCGCCGGCACGGCGGCATTGCGGGCATCGGCAAGATACATGTAGCGCAGGGCCTCCACCAGCTCCAGGCGCTCCTGCGGCACACCGGCGGCCTGCCACTGCCGCAGGGCCCCCTGCCCGTTGGCGCAGATGCGGTCGGGCTGGAAGGCCGCGCAGGCGCTGTCCGTGAAGGTGGCCGGATCATCGAAATAGCGGAAGTCCGTGGGCCGGATGGTGGAATGCTGCGCCCCGTACACGGGCCCGCCCGCGCCGGGCGTGGTGTGGGCGGCATGGGTCAGCATGCGTTCCCAGGGGCAGTTCTCCAGCGGGAAGGTGAACCAGCGCTGGGGCCCGGCGGCCTTCACATAATTGTCGATGCCGCGCTGCTGCAGGCAGCGCTCCAGACAGCGCCAGCCCCGGAAGGTCTCGGCCCAGTCATCGGCCATATAGGGCCAGAAGTCCAGGCGGGAGCCCTCGAAGCGGCAGAGCCCGCGCATGGCGGCCTCCAGGCGGCGGCTGGTCCAGGCCAGGCGCAGATAGCGCTTCCAGGCGGCCCGCAGGTCGGCGGCCGTGAGGAATTCCTCCAGATAGTGGAAGCTCACGCCGTCCTGATGCGCTGCACGAAAGCGGTCCCGCATCCTGATGCAGCCGGCCAGGTCCATCTGGGGCGAAGGAAAGCGGATGAACAGCCAGCGCACGGGCGTCCTGGCCGCCGCCGCGCACAGGGCGTCGTGCAGGCCCTCCCAGTAACGGGAGCGGAAGCGGCCCGCCGCAGCGGCCTCCATATCCACATTGGGAAAGTAGGTGACGATGGTGCCCGTGGTCACATGCGCGGGCGGCAGGGCGGGCAGGGCCCCGCCCTGGGGCCTGAGGGGCAGGCGCACCCGGAACCACCAGTGGACATAGCGCCCGGCCGCGCGCAGCAGGGAGGGACAGGCCTCGTAGAGGCGGCGCAGCCAGGTGCGGCGGCGGCCGTCGCGGCACTGGGGATCGTGGTAGTCCGCGAACTGCCGCCCCGTGGCCTGGCAAAGCGCCAGCAGGGTCCCGCACAGCCGGTCGTCGCCGCCCACCAGACGCAGGGCCGTGAAGCCGCCCTCGTCCAGCAGGTGCTCCAGGGTGCGCAGCTTGTAGACCTCGTAAAGCAGGGGCGTCATCTTGGGATGGCGCTCGTAGAGCAGCGAACACCACCACATGGACAGCTTTTCCCCGGCCTGGAAATGCTCGTGCAGCAGCGCTCCTTCCACGGGCCTGAGGCCCGTCCGGCAGGCCCAGGCGGCGTGCTCGCGCCGGATCTCCGTCAGGCGGGCATCGCACAGGGCCGGCACCGAGATGTGCTCGCCGGGCACGTCCCGCAGGTTCCAGTGGGCCACGGCGGCGGACGTCTCCAGATGGAAGGCCAGCGGCGCTCTGCTGTCGGCCAGCAAGGTCAGTTCTTTCATGGGCGCTCCTTTCCGGGCAGCGGAAGCAAAAACGGACGGCATGGCGCCGTCCGTGCGGGCATCAGGCCCCGAGGGCCGCGGCGATGGCCGGGCCGTACGGGGCGCGCAGGACGCCCTTTTCCGTGATGATGCCCGTGATGCAGTCCGCGGGCGTCACGTCGAAGGCGAAATTGAAGACCGGCACCCCTTCGGGGACGATGCGGGTCCCGCCCACATGGGTCACTTCCCGGTCGGGGCGCTCCTCGATGGGGATGTGCGCGCCGTCGGGCGTGCGCGGGTCGATGGTGGACAGGGGCGCCGCCACATAGAAGGGGATGCCGAAATGCCTGGCCAGCAGGGCCACGCCGAAGGTGCCGATCTTGTTGGCGGCGTCGCCGTTGGCCGCGATGCGGTCGGCCCCCACCACCACGCACTGCACCAGGCCCTTCTGCATCAGCAGGGCGCAGGCATTGTCGCAGGCCACGCGCACGTCGATGCCGTCCTGCCGCAGTTCCCAGGCGGTCAGGCGCGCCCCCTGCAGGAAGGGCCGCGTCTCGTCGGCGATGACCCGCACCTTCTTGCCCGCTTCCAGGGCGCCGCGGATGACGCCCAGGGCCGTGCCGTACCCGGCCGTGGCCAGGGCCCCGGCATTGCAGTGGGTGAGGACGGTGTCGCCGTCGTTGATGCAGGACGCCCCGTGGCGGCCGATCTCGCGGCAGATATCCACGTCCTCGCGGCGCATGGTCTCGGCCTCGGCCAGCAGGACGGGGAGGAGGGCCTCCACCTCCAGACCGGCATGGGCCCGCCACAGGGCCCGCATGCGCTCCACGCCCCAGCGCAGGTTCACGGCCGTGGGCCGGGCCGCCTCCAGGCGCTCCAGGGCCCGGTCATAGGCCGTGCGCCAGTCGGCCCCGGCGGGCAGGCCGCGGCGCAGTTCCTCCAGGGCCAGCACGCAGCCGAAACCGGCCGTGACGCCGATGGCCGGGGCGCCGCGCACCACCATCACCTGCAGGGCCCGGATGGTCTCGTCCAGGGTGCGGATGGGCAGGTAGTCCTCGCGCCCGGGCAGGGCACGCTGGTCCAGCAGATACAGGGTCATGGCGTCAGCGTCGAAACGGATATGATGTTCCATGCGGTCCTCGATGGTTGAAGGGCGATAACGGGTCCGTGGGATGGCGTGGCCTGTCCAGTACC
>OMDV01000449.1_pt1 | contig 11239 bp, 14 predicted proteins | sample 1673671 | NCBI WGS metagenome assembly OMDV01 (sample SAMEA103958118, study PRJEB25191) | human gut metagenome | reverse complement strand
TAAGAAAAGGGAAAGAAGGAATAGGTTATGCTGCCGACAAGAGATGAAGCAATGGCGTTGATTCGGGATGGTCTATCAAATAATCCGGGGCCTTGGGGAAAACATAGTTTAACAGCAGCACATTGTGCAGAAAAAATAGCAGCGGCATGTGGAGATATAGATGCGGAGAAGGCCTATGTTTTAGGCCTACTGCATGATATAGGAAGAAAATTTGGCGTAAGACATCTTGGCCATGTTTCCGATGGGTACACATATATGATGTGCCTTGGATATGATGAGGCGGCAAAGATCTGTTTGACGCATTCTTTTAACAATCACACGGTGGATGAATACATTGGAAAGATTGATGTTTCAGATGAAGAAATGAAAATGATTAAGACTGAATTGGCCAGGACAGTATACGATGATTATGACCGGCTGATTCAATTGTGTGATAGTCTGGCAGGAGCGGAAGGGGTTCTGGATATAGAAGATAGAATGAACGATGTAAAGAAACGGTATGGCTTTTATCCGCAGAAAAAATGGGATTCTAATATGAGATTGAAACGATACTTTGAGGAGAAAATGAAGAAGGACATCTACCTTGTTTGTGAGAAGGATTCATTTGTGCCGGAAGAGATAGGATGATCGCAGGCCTTATGAATGGGTTTCCTGATGGGGAGCTTTATGTTATAATAGGCAGGCAGCGAGGTGAAGTGTATGAAAAAAACAAGAGATCTGTTTTGGACTTTTTTGAAGATCGGTGCGTTTACATTTGGCGGCGGCTACGCAATGGTGGCCCTGCTGGAACGGGAATTTGTGGAGGATAAGCAGTGGCTGAGCCGGGAGGAATTTCTCGATATGGTCGCCATTGCGGAGTCCACGCCGGGCCCTGTGGCGGTGAACAGCGCCACTTATGTAGGGTATAAGATCGAAGGGGCAGAAGGGGCTGCGGCATCCACGCTGGCGGTCTGCCTGCCCTCGTTTGTGGTCATCTACCTGATCTCACTGGTGTTTGATCGGTTCTTGCAGCTGTCGGCAGTGGCAAGCGCGTTCCGGGGCATTCAGGTCTGCGTCATCTATCTGATCCTTTCGGCGGGGATGAAGATGCTGAAAAGCCTGTCCGGTACGGCCTTCAACAGGATCATCGTTGCCGGTGTCGTGGCGGCCATGGTGGGCTGCTCGGTGGCGGCGGTGTCCTTCTCGTCCCTCTACTACATCCTGCTCTGCGGGGCGGCAGGGGTGCTGCTCTACCTGTTAAAAAAGCTGCGGAAGGAGGAGAAAGCATGATCTACCTCCAGCTGTTCCTCAATTTTCTGATGATCGGAGCGCTCTCCTTTGGCGGCGGCTACGGGATGATCTCGCTGGTGCGGGAGACCGTGCTGCGTTATGGCTGGCTGACCGAAGCAGAATTCCTGAGTTTTGTCGCCGTTTCGGAGTCCACCCCGGGCCCGCTGGCAATCAATATGGCAACCTTTATCGGGTCATCACAGGGCGGCTTTCCGGGGGCGCTGATCGCTACGCTGGGTGTGGTGCTGCCCTCGTTCTTCATCATCCTGCTGATCGCGGCGGTGCTGAAAAACCTGATGAAGTATGCGGGTGTGGAAGCCTTTCTTTCCGGCGTGCGGCCCTGTGTGGTGGCCATGATCCTGGCGACCGCGCTGAATATGATGCTCTCCACACTGGGCGGCATCAAGACGCTGGCGGATGAATTTGCGCCGGATGCGAGATCGATCCTTGTGTTTGCTGTTTTATGGGCGGTGCATTTTGTCTGGAAGAAGCGGACGCAAAAAGCCCCGTCGCCCATCGGAATGATCCTGCTGGCGGCGGGACTGGGAATCCTGTTCTGGGGCGTATGAGAGATCATCGCCCTTTTTTTGTGGCTCAGTGCTCCACGAATTCGCCGCGCAGGGCGAACATGTGGTCCATGGGGCCGGAGCCTTTGCCCAGATCGAGCATGGCGGACAGGCAGCCTGAAATATATGCCTTGGCCCGCTCAACGGCGGCATCCAGGGGATAGCCCTTTGCCAGATTGGAGGCAATGGCACTGGACAGGGTGCAGCCGGTGCCGTGGGTGTTGGGGTTGGCGATGCGCTCGCCGTGGAACCACTTGCCGCTGCCGTTGCGCCAGAGCAGATCGTCGGCATCGTTCACCTTATGGCCGCCCTTGCAGAGCACGGCACAGCCGTATTTTTCGCTGATGCACTTTGCAGCGGCCTCCATCCCGGCGGCATCGGTGATGGTCATGCCGGACAGGATCTCGGCCTCCGGAATGTTGGGCGTGACCACCTCGGCCATGGGCAGAAGCTGCCCGGTCAGGATCTGGATGGCGCTGTCCTGCAGCAGCTTGGAGCCGGAGGTGGCCACCATCACGGGATCGACTACGATGTGCTTGGCATCGTACTGGCGCAGCTTTTTGGCAATGGTCTCAATGAGCGCAGACGATGACACCATGCCGATCTTGATGGCATCCGGGTAGATATCGGTGAACACCGCATCCAGCTGCTGGGCAAGAAATTCGGGTGTGGTCTCAAAGATTCCGGTCACGCCGGTGGTGTTCTGGGCTGTCAGAGCCGTGATGGCGCTCAGGGCAAACACGCCGTTGGCGGTCATGGTCTTGATGTCGGCCTGAATGCCTGCGCCGCCGCTGGAATCGCTTCCGGCAATGGTCAATGCTGTTTTCATAAGGAAAATCCCCCTTTTTCCTCTCAGCATAGCACAGTCCGGCAGCATTTGCAAGGAAAACCGGCCCGCCCTCTTTTCTGCCGGAGAAAAGCGTGATAAAATAAGGCAAAAACGAAACTGGGGGAGAATACAATGAACATCACGGTATATCTGGGCGCAAACGAGGGCAATGATCCGGCCCTGAAGCAGGCGGTGCAGGAGCTGGGAAGGTGGATCGGGGAGAGCGGGAACGCGCTGGTGTACGGCGGCTCTCGCTGCGGCCTGATGGGAGAGATCGCCGAAAGCACCCTGAACGCCGGGGGCGAAGTGATCGGCGTGGAACCGGAGTTTTTTGTGCAGGGAGAGCTGCAGCACGAGGGGCTGACGGAGCTGATCGTGACAAAGGATATGACGGAGCGCAAAACAAAGATGATCGCGCTGGGGGATGCGTTTATTGCGTTTCCCGGCGGCACCGGCACACTGGAGGAGATCGCCGAGGTGATGTCCAAGGTATCGCTCAGGCATCTGGATGCGCCCTGCATCCTCTATAACCTGAACGGCTACTACGATGGCCTGAAAGTCCTGCTTGGCCGGATGATCGAAAAGGGGCTCTCCTCCCCGGAACGCCAGCAGGGGATCTATTTTGTAGAGGATCTGGAGCAGATCAAGGAAATTCTGCAGAAATCGTTTTGAAGGTCCTGTTTAGGGTCGCTCTCTGCACACCTCCTGCCGCCCTGGCATAGACCGGGAAAAGGGGGAGTGCGATTTGGAACAGATTTTCCTGACGGCGGCAGTGCTGCTGCTGCCGATGCTCTGCACCACGGCCGGTGCGGCTGGTGTGTTCCTGCTGCGGAAGACTGGGGAGCCTGCCACCCGGCGGATGCTCTGCGGCATGGCGGCGGGCATCATGCTGGCGGCCAGCGTATGGAGCCTGCTTTTGCCGGCCATTGAGCGGGCAGAGCAGGGGCCGCTGCCTGCATGGGTCCCGCCTGCCGTGGGCCTGCTGCTGGGTGCGGTGGGGCTTTTGCGGCTGGAAACGCTGGCGGGCCGCCTGCTGAATGCCGGGCCGGGCCGCAGTGGGCGGATGGTGCTGGCAGTCACCCTGCACAACCTGCCCGAGGGCATGGTGGTGGGCCTTGCTGCTGCGCTGGCCCTGCGGGGAGAACCGGATGCCATCAGCGGGGCACTGGCCCTTGCGCTGGGCATCGGGCTGCAGAACATTCCCGAGGGAGCTGCGGTCAGTCTGCCGCTGGCGCAGGAGGGCAGGTCTAAGTGCCGCGCCTTTGCGGCGGGGGCTGCCTCCGGGCTTGTGGAACCGCTGGGGGGCCTGCTGGCCCTTGCACTGGCCGGGTGGGTCAGTGCAGCCCTGCCCTGGCTGATGAGCCTTGCCGCCGGGTGCATGGTCTGCGTGACGGCACAGGAGTGATCCCGGAAGCCGTGGAGGCAGACGAACCGGCGGGGGTCATCAGCGTGGTGGCAGGGTTTGCCCTGATGATGGCGCTGGATGTTGCCCTATAAAATTATTCTGTAACGCAAAAAGGAGACCGCGCGGTGCGGTCTCCTTTTTTGTCTGTCAGTGTGCTTCGAGTATTTCGGCCTGCAGGGTATCCAGCTGCTCAAAGCTGTACAGCCGGTTCAGTGCCTCCACCAGCTCCTTTTTGGAGAGCCGGGGCGGCAGGCCCAGCGCGTTGAGCAGCTGGTATTTCCGCTCGGCACTGCCCGGGGTGCCGGAAAGCCCCCAGTTGTACAGGTCGGTGTAGGTGATCTGCCGACCCTCCGGGCGGGCAGGCGCGGCCCCGGCTTCTGCGCCCAGTGCATCCCGCAGGCATTGCAGGACGATGGCATCGTCCACGCCTTCCACGCCCAGCAGGCCTTCCTTGCCAGGCTGGGGCTTCCGCTTTTCCTTGCCATGGATGGCGGGCACGTAGGCCTGCACCACGTTTTCTGCCCCCACCAGACCGGTGATGTAGGTGCGGATGCGGAACCCGGCGGCATCGGAATCGGTGAAGAGGATCAGGCCGTTTTTCTTCGCCAGGGTTTTCAGCAGCTGCTGGCGTTTTTTGTCCTTGTAGATGCCAAAGCCGTCTGTCAGCAGGATCATGGCATCGGTCAGGTGGGAAAGGCGGGCGGCATCGTATTTGCCCTCCACCACCAGCACCCGGTCGGTGTGCAGCAGTTCTCGTTCGCTCATCGTCCGCTCCCCGCCAGCGCCAGACGGCAGAGTGCTGCTTCCAGCAGGGTCTGCACATCCACGGGCTGGCTCTTCAAACTTTTATCGAGGTCCAGCAGCACCTGCAGGCAGGTCTCCAGCTGGCCCAGCGTGTAATGCGATGCCGTTTCGGCTGAGCGCTTGAGCCGGTAGTCGCTGCCCTTGTAGCCAAAATCCTTGAACACGGCGGCGTAGCCCTTCCGTTTGGAAGCACCCAGCTTGACCCGGTACAGGTCTACATAGCTGCCGATCATTGCGCCGGTGATGGCAATGGGCTCCTGCTGTAAGCGCAGCAGGGTCTGCAGCTTTTTGCAGGCACCGGTGGCGTTCTTGGCGGTGATCATCCGGATCATCTCAAATACATCCGCTTCCAGGCTCACGGTGCCCATCTCGGCCACCATGGCGGCGGTAACGGTCTGGTAGCCGGAAAGGGCACAGAGCTTGTCTACCTCATTTTCCAGCAGAAAGGGATCTTCGCCGCAGCGCTCCAGCAGGGCTGCGGCAGCGCCCTCGGGCAGGGTGGTATCCTGCGCCTTGGCCCGCTCAATGAGCATCATCTTCAGCTCATAGGGCTTGGGTTTGGAGAGCTCCTCGACAAAGCCCAGCTTCTTGCATTCGGCGATCAGCTTTTGTGCCCGCTTGCCGGTCTTGAGCTTGCTGCGCTCCAGCTCGAACACACTGCCCAGCACCACCACGGCATTTTCCAGGCTGGCAAGGGTGCTGCACAGCTCGTCCAGATCCTTGTCGCCGTAGGCGGCGGGGTCAAGCTCGGGCAGCACCACCACGCGGCGGGTGCCAAAGAAGGAGATGGTGCCCGCTGCCATGATGAGCTGCTCGATCTCGGGCGCGGCACCGTCCAGCACGGTGGTCTCCTCATCTGTGTCAGCGCTCAGGACCCGGACGGCGGCAGACACCGCCTGCCGGACAAGATACCGCTCGCTGGAATAGAAATAGTAGACCGGACAGCCGCGGTCTGCCAGCTGACGCAGTTTGGCTTCCGTTGCCATGGCGGGGCCCCCTTTCAGAAAAGAATACCTTATAAGTGTACCCACCGGGGCGGGAAATGTCAATGCAGGAGGCGGAAGAAAAAACGACAGATGTCTTTTATCACTTCCGCAAACGTGATATACTGAAAGAAAACGGCCTGCGCCGGAACGGAAAGGGAAGAATACGGATGAAACGAGCCTATTTCAACTGCATCCTGCTGGACGGCACCGAACAGATGGAGCCGGTGGCGCATAACAATGCTGGAGCTGGTGGACGGGGAGAAGATCACCGCCATCGTGGAGGATACCGCCCCCTGTGAGGGGTATGAGAAGGTGGACCTTAAGGGCGGTTACCTGATGCCGGGCCTCATCAACCTGCATGTCCATCTGGCGGGCAACGGCAAGCCCAGCGCAAAGCCCCGGGATAACGCCGCACTGGTGCGCAGGATCCTGGGCAATGGCCTGACCCGGGCGGTGGCCTACCGGCTGGTGTGTAGTTACGCCAAGCTGGAACTGCTGGGCGGCGTGACCACCATCCGCACCGTGGGCGGTCTGGCAGATTTCGATACCCGTTGCCGGGACGACGCGGCAAAGGGGAAGATCCTGGCTCCCCGCATCCTTGCCGCCAACGAGGGCATTTCGGTGCCCGGCGGGCACATGGCAGGCTCGGTGGCGGTGGCGGCGCACAACAATGCCGAAGCGCTGGCCCAGCTCCGCAGGGCCGGTGAACAGGGGGTGGATCTGGTCAAGCTGATGATCACGGGCGGCGTGCTGGATGCCACCAAAAAGGGCACCCCCGGCGAGCTGAAGATGAAGCCTGAGATGGTCCGGGCTGTCTGTGATGAAGCCCACAGGCTGGGTTATCCCGTGGCTGCCCACACCGAATCGCCCGAGGGCGTGAAGGTGGCGCTGGAAAACGGCGTGGACTCCATCGAGCATGGCGCAAAGATGGATGAGGAGACCATCCGGCTCTACAAGGAGCGGGGTGCTTTCGTCTGCACCACCATTTCCCCGGCGCTGCCCTATGCACTGTTTGACCCGGCCATTTCCGGCGCTTCCGAGAAGGACCAGTACAATGGCAGGATCGTCTTTGACGGCGTGGTGGAAAGTGCCAGAACGGCCCTTGCCAACGGCATTCCGGTGGGTCTGGGCAATGACGTGGGCTGCCCCTACATCACCCAGTATGATTTCTGGCGGGAGCTGTGCTACTTCCATAAATACTGCGGCGTGAGCAATCAGTTTGCTCTCTACACGGCCACCCTGCGCAATGCCCGGCTGGCCGGTGTGGGGGATGTGACCGGCTCCATTGAAGCAGGGAAGAGCGCTGATTTCATCGTGACCCGGAAGAACCCGCTGGACGACCTGACTGCCCTGCGCCAACTGGAGCTGGTGGTCTGCCGCGGCCGCGCCGTGCACAAGCCCGCTCCCAAGCGGAACAAAACGGTGGATGCCCTGCTTGACCCGTATCTGGCATAAATGCTATAATATCCTTAAATTCCGTCCGTGCCAGAGCGGGCGCTGAAAGGATGAAACGCTTACGAAACGCCCCAAGTTTACATTGCAGCTGCAATACAATTCGCCGGTGATCCTGACCTTTTTTCTGCTCTCCCTGGGGGCTTTGTTCCTGGGGCAGTGGACAGGCGGCTGGACCACAAAGCACCTGTTCTGCGTCTATCGCGGTTCTCTGAAAGACCCGCTGTTTTACATCCGGCTCTTCGGCCATGTGCTGGGCCATGCCAGCTGGGATCATTTCCTGAACAATATGCTCCTGCTGCTGGTCATCGGCCCGCCGATGGAAGAAAAATATGGCAGCGGCCCCCTGCTCAAGGGCATCCTGCTTACGGCGCTCATCTCGGGTGTTCTGCAGTGTGTGCTCTTCCCCCATACCGCCCTGCTGGGGGCTTCGGGCATCGTGTTCATGCTCATCATGCTGGCATCGCTGTCGGGCTTCTCCGGCGGCATCCCGGTGACCATGCTGCTGGTGGCGGCACTGTATCTGGGCCAGCAGGTGTATGATATCATCTTTGCGCACGATAATGTGGCGAACTTCATGCACATCGTGGGCGGTGTGTGCGGCACAGCCTTTGGGTATGTGTATGCCATGCTGCCCCGGAAACGCAGGAGACCGGCTGCCAGAAAAAAGCGATGATCAACAAACGACCCCGGAAAGCGTGAGAGCAGCTTTCCGGGGTCGTTTTATGGGTTACAGTTCGTTCAGGACCCGCCGCGCGGCACGGATGGTCTCCTCGCTGGTCTGCCAGACCTCAAACTCGGAGAAGCCGGGCAGGCCCATGGGAACACCTTCCCGCCGGAAGGTCATCCGGCTGTCCAGAATCTGCTTGCCGGACATGTGGAAGGCGTGCGCGCCTGTCTCGGCTGCCAGAGCCGGAAGATTGGCCGGGGTCACGCCCGCACCCACCAGGATCTCAAGGTCAGGCCCGGCGGCCTCCACCAGCCGACGGAGCAGGGAAGCGCCCGCCGGGGCGCTGGCGGCCTGCCCGCTGGTCAGGATGGTGCCAAGGTTCAGCGCTTTGGCCGCTTCCAGCGCCGCAAAGGGGTCTTTGCAGACATCAAAGGCACGGTGCAGGGTGCAGACGACCGGATGGCCAGCGGCCTTTGCAGCGGCCCGGGCGGCCGCGTAGATGGGACGCAGTGCGTCCACGTCCAGCTCCCCCTCCGGGGTCAGCACACCGGTCACAATGCCGTCCGCACCCGCCTGCACCAGCGCGGCGGCGGTCTCGGCCATCTGGGCAAGCTCATAGCGGTCGTAGCAGAAATCACCGAATCGGGGCCGCAGCAGGGCACGCACCGGCAGGCCGGTCTCGGCCTTGACCTGCCGCACCAGCGCAAGGCTGGGCGTGGTGCCGCCAATGATCAGGTCGGCGCACAGCTCCAGCCGGTCGGCCCCGCCCCGCTTTGCCGCAAGGGCGCTTGCGACACTGTCTACACAGACTTCTAAAGTATAGGGCATAAAAACCTCCCGGGAAGCAGGCCAGCGGGCGATGAAATGGACTGCAACAACAGCGACCGCCGCCAGTGGCGGATGTAGGAAGCTGTTGTTGGGGCCGCGGCCAGCAGGATGCGAGTGCAATTGCACGAAGCAGACGCTGGGAGCCGCAACCCGTACTCACTTGCGTGGGGAATCACCGCCGGCCTGTGGTGGTTACTTTACACTTTCGAGGAACCGCACGAAACCGGCGCGGCCGGCTTCATCCAGCTTGTAGACACCGGCATCTGCCAGCACCTGCGCGAACACCTGGCCTACCTCATCCTGCAGGATCAGGTGGACGCTGTCGCTGTTCAGCTCAGGATGGCGGGCCAGGATCTCCTGTGCCCATGCGGCGTGCTTCTGCAGGGCTTCGGGGTACTGCTCGGCAGGCACCCGGGCCACCAGCATATCTGCCAGATCGAACAGCTCCTGCTTCAGGCGGCTGGGAAGGACTGCCAGACCCATGACCTCGATCAGGCCGATGTTCTCCTTTTTGATGTGGTGGAGCTTTGCGTGGGGATGGTAGACCCCCAGCGGGTGTTCCGGGGTGGTGATGTTGTTGCGCAGGACCAGATCCAGCTGATATCTGCCATCCCGCACCCGGGCAATGGGGGTGATGGTGTTGTGGGGCTCGCCGTCCGTCTCGGCAAAGATGAAGCTTGCCTCATCGGTATAGCCGCGCCATGCGGTCAGGATCTTGTCGGCCAGCTCCACCAGACGCTCGTCATCCGCACAGGTCAGGCGGATGCAGCTCATGGGCCAGTGGACGATGCCGGCTTCCACATCCTCAAAGCCGGGGAACACCCAGCTCTTCTCGATGGGGGCCTTGGCCATGGCGAACTCGTAGTGGCCGCCCTGGAAGTGGTCGTGGCTCAGGATGCTGCCGCCCACAATGGGCAGGTCTGCATTGCTGCCCACGAAATAGTGGGGGAACAGGCCCACGAAGTCCAGCAGCTTGCGGAAGGTGGCACGCTCGATCTTCATGGGGGTGTGCTGGCTGTTAAAGACGATGCAGTGCTCATTGTAGTAGACATAGGGGCTGTACTGGAAATTCCACGCACTGTCGTTGATGGTCAGCGGGATGATGCGGTGATTTTCCCGGGCGGGATGGTTCAGCCGGCCGGCATAGCCCTCGTTCTCCACGCAGAGCTGGCACTTGGGGTAGGCGCTCTGAGGAGCCAGCTTTGCGGCTGCGATGGCTTTGGGGTCTTTTTCGGGCTTCGACAGGTTGATGGTGATGTCGAGGTCGCCGTAGGGGGTCTTGGTGACCCACTTGACGTCCCGCTTGATGCGGTAGCGGCGGATGTAATCGGTGTCCTGGCTGAACTTGTAGAACCAGTCGGTGGCGGCCTGGGGGCCGTCGGTCTCGTACCGCTCTTCGAAGTTGGCGCGGACGATGCTGGGGCGGGGCGTCAGCACACCCATGAGCCGGGTGTCGAAGAGGTCGCGGGCCGTGGGGCTGTCGTCGCAGACGCCCCGGGCTGCGGCGTCATCCACCAGCGTTTTCAGGATGCTTTCGAGGTCGGCGTAGCAGACGTCGCCCTCCGGCTCCGTGAAGCTGTCGAGCTGCATGGTCATGAGCAGCTGGTTGCGGATGTAGATCTCGTCGTCAGGCAGGATGAGGCCGGTGTCCAGACCGTAGTTGACGAGCTGCTGGATGGCAGTGGAGATCACAGGACAGCACCTCCCTCCGGGCGGATGGACAGGACGTGGCAGCGGCCCTCGCCGAGGATGGCTTCCATACCGGCCTTGAACTCGTCCAGCATCTCCACAGGCACGAAAGCCTGCACCGTGCCGGCGAAACCGCCGCCGTGGACGCGGACAGCGCCCTTATCGCCCAGCAGATGCTTGGCGGCAGCGATGGTCACGCCCACTTCCTGATGCTCCTTGTAGCCTGCGGGGATGACATTCTGCAGATACTCCCAACTGCTGCAGCCGGACTCGTTCACGAGGCAGAGGAAGGTGCCGAAGTCGCCATCGTGGAGTGCGGCCACCTGCTTTGCCACACGGTCATTGTCGGCGTAGACGTGGAAGGCACGGAGGACGGCGCGGTCGCCGCACTGCCTGCGGCACTCGGGCAGCTTTGCAAGGAAGGTCTCGAACGGCACATCCCGCAGCACCTCGCCGCCGCAGACAGCGGCCACGGCGCGGCACTCAGCCGGGATGGCGGCGTACTCGTCGGTCAGATCGGCGTGGTCTGCGCCGGAGTCGAGGATGCAGAGGGCCAGACCAGCCTTGGAGAAGTCCACAGCCACCGGCTCCACCACCGGCTTTGCGGGGCTGGCGAAGTCGATGGTGATGATGTTGCCCACGCTGGAAGCCATCTGGTCCATCAGGCCGCAGGGCTTGCCAAAGTAGACATTTTCTGCCCACTGGCCGATCTGTGCGATCTCAATGGGGGAGACCTTTTTG
>OMDV01000445.1_pt1 | contig 11275 bp, 9 predicted proteins | sample 1673671 | NCBI WGS metagenome assembly OMDV01 (sample SAMEA103958118, study PRJEB25191) | human gut metagenome | reverse complement strand
GGCAACCCCATCACCATCACCGAGCCGAACATGACCCGGTTCATCATGTCTCTGGAAGAAGCGGTGGACTTGGTGCTGTTTGCCTTCCAGAACGGCGTCAGCGGGGATATTCTGGTGCAGAAAGCCCCGGCGTGCACCATTGAGACACTGGCAAAAGCCGTCACCGGCCTGTTTGCCCCCGGCCACGAGATCAAGGTCATCGGCATCCGCCACGGCGAAAAGATGTACGAGACGCTGCTGACCAATGAGGAATGTGCCCACGCTATCGATCTGGGCAATTTCTACCGCGTCCCCTGCGACAAGCGGGACTTAAACTACGACAAATATTTCAAGGACGGCGACACCCAGCGCAACGTCCTCACGGAGTTCAACAGCAACAACACAGAGCTGCTGAACGTGGAGCAGGTGCAGCAGAAGCTGCTGAGCCTGAGCTACATCCGGGAAGAACTGGAAGCCATGAAGAATAAATAACGGAAGGGTGAGCTGGCATGAACATTCTGATTACCGGCGCGGCCGGATTTGTGGGCAAAAACCTGACGGCGGCGCTGGAGTGCATCCGGGACGGCCGTGACAAGACCCATCCGGGGCTTACGGTGGGGGAGCTGTACCTCTACGACATCGACTCCGACCCGGCGCTTCTGGAAACGGCCTGCCAGAAGGCGGACTTCGTGTTCAATCTTGCCGGCGTCAACCGCCCGAAGAATCAGGAAGAGTTCATGCAGGGAAATTTCGGCTTTGCTTCCACGCTGCTGGACACGCTGAAAAAATACCATAACACCTGCCCCGTGATGCTGTCGTCCTCTATTCAGGCGACCATGGTGGGGCGCTATGCGGGCAGCGAGTACGGCAGGAGCAAAAAAGCGGGGGAGGAGCTGTTCTTCTCTTATGCCGCCGAGACCGGGGCGAAGGTGCTGGCGTACCGCTTCCCCAACCTGTTCGGAAAATGGTGCCGTCCCAACTACAATTCCGCCGTGGCCACCTTCTGCCACAACTATGCCCACGACCTGCCCATCACGGTGAACGACCCCGGCGTGGAGCTGGAGCTGCTGTACATCGACGATCTGGTGGACGAGATGATCGCGGCGCTGGAGGGCAGAGAGCATCACTGCGAATTTGAGGGTGTGGACACGGTTCTGACGGCGTCCGGGCGCTACTGCGCCGCGCCCGTCACCCACCGGGCGACTCTGGGGCAGATTGTAGCGCTGCTGGACAGCTTCAAGGCGCAGCCCCAGACCCTGCTGATGCCGGAAATTCCGGCAGGCAGCTTCGCGAAAAAGCTGTATTCTACGTATCTTTCCTATCTGCCCAAGGAAAAGGCGGCGTTCCCTCTGAAAATGAACGTTGACGCCCGGGGCAGCTTCACGGAGCTGCTGAAAACGGCGAACTGCGGCCAGTTCAGCGTGAACATCAGCCGTCCCGGCGTGACCAAGGGGCAGCACTGGCACAACACCAAGTGGGAATTTTTCATCGTGGTATCCGGTCACGGCCTGATTCAGCAGCGGAAGGTCGGCGCCGGGGAAGTGCTGAATTTTGAAGTTTCCGGAGAGAAAATCGAAGCCGTCCACATGCTGCCGGGATACACCCACAACATCATCAACCTGAGCGAAACGGACGATCTTGTGACGCTCATGTGGGCAAACGAGTGCTTTGACCCGAAAAAGCCGGATACATTCTTTGAGGTGGTTTGACATGGAAATGAAGCTGGACTATTCCGACGTGGCGTTCCGCAATGACGGAAAATTAAAGCTGCTCATCATCGTAGGCACCCGCCCGGAGATCATCCGTCTGGCGGCGGTCATCAACAAGTGCCGCAAATATTTTGACTGCATTCTCGCCCACACGGGGCAGAATTACGATTATAACCTGAACGGGATTTTCTTCCGGGACTTGGGACTTGCCGACCCGGATGTGTATATGAACGCAGTGGGGGACGACTTGGGCGCCACCGTGGGCAACATCATCAACTGCTCCTACAAGCTGATGACGGCCATTCAGCCGGACGCCATGCTGATTCTGGGGGACACCAATTCCTGCCTGTCCGCCATTGCGGCCAAGCGGCTGCATATTCCCATTTTCCACATGGAGGCGGGAAACCGCTGCAAGGACGAGTGCCTGCCGGAGGAGACCAACCGCCGGATCGTGGACATCATCTCCGACGTGAATCTGGCCTATTCCGAACACGCGAGACGATACCTCCACGAGTGTGGTCTGCCCAAGGAGCGCACCTACGTTACCGGCTCCCCCATGGCGGAGGTGCTCCACGCCAACTTAAACGCCATCGAGGCTTCCGACATCCACCAGCGGCTGGGACTGACCAAGGGAGAGTACATTCTGCTGTCTGCCCACCGGGAGGAAAACATCGACACGGAGAAGAATTTCCTGTCCCTGTTCCGCGCCGTCAACGCCATGGCGGAAAAGTACGACATGCCCATTCTGTATTCCTGCCATCCCCGCTCCAAAAAGCGGCTGGAGGCCACGGGCTTCATTCTGGACAGCCGGGTGATTCAGCACGAGCCGCTGGGCTTCCACGATTACAACTGCCTGCAAATGAACGCCTTCGCGGTGGTGTCCGATTCCGGGACGCTGCCGGAGGAATCCAGCTTCTTCACCTCCGTGGGACATCCGTTCCCGGCGGTGTGCATCCGCACGTCCACGGAGCGCCCGGAAGCGCTGGACAAGGGCTGCTTCATTCTGGCGGGCATTGACGAAAAGAATCTTCTGCAAGCGGTGGACGCCGCCGTTCAGATGAACCGGGACGGCGATCTGGGGATTCCCGTGCCGGACTATGTGGAGGAAAACGTATCCACCAAGGTGGTCAAGATCATCCAGTCCTACACCGGCGTGGTGGACAAAATGGTCTGGAGAAAGTCGTAAGAAGCCAGACGCCGACAAATTGCGCTGTTTTTTTGGATATGATGAAACAGCCGGAAAATTTCACAACATCGGGAGGCGAGACGCATGAAATACCTGTTCATCAACTCCGTTGCCGGCTTTGGCAGCACGGGGCGCATCGCGGCGGAGCAGTGCCGTGGGCTGATGGCGCAGGGGCATGAGTGCGTGCTCGCCTTTGGCCGTGAAGAGGCAAATTGCAGCGATATTCCCACGGTGCGCATCGGTACGCCCATGGACTATAGGCTCCACGGGGCGGAAAGCCGTCTGCTGGACGATTCCGGCTTCGGCTCCCGGCGGGCGACCCGGCGGTTTCTGGATTGGGTCAGGGAATACGACCCGGACGTGATCTGGCTGCACAATGTTCACGGCTATTACATTCACTTGGGAGAGCTGTTTGCTTACCTGCGCGGCTGCGGGAAGACCATTTTCTGGACGCTTCACGACTGCTGGAGCTTCACGGGTCACTGTGCCTATTTTGACTATGTGGGCTGCGACCGGTGGAGAACCGGCTGCCATGACTGCCCACAGAAACGCGCTTATCCTGCAAGCATTCTTTTGGACAACAGCCGGAAAAATTACGAAAAAAAGCGGGAACTGTTTACGGGCATTCCCAATGTGACCCTCATCGTCCCCTCCCACTGGCTGGAAAGCCGGGTAAAGGAGAGCTTTCTGAGGGACTACCCGGTGAAGGTGGTATACAACACGGTGAACCGGGAAATCTTCAAGCCCACCCCCGGCAATTTCCGGGAAAAGTACGGTCTGGAAAATAAAATCATCCTGCTGGGCGTTGCCAGCGTCTGGGACGAGCGCAAGGGACTGCGGGACTTTCTGGCGCTTCATGACCTGTTGGACGAAGAATATGCCATCGTGCTGATCGGTCTGAGCGCAAAGCAGATTCAATCCCTCCCGGCGGGAATTCTGGGGCTGCCCCGTACCAACAGTGTTCAGGAGCTGGCGGAGGCGTACACCGCCGCCGACGTATTTCTGAACCCCAGTACGGAGGAGACCTTCGGCATGACCGTGCTGGAAGCCCGGTGCTGCGGCACGGAGGCCGTGGTTTATCAGGGGACTGCCTGCGAGGAGGTCGTCAGCCAGTTCGGGGGCGTCGCCGTACCAAGGGGCGCGGCGCATCTGCTGGAAGCCGTGGAACAGATCACAAAGGAGAATCGCAAATGACCCATTATCCCTTCCCGGACAGCCGTGGGACAAAAATTGCCTTTGCCGCGTTTTTCACGGCCATGCTTTTTCTGGCGCGGGATAGTATGTTCACCACGGCGGTAATCGGTTTTGAGAAGGCGCAGTTTCTCATGCTGGGCGTGATCTGCCTGCTGGGTGTCGCGTTTCTGATTGTCAACCGGCGGTATTTGACCCAAATTCTGAAAGACCGGAGGATGATTGTCGTCGTGGTTTCGGCGGCGGTGCTTCTGCTGCCCATGCTGGTAAAGCGGGACTGGCAGCTGATGTATTTCAGCGTTCTGCTGTGCCTGCTGACGGGGGTGTTTTTGTCTTATTTCCTTACGTTGCGGGATGCGGCCAAGTATTATGTGGTGATTATGTCCGTTCTGGGGGCGTATTCCGTGCTGGCGGCGTACATCCTGCGCATCGGCGTGGATCGGGGCGCTTACGCGGTGCCGGTGTTCCAGAACTCCATGGGCTTTGAATTTCACAATTTCTTTTTGTCCATTGTCCCGGATACGTATGTCAAAAACCGGAATTTCGGCATTTTCCGGGAGCCGGGGGTTTATCAGTTTTTCCTGATCACGGCGCTGTATCTGAACAATTACGAAGTCGAGTGGAAAAGGCCGTGGAAGCTCTGGCTGGTCAACGGCATTCTGGCCGCGACGATGGTGTCCACGTTTGCCACCGGCGGTGTCGCGGAAATGGGACTGCTGGCGATCGTGCTGTTTTTTGAAAAAAAATGGTATCGGGACAAGCGGGTATGTGCCGTGGCGGTCGGGCTGATTTTGTGCGTCGCCGTGATAGCGGGCGTTTCCATTGCCCGGAAAAACGTCCTCTACTGGGAAGTTTACGACATGGCCATCGGCAAATTTGTCAACGGGCAGGATTCCTCGGTGGAGCGGATGGACGCCATTGTGACCGACATTTCCATTTTCCTGCACCATCCCATCTTCGGTGCGAAGATAGCGGAGGTGCTGTATGCCACCGCCAACAATACCACTTCCACCCTCATTCTTTTCTCCGCCTTCGGCATTCCGGCGGCGCTGCTCCACATTGCCTGCTGGGTCGCGCTGGTGTGGCGGAAGGAGCGGAAGATATGGGTGAATCTGGCACTGGTGGTCATTCTGTTCATGTCCTTTAACACACAGAATCTGATTGCGGACGTGTTTTTATGGCTGTTCCCGGTCATGGCGCTGGTGGAACGGCTTATGAAAAGGGGGTAACCATATGGAACGGGAACTGCTGAGAAAGGTTCAGCTGACCCAGCTGGAAATTGCAAAGGAGATCCGCCGGGTGTGCGAGGAAAACGACATTCCCTATTTTCTCACCTGCGGCACCCTTCTGGGCGCGGTGCGCCATCAGGGATTCATTCCCTGGGACGACGACATGGACGTGGGAATGCTGCGGGAGAATTATGAGAAATTCTGCCGCATCGCCCCGGAGAAACTGAAACCGGAATATTGCTGGCAGAGCTGGTACACAGACCCCAACTACGCCCTGCCCTTCGGCAAGGTGCGCAAGCGCGGCACGCTGTACTTGGAGGCCAAGTCCCACAGATTAGAAGAAAACGGCTTCTATGTGGACATTTTCCCCTACGACGCCGTGTCCCTGGATGTAGGAGAACGGCAGGAAACGGCGGGGCGTTTGCTGAAAATCTACCGGACAAAGCTGATGAAATCCCATTATCAGCCCTGGCGGGAGAATGAGAAAATCCTCTGGAAAAAGCGGATTGGCTACCTATACTATCAGGCGCGGGCGCTGTTTGCCGATCAGGAAAGCCTCGCAAAAGCGTATGACGCGCTTGCGACGGCGCTGCCGGAAAACGGCTATGTCTGCGAGCAGAGCGCCATGACGAAGCCGGATGCCTACGAGAAAGCGTGGTGTCAGGCGCTGACGGACGTGACCTTTGAGGGAGAAACCTTCAAAGCGCCGGCGGAGTACGACAAGTTTCTGACCACGCTGTACGGCGACTATATGCAGCTCCCGCCGGAAGACCAGCGGGAAAACCGCCATCAGATCGTGCAGATCGATTTCGGCGATTGACATTGAGAGGTTACAACGGTATGAAACGAGTGCTGTTCCTGACGAACTACGCTTCCCCCTACCGGGTCCATTTTTACGATGAGCTGGCAAAAAGCATGGACGTGACGGTGCTGTTCACGGACCGGGTGGAAGACCAGAAAAACCGCAGTGCCGACTGGTTCGTTCCCGGGGGCGGCGCTTACCGCCCGGTGCAGCTGAAGCGGTGCGTTGCCCATTTTCTGGACGAAAATCTGTGTCTGGACGTGACCGAATGGCTGAAAAAGCCCTACGACGCCATCGTGATATGCGGCTATTCCTCGCCCACGGCGATCCTTGCGATGCGGTGGCTGCGCAGAAGGAAAATTCCCTTCTACATGGAAGTGGACGGCGGCCTGATCCGGCAGGAGCGGAAGGTAAAGTATCTGTTCAAGAAATCGCTGGTGCGCAAGGCTGACCAGTGGCTCAGCTCGGGGCGGTACACCACGGAATTCCTCGTCCACTACGGGGCGGAGGAAAGCCGCATTCATTTTTATCCCTTCTCCTCCGTGTTTGAGAAGGATATCCTCCCCGCCGTTCCCTCCGCCGATGAAAAGCAGGCGCTGAAAGAGGAACTGGGCGTCCCGGAAAAGCGGATGGTGCTGGCCATCGGCCAGTTTATCCACAGAAAGGGCTTCGACATCCTGATGCACGCCGCCTGTTCGCTTGACAAGGACGTGGGGATTTACATTGTCGGCGGCGAGCCGACAGAAGACTATTTGCAGATGCGCGCGTCTCTGGGGCTGGATAATGTCCATTTTGTGGGTTTCCAGAAGAAGGAAGCCCTGAGCCGGTATTACAGAGCTGCGGACTTGTTCGTCCTGCCCACCCGGGAGGACATCTGGGGACTGGTCATCAACGAGGCCATGGCCTACGGCCTGCCCGTCATCACCACCGACCGGTGCGTTGCCGGTCTGGAGCTGGTGGAAGAAGGCGTCAACGGAAGTATCGTGCCTGTGGAGGACGATGCTGCCCTTGCCGGAAAGATGAAGGAGCTTCTGTCCTCGGATTTGGAGAAAATGGGGACGGCTTCTCTGGAAAAAATCCGCGCCTATACCATTGAAAACATGGCGAAAGCCCACGTTGCAATTTTTGAAAAAGATGGGGGTTAACCCATGCACATCATTTACGCTGTGACGACCTGTTCCGACCGGGTGTACCGTCAGCTGTTCGAGGACGCTCCCCGGAAGCCCGCCTTTCAGTCCCAGAAATATCACCGCCTGCTCATTGAAGGGCTTGCCGCCGGGGCAAAGGTGGACGTGGTGGCGAACCCGCCGGTGAACCGGGAGGTTCTGAAAAAGTCCTTTGTCCGTCTGCCCCGGGAGACCGAGGGCGGCGCGTGCTACCGCTATATTCCCGCCGTCCGGAATCCCATTGTCAAGGCTGTATTTGTGGGCGTGGGAACCTTTTTCCGCACTGCGCGCCTTGCGGGGAAGGATTCGGCGGTGGTGGTGGACTGCCTGAACAGGACGACGGCGCTGGCCGGTCTGCTGGCGGCGAAGCTGCGGGGAAGACGGTGCGTGGGCATTGTGACGGACTTGCCGGATATGCTGGGGGGCAGCGCCTTTTCCAAGAAGCTTTCCAATTTTGTCATCCGTCACTGCACGGACTATGTGCTGCTGACCCAGGCCATGAACGACTATCTGAACCCGAAGGGCAAGCCCCATGTGATTCTGGAGGGGCACAGTGACATCGCTATGGAGCGGCAGAAGCCGTCTCTGGCGCGAAAGACCAGCCCGCGGGTGTGTATGTACGCCGGGGGCGTCAGCAAGCAATATGGGCTTGAAAATCTGGTGAAGGGCTTCCGGAAGGCAGATCTGCCGGACGCCCGGCTGGAAATTTATGGCCCCGGGGATTATGTGCAGGAGCTTTCCCAGATCGCCGCGGAGGATTCCCGGATTTTCTACGGCGGAATGCTGCTGAACGCGGAAATCGTGGAGCGGGAGATGGCGGCGACGCTGTTGGTTAATCCACGGCCGACGGGGGAGGAATACGTGAAATATTCCTTCCCCTCCAAGACCATGGAGTATATGTCCACGGGAACCCCGGTGCTGACCACGGTTCTGCCGGGAATGCCCAAGGAATATCACCCCTACGTGTATCTGTTGGAGGAGGAAACCGCTGACGCCATTGCGGAGAAGCTGGGGCAGATTTTTGCCCAGCCCGCTGAAGCCCTGTTTGAAAAGGGCATGGCCGCCCGGGAATTTATTTTGAAAGAAAAGAACAACGTAAAACAGGCCGGGAAAATTCTGGCCATGCTTGAAAGGGACGGGGTACAATGAAGCTGCTGTGGCTGTGCAATATGGTGCCCGGAAAGGTGAAAGAAGCCGTCAGCGGCGGCTCCACCGGCGGCGGGCTGTGGGTTGACAGCGTGCTGGAAGGGCTGCTGGGACGGGAAGACCTGAACATCCGCATTCTCTGCCCCGGCGACGGCGGCGAGGGGAATGTGAGTGAACGCTGCTCCTACGCTTTCTTTTCCGAGGGACTGCCCTATGTGTACCTGACGGAGCTGGAAACGCAGTTCCGGGGGGAGCTGGATACCTTCCAGCCGGACGTGATCCACGTCTGGGGGACGGAGTACGGCCACACCCTTGCCATGGTTAACGCTGCGGAAAAGGCGGGGCGGCTGGACAGTCTGGCGGTCAGCATTCAGGGACTTTGCTCGGTTTATGCCGGGCATTATGCCGAGGGCGTTCCGGAGTCGGTTCAGCGGGGCAGCACCTTCCGTGATGTTGTCCGGCGGGACAATATCGTGAAACAGCGGGAAAAGTTCGTGCTTCGGGGGCTTCTGGAAGAAAAAGCCCTGCAAAAGGCGCGCCATATTATCGGCAGAACGGACTGGGACTTGGCCTGCGTCCGACGGATCAATCCGGAAGCAAAGTACCATTTCTGCAACGAGACATTGCGCCAGCCCTTTTATCAGGGGACTTGGCGCTATGACAGCTGCCGGAAACACCGGATTTTCGCTTCCAGCTGCGCCTATCCCGTGAAGGGCTTTCACTATCTGCTGGAAGCCTTTGGCCAGATCGTCAAAACCTACCCGGATGCCACGCTGGCGGTGCCGGGAAAGAGCTTCCTGACGGCGAGCAGGCTGCGCAGAACCAATTACCAGAAATATCTGGCAGATCTGGCGGAGCAGTACGGCGTGGAGGATAAGATCGAATTTCTGGGCAGTCTCAGCGGGGAGGAAATGAAGCAGGCGTTCCTTGACGCGAATGTGTTCGTGCTGCCATCCACCATTGAGAATTCCCCCAATTCTCTGGGGGAGGCCATGCTGCTGGGCGTGCCCTGTGTGGCGGCGGACGTGGGCGGCGTCACGACCATGATGCGCCACAGGTTGGAAGGAGAGGTCTACCCCTCCACCGCGCCCTATATGCTGGCGTTTTATGTGGAGAACATTTTTGCACAGGGCGAGGCGGCCGAAGCCATGGGCGCGGCGGCGCGCGCCCACGCCGGTGTGACCCACGACCCGGAAAAGAATCTGGCGGATTTGCTGGAAATTTACGAAAGACTTGCCAAAAACAGCGCCGAAGGGTGAGAAAGGAAGGAGTGCGGCATGAATCAGAACCCGCGAATCAGCGTCATTGTTCCGGTGTACAATGTGGAGCAGTACCTTCCCCGGTGCGTGGAATCCATTCTGGCGCAGACCTATGAGAATCTGGAGATCCTTCTGGTGGACGACGGCACGAAGGACAACAGCGGCGCCATCTGCGACGCCTACGCCCGGCAGGACGCCAGAGTCAAAGCAATTCACAAGAAAAACGGCGGTCTGAGCAGTGCCCGGAACGCCGGAATAGACGCGGCGACGGGGGAATATCTTTCCTTCGTGGACAGCGACGACTGGATCGAGCCGGATATGTACGAGAAAATGATGGCGCTGATGGAAAAATACGGCGTTCGTCTGGTCTGCGCGGGGCGCTGGGACGTCAGCAGCGAGACCGGGGAGAAGACGCTGGGGCTGTGCCCGCCAAAAGAGGAGGTCATTTCCGGGGAAGAGCTGGTGCGCCGGATTTTCCATTGGGAGAACATCGACTCCGCCGCATGGGACAAGCTGTACCATAGAAGCCTTTTTGCGTCTGCCCGCTATCCCCTTGGGGTGATCTGCGAGGACGTTCCTACCACCTACCGCATTGCGCTGGATGCCGGACAGGCGGCTATGCTGCCCTGCCCCGTTTACAATTATTATCACCGGCCGGGGAGCATCACCTCGTCCTCGGTTTCGGAGAAAACCTTCCACTTTTCCAGGCATACGGCAGAAGTCTACCCGTTTATCCGGGACAATTATCCGGAAATTGCGGACGCGGCGCGGTATCTGCGGGTGCGTTCCCTCGCCTACAATCTGCTGACGCTGGATTTGGCGGACAAGGATACCCGGCAGAAATTTGCAGAGGAATACCGCCTGTCCCGGAAGGCGCTTTGCAGGCATATTTCCTTTTTGCTGACCAGCCCGCTGTTTGGCAGGCAGGAGCGGGTGACAGATTTGCTGCTGGCCGCCGGGCTGTACCGCCCCATGCGGGGGCTTTACCACGGGGTGCGCCCTGGGAAAACGGATACAAAAAGCGCGGAGTGAACTATGAATCGACGAAACCGGGTTGCTTTTTTTAACATTCTGAGCACCGTTCTGCTCAGAGGCATTTCCATATTCACAGCGCCCCTGTTTACCCGTCTGCTGGGAACCAGCGGTTACGGCGTTACCCAAATTTACAACACATGGGTGGCTGTGATCGCCATTGTGTTCACGCTGCAAACCCAGGGGACGCTGGTCAACGCCCGGGTGGAGTACCCGGAGGGAGACCAGCTGCGCTACCAGTCCTCGGCCATGAGCCTGTCCACGCTGGTGTATCTGATTTTCAGCGCACTGGTGCTGTGCTTTATCGGCCCCATTTCCGGGGCGCTGAAGCTGAGCTGGTTTTTGATCGTGCTGATGCTCATTCAGGGCTTCGGCACCTTCTGCGTCAACTTCCTGAACACCAAATTCGTCTACGAATTCAAGGCAGGGCGGAACATGGTCATGTCCCTTGTGGTGACGCTGACCACCCTGATCCTCTCCATTGTGCTGATTCTGCTGCTGCCCAAGCAGATCAACTACTTAGGCCGCATTTCCGCTATCGCCGTGACCTACGGCGTGCTGGGCATTCCGGTTTGC
>OMDV01000441.1_pt1 | contig 11341 bp, 8 predicted proteins | sample 1673671 | NCBI WGS metagenome assembly OMDV01 (sample SAMEA103958118, study PRJEB25191) | human gut metagenome | reverse complement strand
GTTGGTGCAGCCTGCTTTTTGCAGCGCCGCGCGGATTACATTCACCTTTTTTCCTGCTTGCGTATTATCGCCCGGCGCGCCGCAGATCGCTTCAAAATACGGCGCCAGGCCGAAATGCCCCAGCACCTGCACGGCCATGCTCTCGAGCTTCGAGGTTGCCACAAACAGCCGAAAGCCGTTTTTTTGCAGCGTGTCCAGCATCTCGCGCACATCCGGGTACGGCTCGTTCTCTAACCATCCGACGTCATGGTAGTACACGCGGAACTGGTCAATCGCGCCCGGGATATCCTCTTTCGGCATAAACTGACCGAATGTCTCGTCAAGCGGCGGCCCGACAAAAAAGTCAAGCTCCTGCCAGTCTCTCTCCACCCCATACGCGTGCAGCGCAAACTGCGAGGCCTTCATAATGCCGGGGCCGGAGTCGGTCAGCGTGCCGTCCAGATCGAATAAAATGATACGCTCCTGCATCGCTTACCCCACGAACTCTTCTGCGCACCGCAGATACGCCGCAACCGGGTCGGCCGCCTGGGTAATGGGACGGCCAACTACAATGTAGTCAGAGCCAATCTCCCGTGCGCGTGCCGGAGTTGTGATGCGCACCTGGTCGTCTGCCTTGCTGTCTGCAAAGCGGATGCCGGGTGTGACCGTGGCAAAGTGTTTGCCGCAGGCCTCATGAATCTTGCCTGCCTCCAGCGGCGAACAGACCACGCCGTCAAGTCCCGCCAGCTCCGCGTTTTTCGCGTAGTCGATGACGACCTCGGAAAGCTCCTTGTGAATTTCAATCTCCTCTTCCATGCTCTGCTGGCTTGTCGAGGTCAGCTGCGTAACGGCAATAAGAAGCGGTCTCGTTCCGTCTGCGCGGGTAAGACCCTCCAGAGCGGCTGTCATCATCGCGCGCGTGCCTGCCGCATGCAGGTTCACCATATCCACATCAAGCGCCGAGAGCACCGCCATCGCCTTTTTGACCGTGTTCGGAATGTCGTGGAGCTTGAGGTCCAGGAAGATTTTGTGACCCCTTGCCTTGATTTCGCGGACGATGGACGGACCCTCGGCATAGAACAGCTCCATGCCGATTTTCAGAAAGGGTTTGCGCTCCTCGTCCTTAAAGAGGTCGAGGAACCGGAAGGTGTCTTCCGCCGACTTGAAGTCGCAGGCTATGATTACATCGTGTTGCATAATATACAAATTTAGCATTTATTTTTCACATCGGGTCAGCGTGCGGCAAATTCGGAGTTTCGCAGAACATATTCGACGCATGTGGCTGTCGGAGCCGACGAGGGAAACGCCGAAGGTGCCGCGCAATCACTCGATGCAGCCGATTATGTCGCTCAACTTTTCAATGCCCAGCCGCTCCATTTCGCCGGGCAGCGCCTCGACGATCTCCTTCGAGGCATAGGGGTTCGCCAGGTTCGCGGCGCCGACCTGTACGGCCGTAGCGCCGGCCATCATCATCTCGATCACGTCGCGGGCCGTCGTCACGCCGCCGCACCCCATGACGGGTATTTTGCAGGCCTTGGCAACCTGGTAGACCATCCGCACGGCCACGGGGAAGACCGCGGCACCCGAAAAACCGCCCATCGTATTGGCGATGACCGCCTTGCGGTTCCTGACGTCGATCCGCATCCCCAGCAGGGTATTTATCAGGCAGATGCCGTCGGCGCCCGCCTCCTCGCACGCCCGGGCGATCGAAACGATGTCCGTGACGTTGGGCGACAGCTTGATGTAGACGGGTTTGGTCGTCACGGCCTTCACGGCGCGCGTCACCTCGGCGGCACACTCGGGCGACGTGCCGAACGACATGCCGCCGTGCCGCACGTTGGGGCACGAGACATTGACCTCGATGATGCCAACCTGCGGCTCGCGGTCGATCCGCTCGCAGCAATAGGCGTACTCCTCGACCGAAAAGCCGCTGATATTGGCGATCACGGGTTTATGGAAAAAAGTCTTCAGGCGCGGCAACTCCTCGGCGATCACGGCGTCGATGCCCGGGTTCTGCAGCCCCACGGCATTGATCATGCCCGCCGTACATTCGGCAATGCGGGGCGTGGGGTTTCCGAAGCGCGCATCGCGCGTGGTGCCCTTGAACGAGAACGACCCGAGGATGTTGATGTCGTAAAAATCCCGGAACTCGTTGCCGTACCCGAACGTACCGCTGGCCGGCACGACCGGGTTGTCCAGTCTCAGGCCGCTCAGGCAGACGGACATATCCGCAGCGGTTTTTTCCGCAGGCCGGTTTTGTGCGATGAATTGCTTGTTTACCATATGACCTCCCCTTTCGTTAATACGGGCCCCTCCTTGCAGATGCGCTTGTTGCCGTATTTGGTTTTGCACGAACAGCCCATGCAGGCCCCGAAACCGCAGCCCATGCGCTCTTCGAACGAGAGCTGCCCGTCCTGCTGCACAGCGTCGCACAATGCCCGCAGCATCGGCAGCGGCCCGCAGGCATAGAAATAGTCGAACTCGGGGCGGCACTCGGCGATGGCCGTCGTGACGAACCCCCTGACACCCGCCGAACCGTCAGCCGTGGCCAGATGAACGTCGCAGCCCAGCGCCCGGAATTCGTCGGCATAGAAAACCTCGTCCGCCGTATTGAACCCGAGCACCACGCCGACCCGTTTGCCCGCCGCGAGCAGCACTTTGGCCAGGTTGTAGAGCGGGGGCACGCCCACGCCGCCGCCCACCAGCAGGGGGCGCTGTGCGGCATTGTGCACGTCGAACCCGTTGCCGAGCCCCGTCAGCAGGTCGAGCTCCCCGCCCGCGGCCATACGGCTCATCTGTGCGGTTCCCTCGCCCACCACCTTGTAGATGAGCGTGAGCGTCGTGGCGTCGTAGTCGCAGACCGAGATCGGACGGCGCAGGTAACGGCCTTCGAGGGCGATGTCGACGAACTGCCCGGGGGCGGTGATCCACTGCGTATCCCCCCCGAGCACCATGCGCCATACGGTCGCCGTCAGCCGTTCGTTGGCAAGGATTTTATAGATGCCTTTTTTATACATGCCTTTCTGTTCCAATGTGCCGCATAATACCGGAAATCACTTCGCGTCGATGGTCGAAACCCCGAACGTAATCTCTTCCAGCACGTCCAACAGCACCTTCACCGTTTCGAGCGCCGTAAATACCGTCACGTTGTTCTCGACGGCCGTGCGGCGGATCTCGTACCCGTCGAGGCGGGTGTTATGCTGGTTGATGTCGATGGTGTTGATGACGTAGCTCACATGTCCCTGGCGCAGCGAGTCGATGATCTCCGAACTGCCTTCGCTCAGCTTGCGGCGCGTACGGGTACGGATACCGTGGTTACGCAGGAACTCGGCCGTCCCGGTCGTGGCCTCGATGTTAAAGCCCAAGTCGTAGAAACGCCGCACGAGGGGCAGTGCCTGCTCCTTGTCGTGGTCGGCGATCGTGACGAAGATCGTCCCGTAGTTCGAAACGTTCATGCCCGTGGCCTGCAATGCCTTGTAGAGCGCGCGGGTGAGTTTGTCGTCGTAGCCGATCGCCTCGCCCGTGGACTTCATCTCAGGTGACAGGTACGAATCCATGCCGCGGATCTTGGCGAACGAGAAGGCCGGGGCCTTGACGAACCAGCGGGAGCGCTCCCTGCCATATACTTCGGTAATGCCCTGCTCCCGAAGCGAATGACCCAGGATGACCCGTGTGGCGATGTCAGCCATCGGGACACCCGTCGCTTTCGAAAGGAACGGCACGGTGCGCGACGAACGGGGATTCACCTCGATCACATATACGTCCTCTTCCCCGTCGAGGATAAATTGGATATTATACAGACCGACGATACCGATCCGGCGGCCCAGCCGCACGGTATAATCGATGATCTTGTCCTTGGCTTTCTGGCTCACGCTGAAGGTCGGATAGACGCTGATCGAGTCGCCGGAGTGGATGCCCGTCTTCTCGACGTGCTCCATGATACCGGGAATGAAGACATCCTTGCCATCACAGATGGCGTCCACCTCCAGTTCGCGGCCCATAATATAACGATCGACCAGCACAGGGCTGTCCTCATTGACTTCGACCGCCGTCTGGAGATAGTGGCGCAAACGCTCCTCGTTCGAAACGATCTGCATGGCCCGGCCGCCCAGCACGTAGCTCGGGCGCACCAGCACCGGGTAGCCGATCCGTTCGGCGGCTCGCACACCGGCTTCGATATCGGTCACGGCCTCGGCCTCAGGCTGGGGTATTCCCAACTCCTCCATGATCTTCTCGAAACAACCCCGGTCTTCGGCATTCCGTATCGCCTCGACACCCGTACCGATGATCGGCACACCCAGTTCGTGCAGCGGCTCAGCGAGGTTGATCGCCGTCTGGCCGCCGAGCGACACGACGATCCCTTTCGGTTTTTCGAGCGTAATAACGTTCATCACGTCCTCTACGGTCAGCGGCTCGAAATAGAGCTTGTCGCTGGTGGTATAGTCCGTCGAAACGGTTTCGGGATTGTTATTGATGATGATCGCCTCGTACCCGGCGGCGCGGATCGACCAGATGGCATGCACGGTCGAATAGTCGAACTCGACGCCCTGCCCGATGCGGATCGGTCCCGACCCGAGCACCACGATCTTCTCGCGTTCGCTCACGATCGACTCGTTCTCCTGCTCGTAAGTGGAATAGAAATACGGCACATAGGAGGAGAACTCGCTCGCGCAGGTATCGATCATCTTATAAACCGGGAAAATATTGTGCTCGCGCCGCAGCAGGAACATCTCCTTCTGGCTCATGCCCCACAACTGACCGATGAACTTGTCGCTAAAACCCATGCGTTTGGCGTCGCGCAACGTTTCGATGTCGCGGGGATTGGCCGCTACGACCTTTTCGAACTCGACGATGTTCTTAAACTTCTCGAGGAAGAACATGTCGATTTTGGTGCTGTTGTAGATCAGCGCCAGCTCGACGCCCCGGCGGATCAGCTCGGCGATGGCGTAAAGACGGTCGTCCGTTCCCTCCTTGATATAGGAGAGCATCCGATCGACCGTCCAGTCGTCGAATTTCTTATGGTAGATATGGCAGACCCCCGTTTCGAGCGAGCGCACCGCCTTCAGGAGGCTCTCCTCCATCGTGCGGCCCACGGACATCACCTCGCCCGTCGCCTTCATCTGGGTTCCGAGCTGGTTCGAAGCGTCGCTGAACTTGTCGAACGGGAAGCGGGCGATCTTGGTAACCACATAGTCGAGAGCCGGTTCGAAGCTGGCCGGCGTATTGGCGATGCGGATCTCGTCGAGCGTAAGGCCCACGGCGATCTTGGCGCTGACGCGGGCGATCGGATAGCCGCTGGCCTTCGACGCCAGAGCCGACGACCGCGACACGCGGGGATTGACCTCGATCAGGTAGTAGTTGAACGAGAGGGGATCGAGCGCGAACTGCACGTTGCAGCCGCCTTCGATCTTCAGGGCACGGATCAGCCGCAGGGCGCTGTCGCGCAGCAACTGATACTCCTTGTTGGTCAGCGTCTGGCTCGGAGCCACCACGATCGAGTCGCCCGTATGGACGCCGACCGGATCGATGTTTTCCATATTGCAGATCGCAATGGCCGTATCGTTGTGGTCGCGGATCACCTCGTATTCGATCTCCTTATACCCCTTGATGCTCTTCTCGATCAGCACCTGATGCACCGGGGAGAGGGAAAGCGCATTGCGCATCATCTCGCGCAACTGCGTCTCGTCGTCGGCGAAGCCGCCGCCCGTACCGCCCAGCGTAAAGGCCGGACGCAACACGACGGGGTAACCGATCCGCTTCGCCGCCTCGACCGCCTCGTCGATATTGTTAGCAATCAGCGACGGCAGCACCGGCTCGCCCAGCGACTGACAAAGCTCCTTGAAGAGTTCGCGGTCCTCGGCCTGCTCGATGCTCTGGAACGAAGTACCCAGAATCTCCACCTGACACTCCTGAAGCACGCCTTTCTTGGCGAGCTGCACGGCCAGATTCAGGCCCGTCTGCCCGCCCAGTCCCGGCACGATGGCATCGGGACGCTCGTAACGGACGATCTTGGCCACGTACTCGAGCGTCAGCGGCTCCATATAGACTTTATCGGCAATCTGCACGTCGGTCTGGATCGTCGCCGGATTGGAATTGACCAACACGACCTCGTACCCCTCTTCCTTGAGGGCCAGACAAGCCTGCGTACCCGCGTAGTCGAACTCCGCAGCCTGACCGATCACGATCGGGCCGGAGCCGATCACCATCACTTTCTTGATATCCGTTCTCTTAGGCATTTTGACTCTCCTCCATCATTTTGATAAACTTATCGAACAAATAGGTGCTGTCCTGCGGACCGGGCGCACTCTCCGGATGATACTGGACGCTGAAAATCCGATCGGCGCGGCATTCGACGCCTTCGGCGGTATCGTCCAGCAGATTCAGGTGCGTAAGGGTCAGTCCGGTGCCCTTCAGCGACTCCGTATCGACCGCAAAGCTGTGGTTCTGGCTCGTGATCTCGACCTTGCCCGTTTCGAGGTTCTTCACGGGGTGGTTACCGCCGCGATGTCCGAATTTCATCTTGAAGGTGCGGGCTCCGTAAGCCAGCGAAATCACCTGGTGTCCCAGGCAGATACCGAAGATCGGCAGGCGCCCCCGAAGCGTGCGGACCATCTCGATGACCGGCTGCACGTCGGTCGGATCGCCGGGACCGTTCGAGAGGAAAAGTCCGTCGGGACGGAAAGCCATCACCTCCTCGGCCGTAATATCGTAGGGCACTACCGTCACGTTGCAACCCTTCTCGTTGAGCTTGCGGATGATGTTGTGCTTGATGCCGCAATCGACCGCCACCACGTCGAAACGATGATTGGCCGTGCGGGAGAACCAACGCTTGCGGCAGCTCACGCGCTCGACCATGTCGCGGCGCACGGGCGCCTCCTTCAGGCGGCGCAGGGCCTCCTCCTGCGGCATCGACGCATCGACGACGATCACCCGCTGGGTACCCTCGTCACGAATAATGCGCGTCAGCATACGGGTATCGATCCCCCAGACGCAGGGTATGCCGTACTCCTCGCATACTTCGCCAAGGGTCTTGGTATAGCGGAAATTACTCGGCAGGTCGTTGTATTCGCGCACGATCATACCGCCGATAGTCGGATACTTGGTTTCGTAATCCTCGTCCGTAATGCCGTAGTTGCCGATCAGCGGATAGGTCATCACGACCATCTGGTCGGTATAGGAGGGATCGGAGAGAATCTCCTGGTAGCCGACCATCGAGGTATTGAACACGATCTCGCCCGTCGCCTCCCGGTCCGCGCCGAAACCGTAGCCGTAGAACTCGCGGCCCGACTCAAGCACGATTTTTTTGGTGAATGGTTTCATATTCGGTTATTTCGTAATTTGTCTTCGTTCATTTTTCAATTTCCGGCCCTGTTTCCCGCATCCGGCAGAATCCGCGACGACCGCAGTCACCGCCCGTCGAAAAACGGAATCGCATTTCGTATTCCGATCCGGGACAATCCGCGCACATCGCTCCCGCCCCGTCTATCGGAAACGCTCCGTCGCGTATGCCGTACGTCCTCCGACCAGCGTCCAGAGCGTACGGCCCGCAACCCGCCAGCCGGCAAAAGGCGTAGCGCGGCCTTTCGACAGGAAGGTTTCGGGATCGATCTCGTACTCCGCATCGAGGTCGAACACCGTTAAATCAGCCGGTTCGCCCGCCTGCAAGCCTCCGCCGAGGCCGAAAATCCGGCGCGGAGCCATCGACATCCGCTCGACGAGCTGCTCCAGCGTAAGCAGCCCCGGCTTCACCAAATAGGTATAGAGCAGCGGGAAAGCACACTCCAACCCCACGATACCCATCGCGCTGCCGGCCAATCCGCGCGATTTCTGTTCGGCGGTGTGAGGCGCATGATCCGTGGCGATCACCTCGATCGTCCCGTCGGCGACGGCCTGCCGCAGGGCTTCGCGGTCTTCACGTCCCCGCAGCGGCGGATTCATCTTGAAACGACCGTCCTCCTGCAAATCCTCGTCGCAGAGCAGCAGGTAGTGCGGAGCCGTTTCGCCGCTGACTTTCAACCCGGCGGCCTTCGCCCGGCGAATCAGCTCGACGCTCTCCTTGGTCGAAACGTGGCAGACATGATACTGACATCCGGTTTCGGCTGCCAATTTTATATCGCGCTCCACCTGCCGCCACTCGCTCTCGGAGCAAATACCCTTGTGCCCGTGCTCGCGGCAATAAACACCGTCGTGGATATACCCTCCTTTCAGCAATTCATCGACTTCGCAATGGGCCACGATCGGCTTGCCGACCGCTGCGGCGCGACGCATGGCTTCGGCCATCAGCTCCTCCCCCTGCACCCCCCGTCCGTCGTCCGAGAAGCCCACGACCTCTCCGGCCAGAGCCCCGAAATCGACCAGCTCCCCGCGTCCCTTCTGTCCCCGCGTAATGGAACCGTAAGGCAGCACCCGAACGACCGCATCGCGGCGGATCAGAGCCAGCTCCGCTTCCAGATGCTCCGGCGAATCGGGAGCCGGATTGAGATTCGGCATCGGACAAACGGTGGTATAACCTCCGTGCGCGGCGGCAGCCGTACCCGTCGCAATGGTCTCTTTCTCCGAAAAACCCGGTTCGCGCAGGTGGACATGCACATCGACCAATCCCGGCAATACATGACAACCCGTCAAATCGACTGCCCGGTCGTCCGCCTCAAGCGCGACCCGACCGCCTATGGCAACGATTTTACCGTCTTCGATCGCCAGATCGCCCGTTTCGAACCTTCCGTCCCGATAGAACTTCGCACCTTTGAGAATCGTCTTCATTTTGCTGTACCGTTTCGCACCTCGCCGCAGCGGGTGCACAAAAAAATAGGGCAACTTGGACAGCTACCCTAATAACTTGGAAAAATTATAATAAAAATTGGAAATATTTTCCGAATGATTACCCCGGAAATGACGGCGCCGTACGTACTGGGCCTCCTGAAATGCGTTCGGTATGAAACTAAACATTGGCTTGATCGGGTTCCGGTGTTATCAGGGGCAAAGGTAAGCATAATTTACGGTTTCGGCAAGACAACCCGGCCAAAAAATTTCGCCGGCATCCTGCAACGACAGAACGATACGCCCCGGCAGAAGTTTCGGTCCGCGCTCCGACGCCCGTCCACCCGACCGGACGGCCATCGAGCGTTCCTCCGGAAACCTCCGCCCCCATCCCCCGCCGGAAAAAGCACGGCCTTATCGAAGAGCGGGGAGGGGCGTTCAACGCTCCTCCCCGCTCTTTCCGGCCGATCTGAATCAATACCGGTTGCGCCCGTAACTGCCGCCCTGATTGGAGCCGTAACCACCCCGGTCGCTGCGCTCGGTCTTCGGACGGGCCTCATTGACGTTGATAGCCCGCTCGTCGAGCTCGAAACCGTTCAACGCGTTAATCGCGTTCCGTGCGGCCGACTCGTCCGGCATTTCGACGAAACCGAAGCCGCGCGAGCGGCCGGTTTCGCGGTCGGTGATGATGTTGGCGGAAGATACTTCTCCGTACTCCCCGAATAAAGTCTGCAAACTCTCGCCCCGGGTGCGGAAGTTCAAATTCGATACGTAAATGTTCATTTTTTCTATTTTGACTGTGGATAAATGTTTATTGCGCAAATGCGATTTTCACCGCATTCATACCGCGTGTACCCCGCATGAGTTCGAAAAGGACAATCCGCCCCTCGCCGATCCCTTCGGGAGCCGAAGATATATGGAAAAAATATTTTTCCGTCGAAGCCAGGTCCTTGATAAACCCGTACCCCTTCTCGGTATTGAAATACTCGACACGCCCTTTCAGCGGTTCGGCCGCAATATCTTCCTTTTTAGGCGTGGCTATCACGATATCCTCGAGCTGGATCTCGACTTTCGGCCGCAGCTGGGGCGGAGTGTCGGTAATATTCCCGTTCTCGTCCACATAGGCGATCATATCGTCGAGTGAGGAGCTTCCTCCGGCCTGGCGTTCTTCCCTGCGTTTCTGTTTTTCGAGGCGCTTGGCCTGCTTTTTCTTTTCGTTCTCTCTTTTTCCGAATGTTTGCGATTTTGCCATTAAATTCAACTTAAAGATTATTATGCACGGTATGTTTCCGCATTGAGTTTTTTGCCCGTCAGCCGCTGTATGTCTTTCATGAGCGGCCGCTCGTCCGGGGTGCAGAACGTAAAGGCTGTTCCGGAATGTCCGGCACGACCGGTGCGGCCGATACGGTGTACGTACGTTTCCGGCACATCCGGCAGATCGTAATTGATGACGATCTCCAATTCCCGAATGTCGATGCCACGGGCAGCGATGTCCGTAGCGACCATCACCCGGATCTTGCCGGACTTGAAATCCGCGAGTACGCGCTGGCGGTGATTCTGCGACTTGTTGCCGTGAATCGCTTCGCTTCGAATACCCGACTTGGAGAGCAGACGCGAAATATTGTCCGCTCCGTGTTTGGTGCGGGAGAAGACGAGGACGGACTTATCCTCCTCGCGGAGCAGAGATACGAGCAGTTTCTTCTTCTCCGGCTTCTCCACGAAATAGACCCGCTGATCGATCGCATCCACCGCCGACGAAACCGGAGTCACCTCCACCCGCACGGGGTCGGTCAGCATACTTTTCGAGAGCGCCACGATGTCCGCAGGCATCGTCGCCGAAAAAAAGAGGGTCTGGCGCGACTTCGGCAGCAGCGGCAACAGACGTTTGATGTCGGCGACGAATCCCATGTCGAGCATTCGGTCGGCTTCGTCCAACACGAAATGCGTGATCGCGTCGAGTTCGACGAACCCCTGTCCGATCAGATCGTGCAGGCGCCCCGGCGTAGCTATCAGAATATCCACGCCGCCACGAAGCGCCTCGACCTGCGGGCCTTGTTTCACACCGCCGAAAATCGTCAGATGCTTCAGACCGACATATTTTCCGTAATCCGAAAAACTGTCGCCGATCTGCACGGCCAACTCCCTGGTAGGGGTCAGGATCAGGGCCCGGATCGGCCGCACTCCGGATTCCCGATCGTGATTCCGCCCCCGCCGGTTGCGGCGCGGCACGTCGGTCGGCTCTGCCTGCATCCCACTGCTCAAATGCTGCAGGATCGGAATGGCGAACGCCGCCGTCTTACCCGTCCCGGTCTGGGCGATGCCCAGCATATCGCGCCCATCGAGCGCCACGGGAATACCCTTTTGTTGAATGGGCGTAGGAGTCTGGTATCCTTTTTCACCGATCGCCTTCAAAATAGGGTCGGTAATTTTCAATTCGTTAAATGTCATAATCATCGTATAATTCCGTCGTACGACGGAGTTTTCATCTGTCGCGGAGGCATCCGGTGCGGAAGCGGAAAAACGGAAGCGAGAAAGTTTCCTGTTCCCGGTCGAAACCGCAGTCACGCACACCTTGTTCCCCGACAGCGCAATCTGCCCGAACCAC
>OMDV01000438.1_pt1 | contig 11403 bp, 6 predicted proteins | sample 1673671 | NCBI WGS metagenome assembly OMDV01 (sample SAMEA103958118, study PRJEB25191) | human gut metagenome | reverse complement strand
TCTTCATCGACCCCGGATTCCCCGTACAGCGCAATCAGGTGCATATCCTCAATATCCCGCACGCTTCGTTCGACATCTACGAGTACCGCGCCGAAAAGCTGGGTCCCAAGTTGGAAAGCTACCTCGCGCAGGGCGACGTGGCGGCCATCGTCTACTCCAACCCCAACAATCCGGCATGGATCTGTCTCACGGAAGAGGAGCTGCGCACCGTCGGCGAGCTGGCGAGCAGGTACGACGCCATCGTCATCGAGGATCTGGCCTACCTCTGCATGGACTTCCGCAAACTGCAGGGACGGCCTTTCGAAGCGCCCTATCAGTCCAGCGTCGCCCGCTATACGCAGAATTATATCCTGATGATCTCCGGGTCGAAGATATTCAGCTACGCCGGACAGCGCATCGCCATGGTTTGCATGAGCCCGGCGGTGGCCAACCGCGAGTTCCCGGCGCTGACGGACTTCTACCATATGCCCACCTTCCTCAAGGCATACATCTTCGGCGTGCTCTACGCCGCCTCGTCGGGCACCAGCCACTCGGCGCAGTGCGCCCTGGCCGCCATGCTCGACGCCGCTGCCGACGGCAAGCTCGACTTCGTGGGCGACAGCCGCGAATATGGCCGCAGAGGAGAGAGGACCAAGAAAATATTCACCGACAACGGCTTCGAGATCGTCTACGCCAAAGACGGCAAGGAGCCCATCGGCGACGGCTTCTTCTTCACCGCCGGCTACCCAGGCATGGACTCCGAGACGGTGCAGCGCGAGCTCCTGCGCCACGGCGTGAGCGCCATCTCGCTGCCCGGCACCGGCTCCAGGCAGCACGGCATACGTGTCTGCGTGTCCATGATCTCCGACGACAAGGCCTTCGACGACCTCGACCGACGCCTGAAAGCCTTCAACGCCGAACACCACAAATAACCGCTCCGCGCTGAAGCGGGTGCATACATTCACAAGAAATGAGTAACGACATCAAATTCGTGTCGCCGGCCGAGGCCGTGAAGCTGATAGAGAGCGGCGACCACGTCTACATACAGGGTTCGACATCCATCCCGGAGGTGCTGTGCCAGGCACTTGCCGACCGCGGACGAATCGTCTACAATCGGGCGATAGCCGACTTCAAGAGCTTTGACAAGCGCAGCTATGCACGCCATTCGAAAGAATTCCTCGACCTTTTGCTGGCACAAGACCGCTTGCTTGCCACCCGCAGCGAATTCCGCGTAGGACGCTGGATAAACCAGGCACGCAGCTTGGGCAACACACCCGAAGAAAAAGACCTGTACGAATGGAACGCCCGTGTGCAAATCACTACATGGGGCAACCGCGAGTGTGCCGACAAAGGCGGCTTGCGCGACTATGCCCACAAGGAATGGAACGGTATCTTGAAGGACTTCTACTACAAGCGTTGGGCGACATGGTGGGAAATGCTGCAAGGCGTATTGGACGGCGGAGAGATGCAGGACATCGACTGGTACGCCATGGAAGAGCCGTGGACCTTGCAGCACAATCCGTACAAGGCTGAAGCGGAAGGCGACTGCATCGACACCGCCCGCGAAGCAATGTCGCTTCTCACCACAGATTACACAGATTAATATAATTGAAACGCAGATTTTTCGCAGATGAACGCAGAATAGACAGACAAATAAAATGACAATCTGCGAAAATCCGCGTTAATCTGCGTTTCAATTTAATAGAACCATTTATATGAAACAACGCCTTCTCTCTCTCGATGTCCTGCGGGGCATCACCGTATTCGGCATGATTGTGGTCAACAATGCCGGAGGGGAATATTCGTACGACTCGCTCCGCCACTCCGTTTGGAACGGACTGACGCCGTGCGACCTTGTGTTCCCCTTTTTCCTCTTCATCATGGGAATATCCACTTACATCGCTCTACGCAAATTCCAGTTCCAACCCTCCCCTGCCGTCCTACGGAAAATCATGCGGCGTACCCTGCTCATCTTCCTCATCGGTTGGGGCATCTACTGGTTCGAGTTTGCGTGCGAAGGCGACTTCCTGCCCTTTGCCCATATCCGCATCCTGGGCGTGCTGCCGCGCATTGCTTTGTGCTACGGCATTGTCTCGCTGCTTGCCCTTTACGTACGCCCCAAAGGACTGGCGTGGATAGCCGGTATCCTGCTGTTAGGCTATGCGCTCCTACTCCAGTGGGGAAACGGTTACGCAATGGATTCTACTAACATCCTTGCCATCTGGGACACAAAGGCCTTGGGTTACGAGCACCTGTACCATAAAAGCCCCGTCGACCCCGAAGGGCTGACCAGCACCCTCGCTGCCATCGCCCACACGATTATCGGCTTCCTCTGCGGACGGCTGATAATGGAGACACAAGACTTAGGGCAGAAGATTGTCAAGCTCTTCGTTGCCGGATTCCTGCTGGCTGCTGCCGGATTCCTGCTAGTGGAATGGTTGCCGCTAAACAAGCGCATCTGGTCGCCCAGCTATGCCCTCGCCACGTGTGGAATGGCGGCGATGCTCCAGGCTACGCTGCTTTACTTCATCGACGCACAAGGGAAGAAACGCTGGTGCCGCATCTTCGAAGTATTCGGGGTCAATCCGCTCTTCCTCTACGTGCTGAGCGAGCTGACCGCCGTGGTGCTCAACGTCACGGAGTGCAAACCCGCCGTCTACGGAGCCATCCACAGTGTCATCGGCAATCCTTATGTAGCCTCCGCCGTCTACTCCCTGCTCTTCGTGAGCGTAATGGGAGCCATCGGATATCCGTTGTACAAGAAAAAGATATATATTAAAATATAAGGAGTTAGAAGGAGTTAAAGGAGTTAAAGGAGTTATCACTCCGCTTCGCTCCGTTAGGAGTTAAAAGACAATACCGTTGCAAATGTGAGCCATAACAAGACTATTGGCTTTTAACTCCTAAGCCCGCTAAAGCGGGCGATAACTCCTCTAACTCCTTCTAACTCCCTAAAAAACATCAACGCCATGAAACGATTCAACCCCAACAGCCTTTGGGTTTTGCTGCTGACGGCATTCCTGCCGTCATGCACATCCCCAACTATTCCGGACAGATTGAGCTGTATCGACACCCGTGTGGGAACAGCAGCCAGCACCACCCGCACAGCCGGCATGTTCGGCAAGCATACCGAAGAATACGGACAGACTCTGCCCGCCGTGCTCGAACCGAACGGCATGAACTTCTGGACACCACAGACACAAGACACCGAACTGAAGTGCATCGCCCCGTATTACTACCGCGACTCGCTGATGCAAGGCTTCCGCAACTCGCACTGGATAGTGGGCGGATGCACGCAAGACTATGGCTCGATGACCCTCGCGGCACTAAGCGGCACGCTGCGCTGCACACCCGAAGCACGCGCCACACGCTTCTCGCACGACGATGAGACCGCAACCCCCTCCTACTACGCCATAACCCTGCCCGACGAGCACCTGAAGGCGGAAATGACCGGACGCTCGCGTGCCGCTATCTTCCGCTTCACTTACGAACAAAAAGGCAACGCCTACTTAGTGGTCAACCCCAACAGCGACGAGGGCGAAGGCTACATCGAAATCGATACGTTGAACCGACGCATCTACGGCTACAACCCCGTGCACCGCATCTACCAAGGCTGGGGCGAAGCGGCAGGCTACAGCGGACACTTCGTCATCGAATACCAGAACCAGCCCTCCGCCTTCGGCACTTTCCGTGGCGACAGTCTCTTCGCCAACCAGACCTGCATCCAGTCTGGACAAGGCATCGGTGTGTACGTGCAGTTCGCCGTGACGGAGGGCGAAACGCTGCTGGTGAAAGCCGCCTCATCGTTCACCGACCGCGAAGGCGCCCTGCGCAACCTCGCCGCCGAAATCCCACACTGGGACTTCGACCGCACCCGTCAGGAGCTTTCCGACATCTGGGAGCGGCACCTGGCAAGCATCCAGGTAAAGACCGGTGACGAGACCGCCCGGCGGAAATTCTATACAGCACTCTACCACACCTCTTTCCTGCCCCGCACGTTTAATGACATAGACGGACGCTATCCTTCCTTTTCCACGGGCGAACCTATTCGTCAGTTGGCAAAAGACGAAACCTATTACGAAGATTTCAGTATGTGGGATACCTACCGCGCCTTGCATCCGCTCATTAACCTCCTCCACCCCACCCGTGGCGGACAGATGATGCAGTCGTTGGTACATAAATATGAAGAGGGGGGCTGGCTTCCTATCTTCCCCTGCTGGAACAGCTATACGGCAGCGATGATAGGTGACCACTGCATTGCAGCCCTTGGAGACGCCTGCGTGAAAGGCATCCGTAATTTCGATGTGCAGAAAGCCTACGAAGGGATGCGCCGCAATGCTTTTGAAAGCCCTGCCACGCACGAAGAATACGTCAACGGAATGGGCCGCCGCGCTCTGCAGTCGTACCTCCAGTATGGCTACATTCCACTGGAAGACAGTGTGCCCGATGCTTTCCACGTCCGCGAACAAGTATCGCGTACGTTGGAATACGCTTACGATGATTTTGTCCTTGCCCAAGTGGCGAAACGCTTAGGCAAGACAGAGGATTATGAGACTCTGATGCGCCGTGCGCAAAACTACCGCAACGTCATCGACCCCCGTACCGGATATGCGCAAGGACGGCATGCCGACGGCACTTTCCTGAATGAAAACAACGCTTTCGAATTCGCCAAGTTCATCACTGAAGGTGCCCCTTGCCATTATACATGGTACGTTCCTCACGATCCTTATGGACTAATGGAATGCATGGGCGGGCAAGAACAGTACATTGCCAAGCTTGACTCGATGTTCAGCCAGAACCGTTATTGGCACGGCAACGAACCTTGCCACCAAGTGGCTTTCCTGTTCAACTACTCCGGCCAGCCGTGGAAAACCCAGCGGGCAGTACGCCACATCATGCAGACCGAATACCTTGATGCGCCCGGCGGCCTTTCGGGCAACGACGATGCCGGTCAGATGTCGGCATGGTACGTCTTCGCCGCCCTCGGCTTCTACCCCGTGTGCCCCGGCACGCCCTGTTACGTGCTGGCAAGCCCCTCGTTCCAAGAAGCCGTGCTGACCTTGGAGAACGGCAAGACGTTCCGCCTCGTGGCACCTGAAGCCTCGGCAGAGAACATCTACATCCGGAGCGTCACCCTCGACGGCAAGCCTTATACCAAGAACTACATCACCCACGAAGACATACTTCGGGGCGGTACCATGGAGTTCGAAATGGGTCCGGAGCCCGTTCCCAGCTGGGGAAACAAACCGGAAGACTGTCCGCCAAGAGCCTTCTGAGAGGTGGAAAATGCGAGGCGAGGGGTCGCCGCACACTTTCCGACACCCTGAAAGTCCCCGGCGAGGGGTCGCCGCGCATTTTCCGACACCCCGAAAGTCCCCGGCGAGGGGTCACCGCACATTTTCCGACACTCAGAAAGTCTCCGGCGAGGGGTCGCCGCGCATTTTCCGACACCCCGAAGGTCTCCGGCGAGGGTCCGGCGCGCATTTTTGTAGTGATTTAAGTTAAGTATGCAAAATGAAATGATATTATCAGAAACACAGATTTTCGCAGATTAGCGCAGATTACTTTAATTTACGATTTGACAATTTACTATTTGAGCATTAAATCGTACTTCATAAATCGAAAAATAATAAATCAAAAGAATCCACGCTAATCTGCGTTTCTGAGCTGACACATTATATAAACTAATTCTCAACATCTACTTATAACCGAATTATTCACCTAAAAACCAATTTTGATATGACTGGAATCTTTAAGACAAACCGACTGCTGCTTTTCGTGCTGGGCATCTGCCTCCTCGGCTCGTGCCAGACGAAGCAAACCAATGTGTACAACATCCTGGACTACGGAGCCACGGGCGATGGCACCACCGACGATGCCCCAGCCCTGCAACGCGCCATTGACGCCTGCTCGGAGGCAGGAGGCGGCACGGTGCTCGTCCCTGCCGGACATACTTTCCTGTGCAGCCCCTTCCGGCTGGCTTCTTACGTTAACCTCCACCTCGAACCCAATTCATGCCTGCTGGCAAACCCCGACGAAAGCATCTATACCGAGAGTGCATTTGGCGAGAACCGAGGCGAAGGCATGATGTGGATTAGCGGAAAAGACTTGAAGAATGTCTCCATCACCGGTACGGGAACCATTGATGGCAATGGTGTGGCGTTTATGGGCAAGGAATTGGAAGACTCGTACGAGTTGAAACCTGTGACCGATTTCGACCCACGTCCGCACGTTCTGACGCTGACCAACATCGAAAAGCTGGTTATCCGCGACGTGACTATCCGCAACAGCGCCTACTGGACCGTACATCTCATCGGCTGCCGTGACGCTTCGATTGACGGCATCAGCATCCTAAACAACCTGAAAATCCGCAACGGCGACGGCATCGACGTGGACCATTCGAAAGACGTGCGCATCGCGAACTGTTTCATCGAGTCGGGCGACGACTGCATCTGCCTGAAGAACCGCCGCGAATTCGAGCAATACGGCCCCTGCGAGGATGTAGTGGTGAGCAACTGCACAATGACCTCGCGCTCGTGCGCCATCAAGATAGGGTCGGAAAACATGGACAGCATCCGCCGCGTGCTCTTCACCAACTGCATCATCAAGGACAGCAACCGGGGCATCGGCATCCAGAACCGCGACGAGGGTACGGTGACCGACGTGACGTTCTCGAACATGATAGTGGACTGCCGCTTCTTCTCCAACGTGTGGTGGGGAAAGGCTGAAGCCATTTACGTCACCTCCTACCCCCGCGCCGTAGGCAACCACAAGGATGCCGGCTGGCGTTTCCCGAAAGGAGCGACAAAAGGCGCATGCGGCGAGGTGAGCCACATCTACTTCCATAATATCCGCTGTACGAGCGAAAACGGGGCGTTTGTAGGCGGCGACACACCCGAAAAGGTAAACCACATCTACTTCGACCAAGTGTCGCTCTCGCTGCAAAAAAAGACCGCCTACGAGGGTGGTATCTACGACAAGCGTCCGTGCGACGGCGAAGGCTTCGTGCGTGGCAACACGTACGGCTTCTACATCGACACGGCTTCGGACATCCGGCTGCAGTCGTGCAACGTAGCATGGGGCACTCCCCGCCCCGACCATGCGGCAGACAATGTGAAAACGGTCAATGCCACGGGAGTGAAGGTGATGCCGTAAGCACCGTCAAGTTATACCTAAAGTTTCCGAAAACACGAATGCCCGTATTGGCAATCACAAACGCTTACATCAGCAAATGTAAACGCTTGTATCGGCCAATACGGGCATCTGTATAAGAAGCCAAAAAGAGGCGGTGCATGATGTACCGCCTCTTTTTATTGAAAAAACATATCAAAATTCAGCCTACGGCTGTTTGTCCTTTTTACTCGGTAAACCAACGCGGGTCGCCGATGCCGTTCAACTCATCCAGCAAGAGCGTGAAGTCGCCGTTTTCCGGATCGGTAAACACTTCTGCAGAAGTCGCTTCAGGCGAAGTCACATCTACATCGAAGTCATTGCTGCTGAACACGCCGTCAGTAGTCTTGAAAGAGTTGACAACCGTAACCGTGCCATCGGTACGGATGCCTCGTCCCGGAGTCAGACCGAAGAGAGTATTTTCTACGTTGACATTCGTGTTGTTTCCATTCGCATCTACCAGGTAACGGCTGGCGTTGTTCGGTGCATTATAGAAGGTCACTCCGTTGAAATTCACTTCTGACAAGGCACATTTGCCTGCCTGGATAAAGTTATGCCCTACATTACTGAACGTAGAATTTGTTACGTTGATAGCACCAATGGTATACGCTGCATTGTCCACACGGAATACGGCATAGCCACCTGAACCGATGTTGGTAACCACACAATTGTCAATCGTGATAGCGTTGAAAGTCACAGCATCCGAAGCCTGCAGACGTACGATGCTTCTGTTCATGTTATCTATCATACAGTTAGTCAGCGTAAAGTCGCCGATAGCGGCACCGTTGCTTTCGTTTACCAGATACTGGCAGCCGTCGTCTACAATCGTCACTCCTTCGAAACGGATATATCCATGCGTGCCTCCGATTTCAAGCGACTTCTGGAAACTCAGCACAGGACGTTCGCCCGGTAATGCAAAGAACGTAACAGACATGCCTTCAGGTATTGCCAGCCCAGTCGCTTCGCCTGTCTCCTCATCTACTCCATGTACCTCCATCGCAGCACCGCCCGGAATACCCAGCGTCAGGCTGTAGCTTGATGCGCCTCCGGCAGCGGCTTGCGCCTGTGCAGCGAGGTCGTCAATCAGCACTTGGTCAATCAGCGTAACGCCTTCTTCCAGCGAGATCTTCAAGTCAGCGTCAGGCATCGGCGGTGTAGTGGTAGCACCGATTTCGCCACGCTTCGTCGTTCCATTATAGATAACAAACCAATATTCGGTCTGCGATTCCAGCCCGCTGATGGTGCATGCGCTTGCCGCGCGGTCGTCTGCTGTTATCTGATAGGTTTGAAGAGCCGGTTCACCGGCATCGAAAGCCTCTTCAGAAGCGTACACGTCAATATGTGTAACCTCGGCATCAGCCAGCCAAGTCAGGCGTACCGTGCTTTCGGTCAAGTCTGCCGATGCCACAGAATTGAAAATCTGTTCACCATCGGTTTCAAACGAACGGCGGTCCCCATCTTCGAAATAACTCCACAATGAAGGAGACGTACCATTATTCGAGAAAGCTTTCATACGGAGAAAATAAGTAGTTTCACCGATCAGCCCTTCCAAGATGTAAGGCGATTCGCGTACCGTATCAATCCGGGAACCTTGATGATAGTCTTCTTGATAAAGACTGTCTGTACTCAGTTCCAGGATGTAATAATCCACGCTTGAAAGACGGTCGAAAGTTACTTCGGCTGTAGTTGCCATAGCCGAAACCTGTATGTCCTGTGCCCCGAACAGACGGTTATAGCTGCTGTCGGTGCCCCAGTCATTGTCATCCACGCAGGCGGTCATTCCTGCAGAAAGAAGACCTGCCATGAATAGATATTTATAGTTGGTTTTCATATTCATATCATTTTAAAATTGGAGATTAATTAAATCCGTAAGAGTTCTTCAAGTGCCCGTTAGAATCGTTGATAGTCGTGGTATGAATAGGCCACACGTGACGGTTAACCACCGGTCCGGCAGCACCTTGGAAACCAGCATATTTATCGTAGCTGATAAGGCCGCTGCTGATGTAATTGAGCGCATCGTACGTGCTGTTGTCATCAGGAATCACCCCGTCTTTCTTCACATTGCCCCAGAAGCTGACGCTCTTATAATCGTTGGTACTTTCCGGTTCTTCGTACCAGCATACACTGGAATAGTCTACCAGATACCAAGGGTCGGCACCTGCACTTTCCTTATAATACAGGTCTGCCACATACTCATCATTTTCAATGGCGTGTTTGTAAGAATCAAGCATTTCCACGGTCTTATCTATCAGCAATCCCCAGCGGATAAGGTCGTACTTACGTACAGCTTCACCTGCCAACTCCCAAGCACGTTCATCCACGATAGCGTCGAAGAACGACTCCTTACTTCCGGCTGCCTGGGCTACGTATTGTGAAACCTTTTCAGCATTCCCGTTAAAGGCACGGCTGCGCACTTCCGCCAGAGCTTCCATAGCCGACTTACCACATGTCCCGCTACCGTTAGGCCCGTAAAGTTCGTTTACCACTTCGGCATACATCAGCAACACATCCGAATAACGCATCACTACCCAGTTGATGCCATAACCGGTCTTTGTACTTACAGCAGCATTTTGGGCACGCCACTCTTCCGTCATCTTACGTACATCCCATTTTGCCACATAAATGCCGAAAGGAGCATTCGTAAAGGTCTGCGTAGCAGTCACATCACGCAATTCGTACGGTGCACAAGTTATGTCACGGCGCACATCTTTCGGATCGAACGACATAAAGAAAGGAGCAGTCAGCTTCACTTTTCCTGATGAATTGCTGAAGCCAAACGGGCTACCCGCCGTATTGATACGCACACCTGCCGTATACCCCATCTCACCTGAATAATTCAGTCCGTGTGCCACTTCGAAGATGTTCTCGTAATACGTCTGGTCCAGTGTCAACTGGTTGATACGATACCATTCATCTTCATAACTGGGATTCAACTGGTGTCTGCCACTGGTGATGATGGCATCCAAGCAATTCAAGGCAAGTTCATACAGTTCGCGGCGTTTCTCATCACCCGGGCGCATTGTCGGATAAGTAGGGTCACTGTATCCCAACTGGCCTTCACGCTTCTCGCTCAGGTTTACATAACCTTCTTTGGGTGTCTCACGGATGGCATAACCGGCTTCAGCCAATGCGATGCGGGCAGCCAGTCCGTATGCGAAACCTTTGGTACAATGCTCAGAAGTATAACCTGCCTCTCCTACCCACGGCAACAATTCGGCAGCTTCCTGCAAATCCACCAGCAAAGAATCCATGATGACATCACGGTCTGTCTTTTCCAAATAAAGATTGGAACCGTCACTTTTGGTGGATTCCATCTTCATGGGCACATCACCGTAATGCTTGATTAAGTCGAAATACACCATGGCACGCAAGGTAAGCGCTTCACCCAAATAGTAGCGCATGTTTTCATTTTCACGGATTTCGGAACCGCGTATGCCCTCGATAACCAAATTGGCATTCTCGATAATCTCGAACATTTCGCTCCAGTTATTTGCCAAGCGGTTCCAATTGGGAGCATTGTAGCTGCAAAGACCGCGTTCGGAATCTGCCGTAGTAGTTTCTTGCGTCAAGGCATCTACCAGTTCAATGTCGCTGTTGGTAGAAAAGTTCAACGGAATACGGCATCCGTAAGTGTGGTCTAACACAAGTCCGGCATATACTTTGTTCAAAGCTTGTTGGGTATATCCTTCCGTATTGTATACCGTTTCGGGAAACATTTCAGAAGGAGACGTCTGGTCCAAGAAGTCGGAGCAAGATGTCAATGTTGTGGCAAAGGCCAAGCCTGCCAGTGCCCATGTCTTATATATATTTTTCATATTTCAATCCTTTTTTCAGATTTTTAGAATGTAACGTTGATACCTCCAACAATAGAGAAGCTCTTGGGATAAGCCGCATAATCCACACCCGGAGTCATCGGAGTGCTGGTACAGCAATCCACTTCAGGGTCTACTCCCGAATAACCTGTAAAGCAGAACAAGTTATATCCTGTAGCATAGATGCGTACATTTTGCATCAGCATCTTCTGACTCCATGCTTTCGGCAAGGTATAACCGATAGAAACGGTCTGCAAGCGCAAGAAAGATGCATCTTCCACATCCCAGCTGGTAAGAGGACGTCCGGTTACAGTAGCCGGGTTATAAATAGATTTTCCGCTGTTCACGCCATTAATATAGTCATAATAAGCCTGTTCGCCATGAGCGGCAATGTAGTCATTGGCAAAATTACGGTTCATCATATTTTCGCCTGTAACGGGGT
>OMDV01000437.1_pt1 | contig 11405 bp, 7 predicted proteins | sample 1673671 | NCBI WGS metagenome assembly OMDV01 (sample SAMEA103958118, study PRJEB25191) | human gut metagenome | reverse complement strand
ACCAGATGTACGTTGCCACCTTCTCCACCCGCGAGGGCATGGAGCAGTTCTACTCCGATGTGCTGGCCGTCACCGACCCCATCAACGCCAAGGTGCAGAAAGAGCTGACCGAGGTGCTGGCTCTGGGCGAGCCGGACGCGGCTTCCACCAAAGCTGTCACCCCTAAGCCCGACCTGACCCCTGCCATTAAGCCCACCACCGCCGTGGCCGAAACCAAGACCAAAGCCGTGGCAGAGGTGCCCACCAGGGCGGTCACCGAGACCCCGACAAAAGCCGTTGCCACCCAGCCGACCAAGGCTGTCACAGAGACGCCGACCAAGGCCGTCGCCACCCAGCCCACGAAAGCCGTGACCAAAACGCCCACCAAGGCCGTGACCAAGACCAGCCGGAAAGGCAAAAAGTAACCATACGGTAAAATAATGCAGCCGTTCTCCCGATTGGAAAGGAGGACGGCTGCTTTTTTTGTTGGATGTTCCAGTTTTTGCGGGGCGTTTTTTGCAATGTGACAAATTGCGGAAAAACACTTGACATTTTTATACAGGGGGGGGGTAAGATTGGCTTACAGAGCCGCGTTGGGTCGGCTTCTGAAATAACATATAGGAGGAATCCAATGATGAGATTGTCCAATCGAATTGCGGCAACGGCTCTGGCCGCTGTCATGGCAGTATCTATGCTGACCGCCTGCGGCGGTGGCGGGACCAGCACCACCACCCCGGGGACCAGCACCCCGTCCACCAGCACCAGCGCCCCCGCCGGGAGCGGCGGCGCCTCCACCGGTGCTGAGAGCGGCTACACCTTCCGCACCAGCGAGAGCAACCGGGTGGTGACGGAGAACGGCACCTTCACCAAGGACCAGGTCTCCGCCCCCGTCCTGATCACCTCCTTCGGTCAGAGCGCCGACGTATCCATGCTGGACGCCCTGATGAAGAAGGTGGGAGCTGAGTACACCTTCGATGCCACCGCCTCCGCAGAGGACGCCGCCGGATACAAGACCATCATCATCGCCAGCGGAGCCTCCTCCAAGGGGCTGGGCGCGGCCGGCATCTCCCAGGAGGACGAGATCGCCCGCGCTGAGGCCATCGCCCAGACCGCCAAGGACAACGACATCACCGTGATCGTGGCCCACATGGGCGGCGCCGCCCGCCGGGGCACTCTGTCTGACCAGTTCAGCGACCTGGCCCTGGGCTGTGCCGACTACATCATGGTAGTGGAGGAGGGCAACGACGACGGCAAGTTCTCTGACGCCGCCACCGACGCTGGCATCCCCATCACCATGCTGTACACCATCGCCGACGCTGTGACCCCGCTCCAGGAGATCTTCGGCGCCTGAACCCCATTGCACTGCAAGGAGGCCCCGCCTGTCAAAACGGGTGGGGCCTCTTCCCAAAAGCGGACGCTCCGCCGGCAGAGGCGGCCGTCTGCCCGACTCCCGCGAATACTCCGGAACAGGAGGGATTTGATTGGAATTTGAACTGGTAATATTCCTGGTCATGCTGGGCGTGTTCCTGCTGGGGAACTTCCTGCTGAAGCTGCCGGTCAGCTTGTCTATGGCGGCCGGCGCTATCGCCGGCGCCCTGGTGGGTGGGGAGGGTATCCCCCTGCGCCATCTGTTCGAGGGCACCTTTGTCTATATGGATACGGTGCTCATCATCTCCATGGCCATGATCTTTATGACGGTGATCCAAAAATCCGGGGCACTGGAGGCCCTGAACGCCGTCAAGTCCGACATCACCGCCGAGGACTACATGCGTGCAAAATTCGTCATCGAGGAGAAGGAGCGCGTGCTGGCCGTCTGCGACGCCCTGCAGCGCGGCGACTACGACACCGTGGGCCGCAAGATGTACGAGACCCACGAGGGACTGAGCCACGATTACGAGGTCAGCTGCGAGGAGCTTGACACCCTGGTCGACATCGCCCGCGAAAACGGCGTCACCGGCTCCCGCATCATGGGCGGCGGCTTCGGCGGCTGCACCATCAACCTGGTGCCCGACGAACTGCACGATAAGTTTATCGCCAACGCCGTTTCCGCCTTCAAGGCCAGGTATGGCCACGAGCCGAAGGTCTACGACGTAATCATCAGCGACGGCGCCCGCAAAGTAGAATAAGCCATGCTCACAGTCAGGAAAACCGCACCCACCCCGCTGGGCGACGCCACCATTATCCGCCTTACCAACGACCACGGCGCATGGGTGGAGCTCTCCTCGCTCGGCGCCGGAATCACCGGCTTAGGCGTTGCCGACCGCGAGGGCAATATCGAGAATGTGGCCCTTAACTATGCCGACGATGCCTCTTACTTCGAGGATGGCCCCTGCATGGGCAAGATTCCGGGCCGCTATGCCAACCGCATCGCCAAAGGCATTTTCCGCCTGGGCGACAAGGAGTATCAATTGGCCGTAAACAATGGCCCGAACCATCTGCACGGCGGCCCGACCGGCTTCCAGAACCGCCTGTGGGAGTGCCGCGAGCTCCCCAACGGCGTGCGTTTCACCTACGTCAGCGCCGACGGCGAGGAGGGTTATCCCGGTCAGCTGCGCGTCACCGCCGATTATATCTGGTCCGAGAATGACATCCTCGACCTCTACCTGCGCGCCGTCACCGATTGCGATACCGTCGTCAACCTCACCAACCACTGCTACTGGAACCTGCGCGGCGCTCAGTCGGGCAGCGTGCTCGACCAGGAGCTGCGCCTCAACGCCTCGCGCTGGCTCCCCACCGACGAGACCCTCATCCCCGTCGGCGAGCCTGCCCCGGTGGCCGGTACACCCATGGACTTCACCACGGCCAAACCCTTGGGCCGCGACATCCGGGCCGACTTCCCTGCTTTAAAGTATGGCAAAGGGTATGACAACTGCTTCCTGCTCGACGGCTGGCGGCGTGACTTCCTCACGCCCGCCGCCACGCTCCATGACCCCGTGTCGGGCCGCACCCTGCGCCTTGCCACCACGCAGCCGGGCGTGCAGGTCTACACCGGCAACTGGCTCGACGGCTGCCCCGCCGGTCCCGATGGCTACCGCTATCACGACTACGACGGCGTGGCGCTTGAGTGCCAGGGCTTCCCCGACGCTCCCAACCGCCCGGACTTTCCCGACCAGATCCTCCGCCCGGGCCAGCCATACGACCAGCACATCCGCTTCACCTTCGCCTGTGAGTGACACCCTTCGATACCGCGAGACGCAGTCCGCGCCGCTGCAGCTCGACGTGGCGGGAATCCTGCGCAAGCGGGCGCCGGGAATCCCCGGCTTCGTGGCCCGTCTGCTGGCGCGCATAGTGCGCCAGGACGAGCTCAACCGCCTGCTGCGCGTCGCATTCCCCGGCGCCGGAAGCGATTTCTCGCGCCGCATACTGCGCGAACTCGACATAGACGTTCAGGTGAGCGGCATCGAGAATATCCCCGACAACGGGCGTCTTGTATTCGCCTCCAACCACCCCCTCGGGGGGCTGGACGGCATCACCCTGATAGCCCTGCTGGGGGAGCACTACGGCGACGAGAACATCATCTTCCCCGTCAACGACATGCTCATGCACGTGCGGCCGCTGCAGGGTGTCTTCACGCCCATCAACAAGTACGGGCGCCAGGGGCGCGAGCGTGCCTCCGGCCTGCAACGGGCCTTTGAGGGGGGCGGGCACGTCATCATCTTCCCTGCCGGGCTGGTGAGCCGCCTGGGGCCGGAGGGCATCCGCGACCTGGAGTGGAAGAAGACCTTCCTGGCCATGGCCGCCTCCACGGGCCGCACCATCGTGCCCGTGCGCTTCGAGGCCCGCAACCGTATGCGCTTCTACCGCCTGGCGCGGTGGCGCAAGCGGCTCCGCATCCCCGTCAACCTGGAGCAGGCCTTCCTTCCCGCCGAGCTCTGCGCCGCCCGCGGCCGCACCTTCCGCATCACCTTCCTGCCCCCGGTCGACGCCGCCGCGCACCTCGACGCCTGCCCCGCGCCCCGCGCCGCCGCCCGGGCCATCCGCGACATGGTATACGCCCGGTGACGCACGGGCTGCCCGACAGGTCCGACAGAAAAGGGGCGCGGCCAAGCGGTCGCGCCCCTCTCTGTCCATGACTGTGGGTGTCAGTTGCGGATGCGGAAGGTGCGGGCGCTGCCGTCGGCGTAGCGGCGCATCACCACGTACAGCTGCCCGTCGCGTGCGGCGGGGCGTGCCACCTTCAGGCCGTCAATGGTGTACCAGCTCTCGGCGACAACCTCGGCGGTGTCGTCGTCCAGGCTCTCCACGGAGGTGTGGGTGACGTTGATTTCGGCGGTCGGGCGCGACTCGCCCAGGGTGTAGAGGGCGCTGACGCGGTAGCGGTAGCTCCCCTGGCGCATTTTGCGGTCCAGGTAGGTCGGGGCCGTCACCGCCTCCGTGTTCACCCGTGCGCCGTCACGGTAGACGTTGTAGCCCAGCAGCTGAAGCCCCTCGCCGGAGGCCGGCTGGTACGTCACGTCATCCACGAACATCATCATGCGGTCGAAGCTGACGCACCGTATGGCGAAGTACTGCGTGCCGGCCGGAAGGGTGAACGTGAACTCGGTCCATTCGTCGGAGATCTCGGAGCGAGATGCCAGCTCGGTGAAGGAGGCGGTGTTCTTGTCGGCAGAGGATACCATGAGCCTGAACGTCTCCGGGTACTTGGCATTGTAGGACTTGGCCCAGAATGAGATCGTCTGCTCCTTGCCGCTCAGGCGCGGGGAGATTAGCCAGTCGTCGCAGGGCACGGCCTGGCCGTCGCGGTAGACGTACATGTTGCTGAGGTACTGGTTGCCGGAGTGTGCGGCGAAGAAGCGGCTGTCGGGCCTGAGCTGGGAGGTGAGCACGAACCACGACTGCCGGCTGCCCTGGTCTATGCCGGGGATGGCGGTGTTCTGGATGGCTCCGATCTGTCCCTGGTCGCCGTCGACGAGTGTCCAGTCGCCGAGCCCGGAGTTGGCGTAGGCGGGGTACGACTCGAAGGTCTCGGTGACGGCGGCGGCGCCCCCCTCGAGGTCCGGGGCCTGCCAGTCGAGGCGCACGGAGCTGCCCGACTCGGCACCGGTGAGGGCCTGCGGGGCGGGCCATACGGGCAGGGAGAGCATTGTCACGGCGGGGGCGCTGACATTGTCGCGGACGAGCTGGTCGCCGGACCATTCCACTTCGGCGCGATAGGTGACGCGCTCGTCGTCGAGCACCGTCAGCGTGTCGGCGAGCTCGTATGTCTGCTTGAGTCCGGGTAGGAGAGTGGTGTCGCTCTGCGCCACGGCCACCACCTTGTCGCCGCGAAGCAGTTTCACTGTGTAGGAGTCGGCAGGGGTGCGTCCCTCGTTGCCGACTGTCGCCTTGCAGGCCACGGGCTGTCCGGGACGGCTCTCGGCGGGCACCTCGAGGGTCTGCAGGGCGAGGTTGCGGTCGGCGATGGTGCCTACGCGCACGGCGTCGACGAACACGAAGGCGTAGAGGTGTATGCAGGCGGTGAAAGCCACCTGCACGGTCTTGCCCCGGTAGGCGTCGAGGCCCACTTCCACGCGCTGCCAGCCTGCACGGCCCCCGCACAGCGCGTCGACGGTGCCGGAGCGTACGGCCTTCCAGCCGGTGCCGTCGTTGACCTCGACGGTGAGCGTGTTGATGTCCCGGTCCTGGTCGGCGATGTTGTAGGTGAAGAAGGTGACGGCCGAGGGGGAGGTGGCGTCGAGGGCGATCTTGCCGGTGTAGATACGTGCCGAGTCGAGCTGGTTGACTCCCTTGTACACCAGGAATCCGTCGTCGCCGTCCGCGGCATGGGTGTCGGTGAATGTGGTGGCGCCGGCCACCAGCCACTGGGCGCCGGAGCCGACGAAGCGGTTGATGCCGAGGTTGTGGGCGATGGTGCCGCCGGCGCACGACTCGCGGTAGGGATTGGCGTAGGGGGTGCCGACGCTGAGGGTCCCGGTGCCCTTGCCGGGGGAGCGGCCCCCCTTGCTGACGGCGTAGACGGCGTAGGCCAGGAACTCCTGGTCGGCGCCGGGGGCGACGGCCTGGTAGGTGTAGGTGCACTGCTTCAGGCCCTCGGCCACTACCACGTCGCCCGAGGTCTTGAGCTGGGCCACGGTGTAGGTCACCAGGTCGGGGTTCATGGCGTTGCCGTCGCGGTCGACGGTCGGGGCGGTCCAGCTCAGGGTGACGGTGCCGGGGTTGGAAGCGCTCTCGGTGAAGCTCAGGTCGCTCACGTCGGCGGGGGTGTTGATGCCCAGGAAGGCGGATGTCTCGAGGGGCTGTCCGGCGCCGAAGGCGTTGCTGGCGGTGATGGTGTAGCTGCGCACTCCCGGCTTGTCGGCGGAGTCGGAGAAGGTGAGGCGGGCGCCGGGCCGCACGTCGGCGAAGGTGGCGACGGTGCGTCCCTCGCTCTCCACCGTCACGGAGCTGATGGCGGTGAGCGCGGAGCCGTCGATGGCCTTTTCGGGAGCGTTGAATGTGAAAGTGGCGGCGGGGTTGCCGTCGGCGTCGGGGGTGACGGCGAAGGCGGTGGGCTCGGCGGGAGCCTGCACGCTCACGGCGCCGTCGATGGCTATGTCGTTGACGTCCAGGCGGAATGAGCCTGGGTCGGAGATGCCGTGCACGCCCACGTGGTAGAGTCCGTCCGCGTCGGGACGCATCCAGGCGGTGTAGGTCCTGTCCTCGCTGACTGTGAGGTCGGTGGCGGGGATGAGCGTGGATGTCATGGCGGCCACGGTGGGTTCCTTGCCCCACTTCACCTCGAAGCGCTCGGGGGACTTGGAGGCGTAACCGGCGCCGGCGACCACGCGCAGGCGGTAGATGTGGCCGGCTCGCAGGCGCACGGGCGGGGTGAGGAACCAGTCGTCCATGGCCGTGTCGGCCATGCCGGAGCAGCCGAAGCCGCCGGTGGTGCTGGAGCGCTGTATCCACGACTTACCGTCGCCGTTGGCGTCGATTACGGTGTAGTGGGCGTTGAATGCCTTGTTGTCGAAGTTGTCGGAGAAGGGGGGCTCGACGATGCTGCCGGAGACGACGGCGGTCGTCTTGCCGGGATTGGAGAAATTGCCCCGGAAGTGGGCCTGGACGGCGTACTGGTGCTTGCTCAGGCGGTCGCTCACGCCGAGGGTGTCGGCGTACTCGAGGCCCCGGACGGAGTCGGCCAGGACCTTGCCGTCGCTCAGGCGGGTGACGCGGTAGTAAAGCTCCGCCGTGGAGAAGAAGCCGCCGTCGAGGGTGGAGGTGACGGCCTTCCAGGTCACCTTGCATACGCCGTCCTCATAAGTCAGAGCGGGGGCGGGTACGCGCGGGGTGCCGTTGCCGGTGAAGAGCCAGGTGCGGGCGGGCACGGACAGGCCGGCGTCGTTGGCCAGCAGCACGGTGAAGCGTGTCTTTCCCGTGGCCGGGGCGGTGACGGGCACCTCGACGGACGAGCCGTAGGTGGTCTGCGCTTCGGCGTATATGCGGCCGTCGACCACCAGGCGGTAGGTGACGGGCCCGGAGGCGATGGTGCCGTCGCTGAGGGTGGCGGGCACGGCGAAGGAGACGGTGCCCGACAGGGAGCCGTCGGCGAAGGTGGCCTTGAGTGCGGAGGCGGGGGCGGGGGCGGCGGGAGTGGCGACGTCGCGTATCACCGACAGCGCCGTCACCTCCTCGTTGTAGGGGAAGTCGAAGATCTTCGTGGCCAGGCCCGTCCGGAGGTTGATCTCGCACAGGGCGGAGCTATGGCTGGAGGTGCTGACGGTGAAGAAGCAGCGGCCGGTGACGGGGTCGATGGTGCCGGAGGTCATGTAGTACGGCGCCAGGCCGGTGGCGCCGACGCGGGTGGTGGCGCCGGTGGCCTTGTCGACGCGCAGCAGGTCGCCGGCGGCGTCGATGGCGTAGACCTGACCGGAGGCGGTGCACATCACGCCGAACCAGGGTTGCTCCAGCTCGCGGATGACAGTGCGCCGGGCCAGCTCGAAGTCGGCGTAGCCGAAGACGTAGCCGGTGCCGGCGGTGTTATAGTAGCAGCCGTAGACGTTGTCGGTTGTGGGGTCGTAGGCCATGTCCGTGGCGGCGATGTCGGCGATGGAGAGGTTGGCGCCGCCGGTGCGCTTCCACGTGGCGGGGCTGATCTTCATCCACGTCGTGGAGAAGACGCCCGGCACGGGGCTGGCGTACATGACGGAGTGGAAGAGGTCGCGTGCCAGGGTGCCTCCGCCGGTGGAGCGGAGACCCTTGAACAGGGTGGTGAAGGTGCCTCCCTCGGTGAAGGAGTAGAGGCCCATGGGGCGGATGGAGGTGTTGCCCGTCGAGATGACGCTGCCTACCAGGAGCAGCGAGTCGCCGGTGTCGGTGCGCGGTTGCAGGGACGCCAGGCCCGTGCGTCCGGGAGCCTCGTCGGCGGAGAGCGCGTCGAGCAGTGTGTGCGGTGTGCGGACGCCAGGCCCGTGCGTCCATGCAGCGGACGCCAGGCCCGGCAACAGACCGAAAAGCAGTGATAGCAGTAAGAATCGTTTCATATTCATAGTGTGAGAACTTGACCGCAAAGTTAGGCACCTTTTACTGCCAAAATAATGACTTAAGTCATGGAAACGCGCGCATGCCTTTCCCCTTACGCTAATTATTTTTAATGATGCGTTGAATATGTATGTCGGACTTGTCCGAAAAGTCCGACCCGTCCGAAAACTATAAGTATATGAAAGAGAAGAATTGGAAGCTGGGGGAGATCTTCGCCCTGCACCAGGAGCTTCCGGCGGGGTGCGTGGCGGATCTGGAGGCTGCGGCGGAGCTGGTGCACGTGCCTCGGCGCCGGGCGATAGTGCGGCAGGGCGACGTGTGCCGGGCCTTCTACTTCAACCGCAACGGGCTGATGCGCGTAGTGCACGAGTGGGACGGGGGGGAGGAGACTGTGGTTGTGGGTATGGGCGGCGACGTGTTCACGTCGCTCCACTCGTGGCATGCCGGGCTGCCGTCCATCTTCTCGCTGGTGAGCGTGGAGCCGACGGACGTCTACGTGATCGAGTACGCCGACATGCGGCGGCTGATGGGCTGCTGGCCGCAGCTGTGGCAGTGGATGTGCCGGTTGCTGGCCGAGCAGGTCTACGGCTTCGAGCGGCGATACCTGTTCTTCGCCCGCAGCGACGCCGAGGAGCGCTACCGCAACTTCATGGCGGAGCGGCCGGACGCCCTGCGGCGCCTGTCGGTGAAGGTGGTGGCCCAGTACCTGCACATAGCCCCGGAGACGCTCAGCCGCATCCGCGCCCGCATAGTCCGCCGCAAAATGTAGGGACGCACCGGGGTGCGTCCCTGCATGGGAGAGGTCAGAAATTGTCGGTGAGGTTGAGGTCGAGCTCGCCGTCGGGCACGGCGTCGAAACCGGCGTCGGGAGCCACCTTTCCGCCCTTGGCGGGCTTGGCGGGAGCCTCCTCGGCGGCAGTGGCCTCCGGCTCGGGGGCCGAAGCGGGCTCGGGGGCGGGGAAGAGGCGGGCGCGCACCTCGGCCTGAAGCTCGTCGAAGAGCTCCGGGTTGTCCTCGATGATGGCGCGCACCGCGTCGCGGCCCTGGCCCAGCTTGGAATCGCGGTACGAGTACCAGGAGCCAGACTTGGTGATGATGTCGTAGTCCACCGCGTAGTCCAGCACCTCGCCGGCGCGGCTGATGCCCTTGCCGAAGAGCATGTCGAACTCGCACTTCGTGAATGGGGGGGCGACCTTGTTCTTGGCCACCTTGATCTTGGTGCGGCGGCCTATTATCTCGTCGCCGACCTTGATGGGGGTGGAGGCGCGGATCTCCAGGCGGACGGAGGCGTAGAATTTCAGCGCGTTGCCGCCCGTGGTGGTCTCCGGGTTGCCCATGAACACGCCGATCTTCTCGCGCAGCTGGTTGATGAAGATGCAGCAGGTGCGGGTGCGGGAGATGGCGGAGGTGAGCTTGCGCATGGCCTGGGACATGAGTCGCGCCTGGAGGCCCATGTTGCGGTCGCCCATCTCGCCCTCGATCTCGTCCTTGGGCGTGAGGGCGGCCACCGAGTCGATCACCAGTATGTCGATGGCGCCGGAGTTGATGAGCTGCTCGGCGATGTCGAGGGCTTGCTCGCCGTTGTCGGGCTGCGCCACCCACAGGCGGTTGACGTCCACTCCGATGGTTTCGGCCCAGGTCCGGTCGAAGGCGTGCTCGGCGTCGATGAGCGCCGCGATGCCGCCGTTCTTCTGCGCCTCGGCGATGGCATGGATGGCCAGGGTAGTCTTGCCCGACGACTCCGGGCCGTATATCTCGATGATGCGGCCGCGCGGCAGGCCACCAACGCCCAGCGCGTGGTCAACCCCCAGGCTCCCCGTGGAGATCACCTCCACGTCGGCGTGCTCGTTGCTGCCCAGCAGGAACAGCTTGTCCTCGCCGTAGTCCTTGTGGATGTTGGCCAGGGTGTTGTTTAGCGCCTCCAGCTTGTTGCCCAGGATGTCCTCCGGGCTCGTGGCCGGTGCCGCCGCTTTCTCTTTCTTCTTTGCCATATTGTAGGTGTGTTGAAATCGGGATTGGGAAAGGCGGGGGTCCCGCAGTCGCGGAATCCCCGCCATTATCTAACGGTGCGGAACCGATTTTATTTTACGCCCGGCTTGCCGAGGAGGCGGAACATGTTGCTCTTGTACGCCTCCACTCCGGGCTGGTCGAAGGGGTTGACGCCGAGCATGTAGGCCGAGATGCCGCATGCCTTCTCGAAGAAGTAGATCAGGCGGCCCAGCGTCTGCTCGTCGAGGGCGTCGGCGCGCAGCTCCATCACCGGCACGCCCCCGTCCTTGTGCGCCATCTCGGTGCCCTGGGCGGCCTTCTGGTTCACCTCGTCCACGCTCTTGCCCGCCAGGTAGTTCAGCCCGTCCAGGTTCTCGGACTCGAACGGCACGTGGCACGTCCGGGCCGGGCGGTCGATCATCAGCACCGTCTCGAAGATGGTGCGTTCGCCGTCCTGCATCCACTGGCCCATGCTGTGCAGGTCGGTGGTGAGGTCGACGCTGGCCGGGAAGATGCCCTTGCCGTCCTTGCCCTCGCTCTCGCCGAAGAGCTGCTTCCACCATTCGCCGAAGTAGTGGAGCTTGGGGTTGTAGTTGGCCAGGATCTCGATCTTGCGGCCCGACAGGTAGAGGGCGTTGCGCATCATGGCGTACGACTGGGCCACGTTGTCCGAGCCCGGGTGGCGGGTGGTGCGCTCCATGTCGGCGGCGCCGGCCACCAGGCGGTCGATGTCGAAGCCGGCCACGGCGATGGGCAGCAGGCCCACCGGGGTCAGCACGGAGAAGCGTCCGCCCACGTTGTCGGGGATGACGAACGAGCGCCATCCCTCCTTGTCGGCCATGGTGCGCAGGGCGCCTTTCCTGGCGTCGGTGATGGCCACGATCTTCTTTGCGGCGGCCTCGGGACCCTCCTGCTTTTCGAGCAGGGAGCGCAGCAGGCGGAAGGCGATGGCCGGCTCGGTGGTGGTGCCTGACTTGGAG
>OMDV01000429.1_pt1 | contig 11479 bp, 7 predicted proteins | sample 1673671 | NCBI WGS metagenome assembly OMDV01 (sample SAMEA103958118, study PRJEB25191) | human gut metagenome | reverse complement strand
ACACCGGAAGAGGAAGCCGCCTCCCTCACGCAAGCGGCACTGTTGATGCGTCCCGCCCCGTAAGTGTTATTGGGCAGCTCACCCATATAATCATCGGTGAAGGCTGTCGAGGTGATAATCGAGCGGGCCTGTTCCGGGGTCAGCTCAGGATTCGCCTCAAGCATGAGAGCCACCGTCCCGGCCACGAAGGGAGCCGCCATCGAGGTGCCGATGTTATAGGCATAATAATAGCGCGCACCGTTGTCGATGGTCAGACCATTTGTATAATAGTCAATCTGGTCATAAGTAGCCCCAACCGAAATGTAGTAATACTTGTTGATGGCGGAGACCACGGGATTACCGGCGGCAAGGATATTGGGAACGACGCGCCCGTCAGCAGTAGGGCCGTAGCTTGAGAAGTAGGAATGGCGGTCCTGGTCGTAGCCGGGCACCTCGCTCATGATGGAATATCCGCCGGAGTTCCATTCGATACGGTTTCGGGCATCGAACGCCCCCACCGAGATGATGCGGTTGGCGGTGCCGCCGATTTCCCCGACAGTGCCGTCATATGTGCCGTCGGTCCATCCGTTCTTGCCATTGGATGAGAACTCGTTATGGCTGTAGTTCCACATATCGACGGTCTGGCCCGGCTCACCCTCGACGACAACCCCGAGCAGACGCCCCTGGGCCAGCTCGGAAGCCTGACACTCCACACTGACGTGGGGCTGCCCGTTGAGGGGATTGATCTCGGCGGAAATCAGGACGGTAGCCGCGACTCCGCAGTCGTTGACGTTGAACCATGTCGCCACATAGTCACCCTCGACTGCGGTGTCAACCGCCGGGGTCTCGGCCACGATGTTACCTTTGAGGGAGTTCACCACACAAAGCTTCACCTTTATGTCGGAGCTGTTCTTGCCCCAGATGTCAAGGTAATGGAGATTGTGGGATGTGTTGGCCCCCTGGGTGAGCATCGTCTTGAGCATGCAGTCGTCGGGGGTGAAAGTCTCGGCGGCATGGAGCTTCTCGGCACCCTCGTTTCCACACGCGCCCACGATGATGCGGCCCGGGCCGCTCACCTCGTCAATCAGCTTGTCGAGGGGGGAGGTGCCGTTGTGGGGGCCGATATGGTCACCAAGGCTCATGTTTATCACACATGGCTTCCCTACCTTGTCGGCATAGGCGAAGATATATTTGATAGCGTCGGCGATAGCCACACTGTTCTCCTGGTCAAGGCTGACAAACACGATATCGGCATCTGGAGCCACACCGTAAAATTCCGAAAGGAAATCCCCTCCGGCGGCGGTGCAGGTGGTATGGCAACCGTGGTATTCCGAATATGTGTCATACTCCGCCTGGGTGATTTTCTCAGGGGTGGCATATTCCACGCCGTAGCCGAACTCCTCGGGAGGTGTCCCGAAGCTCGAACGCTGGTTCCAGACCAGCTTGATACGGTTGTTGCCGTCGGCATCCCTGAAAGCGATATGGCCATACTCAATGCCGATGTCAATCATACCGACCACCACACCCTTTCCGGTGTATGCCGAGGGGAGCAGGCCACCGGTGTTGTTGTGGACATCATCCACTCCGGCGAGGTCGCGGGCATAGTCATTGAGAAGCTCCACACGGTTGCCAAGCGATATGTACCTGACTCCCGGCACCTCCCCGGCCTGAGCGAGGACATCGACAGGGATGGTGGCGGAATAGAAGAGCCCATGGTTATGGTGCAGCGAAATCCCGAGGGCCTCAAGGGAAGCCGCCGCCCCCTCGTCATCAAGGATGACATACGCTCCCACCGTCGAACGCTCTTCGACAGGGGCGGCGCTGCGCTCCTTGACATTGACCTTCATGGGGGTGACTCCGAGACTTTTCCCGGCGAGCATCAGCCGGGCGTTCGGAGCCAGGGTCTGGCCGGCGGCCGGGATGGCCGCCAGCCCCATGGCTGCAATGAAAAATCCTGAAAGTAACTTTCTCATATTTTCCGGTTGAAAACAATTCTATGGTCAGAGACCGGAGCATTCACCCCTGTACTCGATAACCACACGTTCGGGAGTACCACTCTTGCCGTCTCCCCACATAGCCTTGTACCAGTTGGTCACGTCGGCATTGATGGTCACGGTGCCGTCACCATTCTCCACCACCTGCATGGTGCCTGACATGCCTTGGTTGCGATACTGGCCGTTCGGGCTGGCGAGCTGGATTGAACCATAATGGAAGAGGTAGTAGGGTGCGCCGGAATTGGTCTCGGTATGTTCGGCGAAGTTGATTACCTGGCCGATATACTCGGGGAGCATCTCGATATAGCATTTCTCGGAGGAATTCTCAAACTGCGCGGTGTATTTCACACGGCCGTCGCTGGAATCCGTCTTGGCGAAACCTGTGATTTCGAGGGTGTTGCTCAACACACCATCCATATTGTAGTAGTTGATCTCGTTTTTGGGAGTGGGTGTCGGGAAAATGGCCTCAAGGTCAGCGACATCCACGGGAGTGCCGTTGTAAGACGCGCGGAGAGCCGTGCCGTCGGCGAAGGTGGCATCCAGCTCCATTGTGACCACACCCTTTGAGGAGCGGGAAGTGGTAACGGTGCCTTCGGCCACAACATCCTTCACCTCGGAGATTTCCCCGTCGGTCCATTCGTAAAGCACCACAGTCGCCGCGGCGGACTCACCGGCGAGGCTCACATTCTCGGCGAAAAGTCCGGCATCGGTGAAGTCCACCATTGCCATGTATTTCCCATCCTTGAGGTTGACAAGGTCGGCGGCGGTATCGACCGACCCGAAGAGGAACTGGACATGGGCATTCTCCTCCTCCGGAGCGTAGCGGAAGACCGGAGCCAGCGTCTCGGAGCGGTAAAGCTCCGACCCGTCGGCGGCAGATATGAGCAACCCGGTTGTCTCCTCGCGCACATCGAAGGAGACTTTGGCCACATCCTCGATCACATATTCCACTTTCCGGCCGTCGTTAAGCTCAACGGTCATGGTCTCGACAAGTTCGGTATAGGCATAGGCGCATGTCGCCATAGCTGTCGCCCCGAGCAGGAGCAGCGTATTCTTTGTTTTCATTTTCAATACTGATTTTATTATTTGAGGACTACTTTTATCGCCTTGTTGTCTACAGTCAGCACATAGACTCCGGCCATGCAGGCCGACGCGTCGAGGACTTCGGCAGCTGTGCCTGACATCACTACGCGGCCGTTGAGGTCGTAGAGAGACACGGGAGCGGCCCCGGCGTTAAGCACGATGATTTCACGGCCATTGACAATAGCCTGAACCGCGTTGTTGTCGGCGGCCACCGATGATATTCCGCTCAGCTCATCTTCAAGAGCCTGACGGTCATACATGTATTCGATGGGCTTGTTGTCCCACACACCGGTGATTTTGAATTCCGCGTCGTCATAGAGGTCGATGTCAAAAGAGTAGTTCACATAGTCCTCTGTCTGAACCTGGATGGTTCCGCGCTGCACCGGCGCGAAGTAATCGTAGACATATGTCAGGCCCTCCTGGAAATGACGGTAGCTTGAACCGCCATCGACATCAGACCATCCCTGGCCGATGCTCATCGGATCGTAAGTGCCACCGGCGGCAAGCTCGTTTGAGTTCCAGCGCCGGGCGACAACGGTGTAAAGTCCGGGCTTGACAACAGCCTCGTTCTTGGGAGTGAAGAACTCGACACGGAGCAGGTCGGCGGCCACACCGGGGTCAGAATCCCTTCCTGCTGGAGAACCGAGGTCGAGAGTGAACGCGCGGCATCCGGCTTTCTCGCCACGGTGCCAGAGACGGCCTACCTCAAGATAATCGAGGTCAAGCTCCACATCATCAACCAGATTCGATACCGTCGGGGGAACGGAAGCGGAAGAAAGATCATAGGTCACCACGCCTCCAAGGTTGGCGGTCACATGGTAGCCAAGGTCGGTATACGCGTCCAGCGTACCGGAAATCTGCTTTGTGTTGGGGTCGAACTCAATGGTGAGTGTACCTGTCTTGAGGTAACCGTAGACATAGTCGCCGCCATTCTCGCGTATGCGTATGAATGAACCGAAAGGCATCGACACGAGCTCACCGATGTTATACTCGATTTCACGGCAGGGATACCAGGTCTGTCGTTCGAACGACTGCGAATCCTCGTAAACACCCGACTCGATGGTGTACTTGTCCTTTGCCATACGCTTGTGGGCAATCATCATGGCAAGATTGATGCCGTCGCCGGTCAGAGCGCCGGTGGTCTGGTCGAAAGTCGAGGAGTAGAAGTTGAGATAGGTCACACCGTTGCCAGAATAGTCGGTGACACCGTAATAATAGGCCATGCTCCCGGCTTTTATGTCGATATCGGTGAGGTCCTTGCGGAGCATCGGGAATGAGGCCTGTTTCTCGTTGACATTGATGATGGGGAGACGGCCCGAGAATTTCAGGTCGCGTGTCTCGCCGGAGACAGGATCTGTCACCGAGGTCTCGATGATGTATTTCCCATCCTCGGCGTGGCTCACCTCAACGGGGGAGGAAACAGTGGTGGAGTTTGCGCGTCCGGCTGTGTAATACGACAACTGTGACGCGTCAGGACAGATGGTGAAGGCTGTCATGTCGTAAGACACCGCGTAACTGCCCGGCTGGAGGGCCAAGGGATCGGAGGAGGCGTTGTAAAGGTCAAGGACCAGCACATAGCCCTCGTCGAGGGTGATGGCTCCGGTCTTGTAGTTGTAACTTGCGTCCTCCTTGTCGGAAAGCATCAGATAATAGTTGGGGGTGTCGTAAGATTTGTCGTCATAAAGACCAACGACCTCATACGACATCTCCAACACGTCGGCCACGGATGCTAAAGAAGCTGAACCCGCGAACAACATGGCAAGTAATAGTTTTCTCATTAGGAAAATGTTGGTTTATACTATGATTTGGGATTATTGCAGCTGATGTTTCCCGTTGACAATATGTCATTCTCTTCAATCCGATGGTTACCGGCCCACACATTCAACGGAGATATTCATATCAAACGTCTATGAATTGTCTGATAAGAAAAGCAATCGTCTATCTTATGCGCTACAGATTGCTCGCGTCAAAATTAAACATAAATTTTCAATTTACCTCCCCCCCAATTGTTAAAACACGTTAATACACTTACTTTTAACAATTTTCTCGAAGTTTCCGGATTTGAGAACACTATGGCCAGAATGATGAGTTTTTGTGTGTTTTTGGTCGCGATCCACCTTTCACAAGGTGGCAACAAAATGCCAGATTTCGGAAAGTTCAACGGAGCGTCGGGACAATCAGTCCAGATGGGTGAAAATCTCGTCGAAAATGCGATCGGTTGCCCCGAGATTGTCCTGGATGTATTTGCCGGCGGCTTTGCCCGAACGTGACAGCGCGTCGGATGACGACAGCAACCCGCCGATTGTCGCCTCGAACTCCTCGCGGCTTCCGACCGAGAAACCGCCGCCACAGGCGATGAGGTCTGAGGCCTCCTTGAATTTTGAATGGTTAGGTCCGAAGATGACGGGCATGCCGTAGACAGCCGCCTCATTGAGGTTGTGGATGCCCGCGCCGAATCCCCCGCCGATGTAGGCGATGTCGGCGAAACGGTAGAGGGTCGAGAGCTTGCCGAACGAATCGACGATTATTCCCCTGACCTCTGGAAGCCATTCAGGCAACTGACCGCCATCCTTGCGGGATTTCTTGATGCAGCTTATCCACTCCGACAGGAGCATCACCTTCCCTCCGGTGAAACGGTTGCGGAGAGCCTCCAGGCGCGTCTCGTTGAATTCGTGCGGAGCGATGATGAAAGCCACTTCGGGATGGGCGTTGAGCCAGGGCACATATATGTCCTCGTCCGCCTCCCACGAACTTCCGGCGATGAACCGGGTTTTCGCGCCGGGGGCGAAACCGGGGAATCCGGGGATGTCGACCGACGACCGCATGACATCGGTCACGCGGTCGAAACGGGTGTCTCCGGCCACGGTCACATTCTCCACACCTATCACCCTCAGCAGGCGGCGCGACCGCTCATCCTGGACATACAGGCGGTTGAAGCAATGGAGCATGTTGCGGAACATGCCTCCACCCGTGCGGAAAAACCGTTGTCCGGGACGGAAGATTGATGAAATCAGGTAAGTGGGGATTCCCCGCCGGTGAAGCTCCTCAAGATAGTTGCCCCAGAATTCATATTTGATGAATATCGCCATCGAGGGACGGGCGATGTCGAGGAATTTCCTTACGCGGTGGGGGGTGTCAAACGGCAGGTAGACCACCGCGTCGGCGAAGTGATAGTTTTTCCTCACCTCATAGCCCGAGGGGGAAAAGAAGCTGAGCAGCACCGGCACTTCGGGATGCTCGCGCTTGAGACGTTCAATCATCGGACGACCTTGCTCAAACTCCCCAAGCGACGAGGCGTGGAACCATACGGCCCCGGGCTTGTCGCCGAGCTTGCGGCGCAGCAAATCGGCGGTGCGGTGCTGGCCGCGAAGCATCTTTCTCACCTTCAGGCTACGGAGCGACACCACCTGGGCGGCGGCTCCATACAGTGAGATGGCAGTGTTGTAGAGAAGGTTCACTCTTCGGTCTGATTGATTTCGTTGGCTTTGTAACAGGTCGGGTCGGAGCCGGGCATCACGCCTGCGGCACCTCTATCGAGGCTATGGCTTTGCGGATGCGGCTGATGGTCTCGTCGCGTCCGAGAAGCTCGGTGATGTCAAACATATGGGGGCCTTTACACTGCCCTACCACCGCCAGACGGAAGGCGTTCATCACGTTGCCCATATGGTAGCCGTTGTCGGTAATCCAGTTGAGCACTACAGGCTCGGCGGCTGCGGAGGAGAAGTTCTCAAGCCCTTCAAGCACACCGATGAGCTGTTCCATTATCTCGGGAGTGCCCTCTTTCCAGCGTTTGCGGATATCCTTCTCGGCGTAGGACTCGGGAGCCTTGAAGAAGAAACCACCCTGCTCCCAGAGGTCGGGCAGCAGGTCGGCGCGGCCTTTGACCATATCGAGAGCCTTGGCAGTATATTCGGCTGTGAAATCATCGGGATTCACACCGTTCTCCTCCATTATGGGGCGGAACATCACGGCAAGCTGCTCGCCGGGGGTGTTCATCAGATATTCATGGTTGAACCATTTTCCCTTCTCGAAGGCGAAACGTGCGCCTGACTTCGAGCAATGGGAGAATGAGAACTTGTCAATCAGCTCCTGCATCGACATGACTTCGGTGTCGTCGCCGGGATTCCATCCCAGCAGGGCGAGGAAGTTGACCAGCGCCTCGGGGAGATAACCCTTTTCACGGAAACCGGATGAGGTCTCGCCACTCTTGGGGTCATGCCATTCGAGGGGGAAGACAGGGAAACCGAGACGGTCGCCGTCGCGTTTCGAGAGTTTACCCTTTCCGTCGGGTTTGAGGAGGAGGGGAAGATGGACAAACTGGGGCATCGTGTCGCTCCATCCGAATGCCTCGTAAAGGAGGACATGGAGGGGAGCGGAGGGGAGCCATTCCTCACCACGGATGACATAGCTTACCTCCATCAGGTGGTCATCGACGATGTTGGCCAGATGATAGGTGGGGAGGTCGTCCGCGCTCTTGTAAAGCACCTTGTCGTCGAGGATGTTGGAGTTGATGGTCACTTTCCCTCGGATGAGGTCGTTGACCTTCACGTCGCGTCCCGGCTCGATGAGGAAACGGACAACGTAGGGTGTGCCTTCGGCGATGAGACGGTCAACCTCCTCCTTCGGCATGGCCAGGGAGTTGCGCATCGACATACGGGTCGATGCGTCATACTGGAAGTTGGGCTTCTCGGCGCGTGCTTTTTCAAGCTCCTGGGGGGTGTCGAAAGCGATGTATGCTTTTCCGGCATCGAGGAGATCCTTGACATGCTTGCGGTATATGTCGCGGCGCTCGCTCTGCTTGTATGGGCCGTAAGCCCCACCTTCGCGGACACCTTCGTCAATACCGATTCCGAGCCATTTGAGCGACTCGTTGATATAATCTTCGGCTCCCGGGACAAAACGCTGGGAGTCGGTGTCTTCGATTCGGAGAATCATGTCGCCGCCGTTCTGGCGGGCGAAAAGGTAGTTATATAAGGCTGTACGCACGCCTCCGATATGGAGCGGTCCCGTGGGGGACGGGGCGAAACGCACCCTGACTTTTCTTTGTGTCATTCCGGTTTATCTCTTGACGGAAGCCCCTTTCGGGGCACCTCCGTAATTCGGCTGCAAAATTAGCGATTTTTTCTTAAAAATCATAAACCCGCCCGATATTTCGACAGAATTAACCACTCCATCGAATTTATCACCCCCTCACCCGAGGTCACGCCTCCACAAACAGGGTCTCACGCAGATTACGCAGATAAGCAGATTCTCCCAGATAAAAGGCTCTCACAGATTACACGGATTACACAGATGCCATCCGGATAAGCCGAGAGGGGGTGATTTTTGGGAAACTGGTCACTTGTAGATGAAGCGGCGGATGGAGTGTTTAGGGGTCTTCTCGAACTCGTCGTGGTGGATTTCGATTTCCGAGACGCGGGCATAGGAGGGGAGCGACTTGTTGAGCTGGGGGAGCAACGCGCTCACCTTCTCATCGGCCTGCGCCTCTGTCAGCCCCAGCTTACGGGCGGCTTCATAGTCGGGATGAACCAATGCCACGAGTTTGCCGCCACGGTCGACAACGATGCTCTCCCCTACCAGCGGGAGGTCGTTAAGGACAATCTCCACCTCCTCGGGGTAAATGTTCTGGCCTGACGGGCCAAGTATCATATTCTTCTCACGGCCACGGATATAAAGGTAGCCGTCGCGGTCCATAGTGCAGATGTCGCCGGTGTTGAGCCAGCCGTCATCCGACAACGCCTCGCGGGTGGCCTCCTCGTTCTTGAAATACCCTTTCATCACATTCGGGCCTTTAAGATAGAGAACCCCGGGCACATTGGCCGGATCGGGGGAGTCTATCCTGACCTGCATACCGTCAACCACACGTCCGCAGGAGTGGGGACGCTGGGTCGACCACCATTCATATGTGACAAGGGGGGCACACTCGGTCATGCCGTAGCCGATGGTGAAGGGGAACTTGATTTTACGAAGGAATTCCTCGACATCGGCGGTCAGGGGGGCACCTCCGAGGATAAGCTGACGCAGGTTGCCGCCGAGAGCGTTGACGAGCTGTTTGCGGATACGGGAGTAGATCAGCTGACGTATGCCGGGAATGGAGATGAGGAATTTCACCACCGGCTTTTTCAGTATCGGGAACACCTTTCCACGGACAATCTTCTCTATCACCAGGGGGACGGTTATGACCAGCTGCGGCCTTACCTGCGCGAAAGCCTCAAGCAGCACTTTCGGCGAGGGCACACGGCCAAGGAAGGTGATGTGACACCCCTTGCATAGGGGGAAAAGGAACTCGAACACAAGGCCATACATATGGGCCAGCGGGAGCATGCTCAGCATTCCGTCGCCGGGATGCAGGAAGTCAATCTGGCCGAGGGCGAAGCCGATGTTGCCCCACAGGTTGCCGTAGGTAATCATCACCCCCTTGGAATTTCCGGTCGAGCCGGAGGTGTAGTTGATCAGGGCGAGGTCGGAGGAGAGAGGTGTAGCATAACGGATATCCTCCGGTTTGTAGCCTTCCGGGTATATCCTCGTGAACATCGAGTCAAGGGTATCGACCGCCGACTTCAGTTTGCCGTCGCGGTCAGCCACGACCTCAAGGTCGCCAAGGAGCAGAACCCCTTCGACATCCGGCATACGCTCCATGTCGAGGTTGTCGGCGATTGAACGCTCGGTGAAGAGCAACCGGGCCTCGGAATGGGTCACCAGATGGACGATGTTGCCGGGCTGGAACTCGTGAAGAAGCGGCACGACCACCGCCCCGTAGGTCAACGCGCCCAAAAATGTCGCCGCCCACTCGGCGGAATTCCTCGCACATATGGCGACACGGTCGCCGGGCTTCAGTCCGGCAGCCCTATATAATATGTGGAAACGGGCTATGCGTGCGGCAAGCTCCCCGTAGGTGAAAGTTTTCCCGTGGAAGTCTGACAGCGCGTCGCGGTTCCAGTTGGCGGCGATGCTTTTTGATATTGTCTCAATGAGGCGGTCCTTCATCTTTTTCACAAGTTTTATCGTTATGTATATGACAACATAACAAATTTTTTCCTTACTTTGTCGGAGAGAAACGAGTTAGATTTTCGAGACCTCTCGGCAAACCGCAGGTTTCCACGACAGAAAAGAAGCTTGTGATGGCTCCAGAGGTCAAATTCGTGCAAATTTAATAAAATTCACTAAATACAACAAGATGAACCGAAAATATCTTCCCTTGTTCGGGGCTGTGTTACTGACAGCCTGCTCGGCTGCAGCCGCCGGTGACGACTACAAGGTCAGTGTAGCCATGCCTCCCGCCGCCAATGGCCAGACCGCATTTATCGTGAACTTTGACAACGGCGACAAAATCGACTCCACGATGGTAGAGAACGGCCAGGCCCTCTTCAAAGGCTCGATAGAGCAGCCCGTACTCGCCCGGGTGGTGGTAGATGGCCAACGCTACGGCAATTTCATCCTTGAGCAGGGCGATCTCACCCTCCAGCGCGGCGGAGCCGTCATCGGCGGCGACCTCAACGCAAAGCTCGAAAAAGCGATGAAAGGGATTGAGGCAATCCAGGCAAAAGCAGCCAAACTCCCCCAGGATTCCTCCTACGCCGCCAACATGGCCAAGCTGGAGAAGGAATACAACGCCTACACAGATTCGGTGGTGGCCGCCAATGCCACAAACCCCATCGGTTACATGTTCTTCATCAACCAGGCCTACGACTATGACCTGCCGCGTCTCAACAAGGCTCTTGAGCAGTACCCCTCGATGAAGGGCTACCAGCGCACCGCCAAGCTCATCTCCGCTCTCCAGCAGAAGGAAAAGACCCAGCCGGGCAACAAGTTTGTGGATTTCACCATCACCAACGACACCATCACCCAGAGCCTTTCCGACTATGTCGGCAAAGGCCGCTACACATTGGTTGACTTCTGGGCAAGCTGGTGCGGCCCCTGCATCCGCGAGACCAAGGTGCTGAAGAAAATCCGCGAGGAGTTCCAGGGAAAGCCCCTCGACATCCTCGGAGTGGCAGTGTGGGATGAACCCGCCAACACCGAGGCCGCCATCAAACGTCACGACCTCCCCTGGCCCCAGATAATCAACGCGCAGTCAGTCCCCACCGACCTGTATGGCATCTCGGGCATCCCCTGCATCATCCTCTTCGGCCCCGACGGCACCATCATCTCGCGTGACCTTCAGGGAGAGGATCTGGTGAACTCTGTGCGCACCGCCCTCGACCCCTCCGCCGCTGCCGCCGAACCGGCGACCCCTGCCAACTGATTCATTCCGACCGCCTGACGCGACAGCGTCATCATTATTATAAGACACAGTCATCATTGTTATAAAATACCGTCATCACCATAAAATCGGGGCATCAAATTTGATACCCCGATTTTATTATACTCCCTTAACCACTTCCCCAGCGATTCCGAAGGAATCCTTTATCTGAATACGAAAT
>OMDV01000428.1_pt1 | contig 11503 bp, 9 predicted proteins | sample 1673671 | NCBI WGS metagenome assembly OMDV01 (sample SAMEA103958118, study PRJEB25191) | human gut metagenome | reverse complement strand
AGCTGCCGGAGCGGTGCTTAAGCCGCAAGGCGGGAATTGTGCGGTGTTGCCTTTATATCGGAACAAAGCGGCATAGCGTCCGCTTTTCCATCACAGCGTCTGCCCGCTGACCAGCCCGTTCCACAGGCGGTAATAAATGCCTTTCTTTGCCAGTAATTCCTCGTGGCGGCCCTCTTCCTCAATGCCGGATTTGCCCAGCACCAGAATGCGGTCAGCGTTTTTGATGGTGGTCAGGCGGTGGGCAATCGTCAGCGTGGTGCGGCCCTTGGCCAGCTTATCCAGGCTTTGCCCAACCAGAATCTCACTCTCGTTGTCCAGCGCGCTTGTGGCTTCGTCCAGCAGCAGGATGGGCGGGTTCTTCAAAAATACCCGCGCAATGCTGATGCGCTGTTTCTGCCCGCCGGAAAGCTTGACCCCGCGTTCGCCTACATAGGTATCATACCCGTCTTTCAGCTCCCGCACAAAGCCATCAGCACCGGCCAGCCTGGCGGCGGCAATGATCTCCTCCCGCGTGGCACCCGGCTTGCCGTAAGCGATGTTTTCGGCCACCGTGCCGCTGAACAGGTAAACATCCTGCTGCACCACGCCAACGGCATTGCGCAGGCTGCTCAGGGTAACATGGCGGATGTCCTGCCCGTCAATCAAAATCTCGCCGCCGGTCACATCATAAAAGCGAGGGATCAGGTTGCACAGGGTGGTTTTGCCGCCGCCGGAAGGCCCAACCAGCGCCAGATTCTCGCCGGGGCGGATGTTCAGGTTTACATGACGCAGCACCTTGTTGTGGTCGTCCGGGTATTCAAAGCTCACATCGCGGAACTCAATGCCGCCTTTTTCCACCTGCAGCGGTTTGGCGTCGGGGGCGTCAGTGATCTCGACGGGGGTATCGATAATGTCAAAAAAGCGCTCAATGCCGGTCATGCCGCGCTGGAACTGCTCGGCAAACTCCACGATGCGGCGGATGGTGGCAATAAGGGTGGTGACGTACAGCATATAGGCCACCATGTCACCGGCGGTGATCCTGCCGTACACCAGCGAGAGGCCGCCTGCCAGAATGACCACCAGATACATCAGGCCGTCGAACAGGCGGGTGGAGGTGTTGAAAGCTGCCATGGCGTAGTAGCCCAGCGTTTTGATGTGCTCAAAGTCTTTGTTGCCCTGCTCGAACTTGGCGCGCTCCTGCTCCTCGGCAGCAAAGGCTTTTACCACGCCCTGCCCCAGCAGGCTGTCCTCGATGGTGGCGTTCAGCTCACCGATCTGGATGCGCTGCTGCCGGAACCGGGCACGCAGACGACCGTTCAGATAAACGGAAACCACGCCCATCAGGGGCACACAGGCGAACACCGCCAGCGTCAGCGGGATGCTGGCCTGGCACAGGATGATGAAGGAGGCCAGGATCTTGATGAAGGCGATGAAAAATTCCTCGGGGCAGTGGTGGGCAAACTCGGTCACATCGAACAGATCGTTGGTGATGCGGCCCATGATGGTGCCGACCTTGGTGTTATTGTAATAGGTGTGGTCGAGCAGCAGCAGGTGGTCGAAGGCATCCCGGCGCATGTCGGTCTCGATGTGCACGCCCATGATGTGGCCAATGCCGGACATGAAATACTGGGCCGCGCCGTCGATGATGCGGAGCACAAAGTAGATGCCCGCCAGCTTGAGCACGATGCCCGTGGTCAGGGTGATGCCCACGCCCATGGCCGAGTTGGTGATGGTGCTCATGATCTTGGGCAGGAAGATGTCACACAGGGTGGTCAGCGCGGCGCAGAACAGGTCGAGAAAGAGTACTGCCTTGTGCTTTGCCAGATAGGGTAAAAAGCGGCGGATGAGCGCGCCGCTGCTGTTGTGATGTGCTCCGGGGTCTTTGATGTTTTGCTTTGCCATGGTTCCTCCTTGATTTGAACTTCTCAGTCTGCGCGTCAGCGATGACGGAGAGGCTTATTTTTTGCTGTAATCCCGTTCGCCGTAGATCGCGGTGCCAATGCGCACCAGCGTTGCGCCTTCGCGGATGGCGTTCTCATAATCGCCGCTCATGCCCATGGAGAGGATCTGCATCTCCACGTTGGAATAGCCGCGCTCCCCGGCCTTTACAAACAGGTCATGGACGGCGGCGAGATACCGGCGGTTCTGTGCATCGTCATCATTGACCGGGGGAATGGCCATCAGGCCCTTGACCCGGATGTGCTCCTGTGCGGCAGCGGCATCCAGCAGGGGCCAGAGCGCTTCCGGCGAAACGCCGCTCTTGCTCTCCTCCCCGCCGATGTTCACCTCCAGCAGGACGTTCTGCACGATGCCCGCCTTGGCGGCTTCCTTCTCGATGGCGGTCAGAAGGTGTTCACTGCCCACGCTCTGGATCAGGCTGGCCCGGCCCAAAACTTTTTTGATCTTGTTGGTCTGCAGGTGCCCGATGAAATGGCTGGGCTTGCCGCAGTAAGCGCCTGCGTCAAAGTTTGCGCAGAGCTCCTGCACATGGTTTTCGCCAAACACGTCAATGGGCAGGGCGGCACTTGCGGCCACGGTTTCAGCGGTGCGGGTCTTGCAGGCGGCGCACAGCTGGACCTCGGCAGGGTCGCGGCCTGCCTCCCGGGCAGCAGCGGCCATCTTTTCACGGATGGCCAGCACGGCCTCCCGCATCTCTTCCGGTGTTTTTTCTGCCATAAGGCATCAGTCCTCCTCGGTATATTTTGCGCGCTCTCCGCCGATGAGCTTCGGACGGGTGCGGGCGCAGAGAATGTTTGCTTCACCGATCCGGTTCAGGCTCAGCCGCACCGGCACGGCCACCCGGCGCAGGTGCATCCCGATCAGGGTACCGCCGATGTCGATGCCGGCGTGGGCGCGGATCTCCTCCACAGCAATGGGGTCTTTAAACTGTTTCCAGCAGGTGGTGGCCCAGCTGCCGCCCGCATGGGGCCGGGGCACGACACACACTTCCTCCCAACCGTATTGTTCGGCGGCTTCCCGCTCAATGATAATGGCCCGGTTCAGGTGCTCGCAGCACTGTGCCGCCAGCCAGATGCCGCGCTGAGCCAGCACGGGTGCAATGCCTGCGTAGACAGCCTGCGCTGCCTCCAGACTGCTGTCCTTGCCGATGTGCCCGCCCACGATCTCGCTGGACGAGCAGCCCACCACGAACACGTCGCCTTTTTTCAGCTTTGCCTGTTCCAGCAGCTCTTCCACTGCCTGCCGGGCTTCCGCCTGGATCTGCTGTTTGAATGCGTCTGTCATATCAATTACCTCGTATCGATCGGTTGCCGCGATGACCCGATGTTCTGTGTTCGATTGGGCCCAAGCGTTTACAACAATTTTTTCGGGCTGCCCAGGGCTCCCCTGGCAGGGGAGCTGGCACGCGAAGCATGATGGAGCGGTTCAGACCCGTACAGAATAAAGCGCTTTTTCTCCCGCGATGCCAAAATACACCCGGTTCTCCACCGGGCAGAGGGCAGAGCTGCTGCCCTGAGGCTTGCCGGAAAAGCTCCACAGCCAGCTTCCGCTGGCGGTGGAAACGGCCTCGGCGCGGATGCCGTCGGCGGGCAGGGAGAACAGGTTCTCCTGCAGCGATTCGCTCAGCCGCAGGGCCACACCGCGCAGGAAGGTGCTGCCTGCATGGCGTTCCAGCCAGCTGGAGCAGGCCCAGCGGTAGCTGATGTAGAGGGTGCTGTCCTCATCCAGCGCCAGCGCGCCGGGATAGCCCGGAAGCCCGCTGAAGCTGCTCTGACAGCCCTTGCCCCCTGCAGTCAGGCCGCGGGCAGAGGCCGCCGCGCTCCAGATGCAGCGGCTGCCGAGGTCGGAGATGTAGAGGGTCTGGGCGCGCTCGTCCAGCGCAAGGCCGGACGCTCCGACAATGCCGCCCACCACCTGCTCCACGGTGCGGGCAGCGGGATCATAAACGTATACCGCGCCTGTTCCGGTGTGGGCCAGCAGCTCGGTGCGTAGGGCGCTTTCCAGCCCATGTTCCGCGCTCTCCTGCCCGACCACGGCAAAGTAGACCTTGCCGTCCGCACCGACTTCCACGGCAGAAAGGGCCCCCAGCGGAGCCCCGTCGATCTGCGTGACCACCTGCTCCACCGAAGCGCCCCAGCTGTCGTGCCGAGCGCGGCAAAGGGTGCCCCCGGCAGGGGTGAGAACTGTGAGCCACAGGTCTCCCGCAGCATCAAACGCAAAGCCGGTCAGCTCGCCCTCTACGCTCAGGATGACCGCAGCGTTGCCGCCGTCGGTACGCACCAGATCGCTGGTGCGTTTTTTCAGGGAGGAGCCGTTCCACGCCGCCGCATAGACAAGGCCATCCCGGGTGCGGATGCAGTCCACACCCTGATACCCGCCCAGATCCCAGATCTCCCTGCGGTCGGTGGAAAGCTCTGCCTGCGCCGCGCCGGAGGCCTGCCGGTGATCCGGGGCGGTGTAGGCTTTGGGCGGGGCCTCAATGGGCCGGAGCACCAGCGCCCAGACCAGCGCAGCAACCGCGGCCAGCGTAAACACGATGCTCAATTTCTGGAACCTCTGGAGCACTTCCTCCCGTTCGGCGGCACGCTGGGCCTCCTGCACGGCCCGGCGGCGGGCAGCGGCGGCGCTGGCCCGGTTGGCGCGGCGAAGCCAGCGGTCTACCCACAGGGCCGCACTGGGCCCGATGGTCAGTGACGCGATGAGCAGGATGAGAAGCAGTTCAACGAATCCGATGCGCATAGGCAGATTTCCTTTGTTCTGATGGTTGTTTTTATCAAATCAGTATAGCACACTTTATAGCAGAGAAGCAAGCCGGCGGCAGGCTCCTGCTGTTTCTTGCGGGGCTTTTGTGGTATACTAAAAGAAATGGGGCGGCGGTTTTCCAAACCATTCACTTAAACTTCACAAAATTTTCCAATAATTATATTATGATACCCCTAGAAACTGGAGCTATTTTGATAACGAGGAGGAAACCTCAGATGGCAAAGATACTGATCGTTGATGATGAACCCCGCATCCGGGAACTGATCCGGGAGCATTTACAATATGCAGGCTATGTCTGCGAGGAAGCGGGCGACGGCTCTGCCGCCCTTTCGCTGCTGAGCGGCGGCGGTTTTGATCTGGTGATCCTGGATGTGATGATGCCCTTTATGGACGGCATGACCTGCCTGCGCGAGATGCGCGCCCGCCACATCAACACGCCGGTGATCATCCTGACCGCGCGCGGCGAGGAATATGACAAGCTGGCCGGTCTGGAAGGCGGCGCGGATGACTATGTGGTCAAGCCCTTCTCCCCGCGGGAGCTGGTGGCCCGTGTCAAGGCGGTGCTCAACCGCACCATGCCCCGCTCCGAGGCATCGGACGGCACCATGACCTTCGGCGAACTGACCATCGACACGGCCAGCCACACCGTGCGGGTGGCTGGCGAGGATGTGAGCCTGACCCCCAAGGAGTTTGACCTGCTGGTGTTCCTGGCTTCCAACAAGGGCATTGCCCTGAGCCGGGAGAAGATCCTGCAGAAGGTGTGGAACTACGACTATTTTGGCGAGGACCGCACCGTGGATACCCATGTCAAGATGCTGCGCGGCCATCTGGGTAAATGCCGGGGCTATATTGCCACCGTGTGGGGCATCGGCTATAAGTTCGACCCGGATGCAGCGCGTTAAACAGGAGGTTTGCGGTTGATGCGGCAACCCGAAAAAAAGCGGCGTACCGTGGGCATCCGCGGGCAGCTGATGTGGTTCCTCTGCTTCATCTGTCTGCTGCTGCTGGTGCTGTTCTGGTTTTTGTGCACCCAGCTGCTGGAGCCCCTGTACACCACCCATATCCAGAAGCAGCTGACCGAACAGGCGGATACCATCGTGCAGAAGCTGGACGATGCCATTGCCGACGGCCAGACCCTCTCTTATTGGGGGTTCGGCAGTCAGCTCTATGTCAACAGCCAGTTTTTCAACCAGCTCAGCAGCGAGATCTACGAAAACGGCGGCATGAGCAGCTTCTGCGTGGATGTCTCCGATGTCACGCTGCGGCAGATCTTCAAGGTGGAGAACCTCTCTTACTGCAACCTTCACCGCACCCGGCCCACCGATGAAAACAGCGAGCTGCCCTCTTACAGCACCGCCCGTGCCATGCGCCAGCTCTGCCGCGAGACCGGCAGCTGTGTGCGGAAGATCAACCCGCCCACGCCCTCGGGCACGGTGGAGCTGATGGTGGGCAGAACGACCTCCGACGGCAGCTATACCGTGCTGGTGACCACCAGCCTGATGCATGTCTCGGAGGCCGGTGAAGTGATGAGCACGGTGCTGCCGCTGGCGGCGGCGCTGATCTTTGCCTTTTCCATGAGCGCGGCGTGGCTGTTCAGCGAGTGGTTCACCAAGCCCCTGCGCCAGCTTTCGGGCGCGGCCCGGCAGGTGGCACAGGGCGACTATGCTGTGCAGGTGGAGACCAACCGCCGGGACGAACTGGGCGACCTGGCGCAGGAGTTCAACCACATGGCCAAGGAAGTCCAGCACGCGGCTCAGATGCAGCGCGACTTGCTGGCGAATGTCTCCCACGACCTGCGCACCCCGCTGACCCTCATCAAGGGCTATGCGGAGACGGTGCGGGACATCACCGGCGACGACAAGGCCCACCGGGACGAGCAGATGAACATCATCGTGGATGAGGCCGACCGGCTGACGGCGCTGGTCTCCAGCGTCATGGAGCTGAGCAAGGTGACCAGCGGCGCGGAAAAGTGCGAGAAGGTCCACTTTGATATGGGCCAGCTCTGCGATGAGGTCAGTGAGCGCTATGACGCGGTCTGTGCCCAAAATGGCTGGCAGCTTAAGCTGGAACTGCCGGAGGAAGAGCTGCCTGTCTATGCCGACCCCAACATGATGCAGCGCGCCCTCCACAACCTGCTGGGCAACGCCATGCACCACATCGGCGGGGACGGCATCTTCCTCCTGCGGGCCGCTAAGGTGCCCGAGGGAGTCCGGGTGGAGATCGAGGACCACGGCCCCGGCATCTGTGCCGAGGATCTGCCCTATATCTTTGACCGGTATTACCGCTCCCGCTCCGATGCGGGCAAGCAGGGCACCGGCCTGGGGCTTTCCATCACCAAGGCCATCTTCCAGCAGCACGGCTTCCGCTTCGGTGTGCAGAGCACGCTGGGCAAGGGCACGACCTTCTGGTTCATTGCAACGGATACAAAGTAAAGCGGCCCTCTCCGTCATTGTTTCGGAATGACGGAGAGGGTCGCTCTTTTTAAGCATCTGCTTTCCGGTAAATGCCCAGACTGTTGTCCGGTTCCGGCATCTTCACGCGGGAGGCGCGGTCGTTCACCTTGACCAGCATCCAGCCCATCAGGGCCAGCACCACCACGATAATGAGCCATTTTACGGCGTTGGGGAGTTTCTTCATATTCACATTCCTTTGTTTTTGATCTCAGGGGCGGCAGAGCTTCCGCGCCCGGGCCAGCAGGGCGGCGGCATCGGCGGCAGAGGGCGCTGCGACCCAGTCCGGGCGCTGGCGTGCCCCCGGGCCGCTGCTTCCGGCCTCGGCAAAGCGGGCAAGGCAGGTGTCCGTGCGGTCATTCCAGCCGGAAAAGCCCTCCGGTGCAATGTGGGCCCCAAGGCGGCAGTCCAGCACGGCAGTCTTGCCGGTGGGCCGCCAGGGCCTGCCCAGATAGACCGTTCCGGCGGGGCAGTCGGAGACGAAATCGCAGTCCCAGAACACGAAGCCCAACCCGTTGGCACTGCCCGAAGGGGCGGTGATGTAGCTGTGGGGAAGGTGGTTGTCTACCGTGCGCAGGATGCACTGCTCAAACAGGGCATCGGCCCCGCCAAAGATGAAGTCGATGTCCCCCGCGATCTCGCAGCTCTGGTAATACTGCGCCGAGGGGCGGCGGGGCGCAAACTTGCGGGGGCCCAGAAAACCGTCCTTCTCCCGTTCAGCCTCGGGCAGGGGCGCGCAGAAGAGCGTGTCCTGGTTGCCCAGCAGCCTTACCCGGCGGAACACGGCCTTTTCGGCATCCACATAGGCGGCAATGGCCTGCCCCACGGCACTGCCCGGACCGGCATCGTTGGCAATGGTCAGATCCTCCACCGTTACGCTGCCGCCGCTGAAAAAAGCGGTGTAGCTGCGGAAGGTGTGGGTGGGCCGCCCATCCGGGTGGGGCAGCTTGCCGCCGTCCCCAAAGATCAGGGTGGTGGCATCAGCTCCCGCGCCCCGCAGGGTGAGCGCCCGTTTTTCACAGACCAGCTTTTCCCGGTAGATGCCGGGGCCGATGCAGATCTCTGCTTCCAGCTCGTAGGGCACCGCCAGCACGGCCTCCGAGATGCTGGCAAAATCGCCGCTGCCATCCTGGGAAACGGTGAGTTTTAACATGGGCAGTCCTCCCTTGTAAAAGATAAGGCTATTATATGCCCCTTTTGTGAAATTTTCAATGTCCGCAGGGCTCTAACCGGAGCACGGCGGCGGTGATATCATCGGGTCGGCCGGTCTGTTCGGCGCGGGCGCGGGCGGTCTCCACAAGGATCCGGGCCACCTTTTCGGGCGGGTCGCCTGCGGCGGCGGAGAGTTCCAGCTGCTTGGCCACCCAGCCGGGGCCGTCCACCAGCAGACCGTCCGAGACCAGTACGGCATAGTCCCCGGCGGCGAGATGCACCACCCGGCTCTGGCCGTTCACACCGCCCAGAATGCCGATGGGCAGGCTGATATCGCCCACCGGACGGGCGCGGCCCCCGTGCACCAGAAAGCCTGGGGCGGCCCCGGCCTTGAAGATCCGTGCCGTGCCGGTGTAAAGATCCACGCTGATCAGGTCGAGGGTGGCCCCGCTCTCCTCATCGCTTTTCAGGGCCAGCGCCACATTGACCAGCCGCGCCGCCAGCTCAGCGGTGAAACCGGCTTTCAGCAGGCGGGCTGTGAGCTCGGCGGCAAGGCTGCCATCCACGGCGGCCGGGCGGCCTGTGCCCATGCCGTCACACAGGATCATCTGGGCAGCGGCCGGGCTGCAGAACTGCTGGACCGCATCCCCGGAGACAGTGCCCTTTGCCGCCGTGCCTGCAGTTCCGAACACGGCCCGGAGGGCGGGCTTTTCGCAGAAGAGCAGGGTGGTCATCCCTTTGCAGGAGAGCACCTGCGGCGGGTCGAAGTCCCGGCGGCAGATGCGCCCGGTCTCCTGCGCCAGCGCGGCCAGTTCGGGGGAGGAGAAGCGGGTGCGGGGCAGAGTGACCGCCGCCCGTGCCCGGCCCAGGTCGTCCAGCGTGACAGCGCATTCCAGCGGCGGCGTGCCCAGGCTGGCAAAAAACGCCGCCACCCGCCCGGATTTGTAGGGCTCCGGGTTTCCGGGGCGGCCCAGCTGCTCACTGAGCACGCTCAGGGCATCGGCCATGGCGCTGTATTGTTCGGTCAGGGCGGTGCGCATGGCCTCGGCGTGGACATGGGCCTCCTTCCGGCTCCGGTAGAGCGCAAAGGAGCGGTTTGCCGCCGCGCAGAGCGCCGCCGGGTGGATGCATCTGGACAGCTGGCCGGGCAGGTCGCTGGCCTGCAGGTGTCCCTGCTGTTCCAGAATGGGCCGCAGGGCGTTCATCCCCTCCAGCGTGGCAGTGTATTCCTGCTTCCAGCAGGTTTCCCGCCGCCCGCAGTTGAAGCACAGGCTGTCGTGGGTGTTGTCGATGACCCAGCGGAAGGTGTCGCACCGGCGGGGAAACGCATCGTACACAGCGTTCACCGTCTCGGCCAGCGAGGAAAGGCTCTCGGCCACTGCTTCCAGCCGGGTGGCGGCGGCAGAAAGCCGGGGCGGCTCCTCGGGCGGCGCGGGGGCTTCCGGCACCGGTGTCAGCCAATGTTTTGGGAAAAAGGCGGGGGCCGCAAGGCCCAGCCCGGCGCTGAGGAGCAGGGGCAGGGCCGTGCCGGAGGCGGGAACACAGAGCACCCCCAGCACACACCCGCCCGCACAGGCGGCAAGGGTCTCAGCCCGCCGCCCGGGGGCCAGCAGGACCGCGGCCGCCGTGCCGCAGCAGAGCCCCACCGCCGCCGGGGCAAGGGAAGGGTCTGCTGCGCAGAGCGCGGCCCCGGTGAAGGCAGCAAAGGCCAGCGCGGGCTTTTCCTGCCCACGGCAGCAGAGGGCGGCATCCACCATGGCACAGGCCGCTACCCCAAGGCAGAGGGGGCCGAAGCGCAGCCCGCCCAGCGCCGCCGCCACGGCAGAAGCAGCCAGCAGGGTGCCAAAGCCGGGCTTTTCGGGCGGGAAGCGCTGCAGCGCATAGCCGAAGCCGCCCGCCAGCAGGGCATCTGCCCCGCAGAAGAACACCAGCGTGAAGCCTGCCCCGCCGGGCCCCAGCGCAAAGCAGACACCTCCCAGCACCAGCGCCCCGCACCCGGCCAGAAATGCCGGGCGGAGCCTGCCGGGCCAGAGCCATCGGGCGGCCACGGCCGCCCCCACAGCGCAGAGCAGGCAGAGGCTGTCCAGTGAAAACGCCCCGAACCCGTGGAACAGGATGCTCAGCGCAGCTCCGGCTGCGCAGGCGGCAAAGCAGTCCGCAGGCAGGCCCAATGTCAGCCCCAGCCCAAAGGGGAGCAGGGCCCCGTAGAGAACGGCCCAGCCCCCGGCAAGCCCCAGCGCAAAGGCCCCGCCCTGCCGCAGGGCCGGGCGTACCGCCGCCCGGGAGGCCAACGCGGCGGCAACAGGCTGCTTCGGGTGCAGTTTTGTGGTTTCCGGCATGAAAAAATCCCCGCTTTCCGGCGGGGATCTTTTGCAATGTTCTGTTTCCCGCGCCCTTTGCATATACTGTAGCGCGGGCGCGCGGCGTTTTATGGGGTCATGCGGGGAAGCGGCAAAAAATTACCCGTTCAGCTTTTCAATGGCAGCCTTGACACGGGCAAGGGTCGTCTCGCGGCCCATCATGCAGGCAAGGTCGGTGCCGCCGCCGGGGGTGCGCTGCTTGCCGGAAAGGGCAATGCCCAGCGGGTAGAGCAGCCAGCCGTTTTTCTTGCCCAGCTCTTCGGCCTTGGCCTTGCAGGCGTTGAACACGGTGTCGCGGTCAGAGAAGTCCAGGCTCTCGTCGCTCAGCAGGGGAAGCAGGGCTTCCAGTGCCTCCCGGGCGGTCTCCGGGGTGGTCTTCTGCTTCTTGTTGGTGTACAGGCTCACATCGTAGTCGGGCATTGCGTCAAAGAAGTCCAGCTGCTCGGGGATCTCGCCCAGCACCTCACAGCGGGGCTGCAGGTTGGCGCAGAGCAGCTTCTTGTCGATGGGGGTGTGCACGGCCTGATCGATCCAGGGCTCGGCCTTCTTCTGGAACTCCTCAGGGCTCAGGCGGCGGATATACTCCGCGTTGATGGCCCGCAGCTTGAGGGGGTCGAAGATGGCGGGGGACTTGGAGATGCCGTCCGGCGACCAGATCTTGACCAGCTCCGGCAGGGAGAAGATCTCCTGCTCGGCATACTCGCCCTTGGGGCTCCAGCCCAGCAGGCAGATGTAGTTCAGCACGGCCTCGGTCAGGTAGCCCTTTGCCACCAGATCCTGATAGCTGGCGTCGCCGTTGCGCTTGGACAGCTTGTTCTGGGCGTCTTTCATGACGGGCGG
>OMDV01000416.1_pt1 | contig 11623 bp, 10 predicted proteins | sample 1673671 | NCBI WGS metagenome assembly OMDV01 (sample SAMEA103958118, study PRJEB25191) | human gut metagenome | reverse complement strand
GAAATAGAAATCATTCTTTTCCAAATCCTGATAGATATGATTCGGAAACCATACGATATTGCTCTCCTCCAATAAAAAACGGGACATTTCCTGTCGGACTCTTCTCATGCTCCACAAAAAATCAGTCAGCCACTGTCTGTTTATCACCTTTTTATCAAAAAGCTGTGCTATATTCTGTCTAGATGTAATGTCATAATACAGATAGGCATTTCCATCAATATATCGCAGGCTGCATGGGAGCAATCCCTTGATTCCTCCCCGGCTGATCATACAATATTGATATCTTTTTTCCTCTGGCTTTTCTCCCAGAGCCATTCTTTCATAGTTTGCATTCAGGCTTCGAATATATTCTGTATTTATCATAGCTAAACTTTCCCTTCTTAATTATTTTCTTCCGTATTATCCCTTTTGTTCTGTACATTTCTGCTTCTTCTCAGCCAAAATACCGGCGAAATCCTATCTGCTTGAAAAGAAGCTTTGGCACTCCAATATTTTTCTTGCGTTCCCATACCGGCAAAAGGATATCTGAGTCGTCCTGCTTTTTCAAGAATGACATCGTTTTTTTCCAGATTCCACAATGGGTCCTCATTCTCCCGCGCAATACCGCAAAAATAGCACACATCAATCCCCGCTCAACTGATAAAAAAGATGCGTCCCCGGTTAGAAAAACCAAGGACGCATCTTTTTTATAACGAGTCAATATGGTCAGTTTGCACCGTTGCGAGTCCGGACGGTCTTCATCGCCAGTTTCGCCCACTCCTTGAGCTGATCGTCAGTCCAATTCATAGCGTTGTCGGAAGCATCCGGGGTGACCATCGAACAGGTCTCGTTTTTGTCTGCTATGTCCCACATCAGCATTGAGAGTTTGTTGTCATCGGCGAGCCTGACCCATTTCTCCCATGATTCATAACCAATCGGGCCGTCACCGGTGTTCTCCATCGAGCCGCATTCCGAGATTATGAGCGGAAGCCCGTTGGAAATGGCTTTCATCGCCTTGTCGCGGTATTCATCGCCATGACTTGCGGCGTAGAAATGGAGACTGTAAAGCAGGTTGTCAAACTCCAGCGGTGACTCGGATGCGATGTCGACATCCTGATCCCACTTCGGGGTGCCGACAATCACCACCGAATTGGGTGCTTTCTCCCGGATGACAGGTATCAGTTCATTGGCGTAGTCCTTGATTTCCTGCCACTGAACTTCTGTCGGTTCGTTCCAGATTTCATAGAGGATATTGGGGGTGTCACCATACTTGTCAGTCACAGCCGTGAAGAATTTCTTTGCATCCTCCAGGCGGTTCTCGTGGGAATGCCAGTCACAGATGACGTACATGTCATTGTCGATAGCCGCGTCAATCACAGCATACAACTTTGTCATCGCATCTGCGGAATCCGCATCATAGCAGTTGACGACATCCCCTGAGGTGTGGGCACCGATAGCCGCGCGGGTGATGTTGGCTCCCCATTTCTGCTTGAAGGCCATGACCGTCGAATCGTTGTAAAAACGTCCCCAGTTGGAATGCCATCCGAGGCTCGGGCCAGTCAGTACAACTGTGTCTCCTGCAGCATTTCTGAGAAACAACCCGTCGACGTGTAGCTGAGAGACAGTTGTCAGGGTATCATTCTCACCCTCCACGGTGGCCACATCGGCAGTTTTTTTGCCGCCACATCCTGCAATGGAAGCCGCCATTGCAGCTCCCATCACGATAATTGCAAATGCTTTGTTCACAATAATTGGTTTTGAGTCAGTATATATGTTATCTAAGTAAGTCAGTTTCAAGCCAATCCTCAACGGTCGCTACGGAACGGAATGAGGGGGAGGAAATCGGCGCCACACATATTGCCGAGCTGGAAATCGTGGAAACAATAGCGGACATGACGCGGGGCTTCAACTTCCGGTGATGCCAGAATCACGAATGCTTTCTGGTCGTCTATACTCACCACTTCAGCGGGATAAAACACCTTGTCTTCCCCGGCGATTTCAAAGCCCTTTATGTCGTAGTTTCTGCACAAACCGTTGCGAGGGGCATCGAAAACCACTTTCAATCGGTTTCCATCCTGCTCAAGGCTTTTAAAACGGGGAGCATCAACCGGGAACTGGGTATGACCATATGTGCGGTTGAGCGCGAGATTCCCCAGGCGGTTGCCGATAGTCCGTTTCTCTGCAGGATGGATGTTGTGACGTTCATGGGGCATAGCCATGTCATTTGTGGCCACCATTCCGCTGTTGGGTATCATACCTATCGCATCCCATTGGGCTTCACGCAGATACGGGGAACGGTCATTGCCATAATCAAAGGGAGCAATCTCGACGGCATAGAATGGGATATCCCCCTCTCCTATCATCTCGCGCCAATGGCCGACCATTGTGGCCAACCGCGAGGCATAGGTCTGCCAGCTGTCCACATTCGAGCATCCCTGATACCACAGTATCCCTTTATATGTGTAATCTTTGACCGGCATGAACATGGCATTATACATCACAACGGGACGCATCCAATGCACCATCCCCTCGATGCTGTCGCGGTCAAGGCTGATGTCCGAATAGCCCTTGACAATCTCTTCCGGTAGCCAGCTCTCCACCCTCGCGCCGCCATAAGCCGCGCTGACGATTCCGACCGGAACCTCCAGCACATCAGAGACCCGTTTGGCGAAATGCCAAGCGACGGCGCTGAATTCCGGGGCGGTCTTAGGGGACGGCACAACCCAGGAAGCCGCAACCGTATCAAGCGGATGATAACTTTGTGTCAGCGGAACAGTCAGGAATCTTATCGATCCGGCCCGTTTTGAAGCCTCCGCCACCTCGTCATACCCCCCATTCACCGGACAAGGCTCGTAACCTTTAAGAGGCATCTGCATATTCGACTGTCCGGACGCAAGCCATACCTCACCTATGAGGACATTGTTGATTGTGACGGTGTCCCGGTCGTGAGTATCTATGAAAGTGATGGAATGGGTGTCAAAATTTCCCGAAGGGGTATCGACCGTGCCGAGCCATCGGCCATCTTTGCCGGTCTTGACGACAGTGACATCATCGCTCCATGAGGGTCTTATCTCAATCGTGCCTGAAGCAGAAGCATTGCCCCACAGTCTGGCCTTTGAGTCCTGCTGCAATACCATATTGTCTCCCACCATAGAGTTGAGCGTCACTTTGGCCTGCAAGGGGACAACAGCCACCGCCAACAAAGTGGCGGCAAAGAATTTATTCATGATTCTAAGTTAAGGATAAGTTTGAAAAGTCGGAGGCCGCAACCTCCATTAAGAATTAGTTTCACAAAGTAACATCTTTTTCACGACTTATCCAAATCCTCTCCGAAGGTTTTGTCTCCACGACCTTCAGCCACAGCCCTATTGGAAAAATCAAAATAAAATTCATTTTCCCTTGGCATATTAAAAAAAAGCATTAACTTTGCATCGAAAATATGACATCACGCGGTAATAGCTCAGTTGGTAGAGCATCAGCTTCCCAAGCTGAGGGTCGCGAGTTCGAGCCTCGTTTACCGCTCCAATCGGAATCGCTAAACTCAACAGTCCAATGTGATTTTAGCGATTTCGTCATTTAAGATATTGGCTGACAATCATCTTATTTAAACATATCATATGAAAAAGTCGATTATTTTCTCTTTCCTGATGGCTATCTTCGCCATCGCCATCACCTCCTGCTCATCAAGCCAGGATGAACTCAAGAAAGCCTGCGAGGAGGCCACCAAGCAGTGTCCCGTACAGGCTGATTACGGCATGTCTATCGTATCAATCGATTATGCCGACAACAATGTGGTCTACAATGTCGAGGTTGACGAGGCCATCTACGGTGCTGACGCAATCCAGCAGTTCACCGCTGCGAAAGACCAGATGAGCGACGCTATGAAACAGGCTATCCTCTCCGGTTCTGACAAAGACATCGCCGCTATGGTAGAGCTTTGCCGCAAGGCCAACGCCAACATCATCTTCAAATACACCGGCAAGCCCTCAGGAAAGTCGATGGAAATCGAGATTCCTGCAAGCGAGCTTTAATTCAAGCACAATATTCTCAACAAGCGGCCTGCAAGTCTGTCACAAGACTGCGGGCCGCTTCCCTTTTGCATATTCCTGGTCTATCAATGCACCCGGGGTCACCACCGGCATTGTCAAGATTCATGACTGTTTTGTTTGCGTCCTTTTGGAATTTTGACTACATTTGCGGAGGTTCATTCCAAATCAATGCTGCAAGCTATGGATAATCATAATCATTTCACCCCCGACAGTTTCGCCAACGACCTTAGGCTGATGGAACTCCTGAGCCAGAATTTCCCTACGGTAAGCGCGGCATCGACAGAAATCATCAACCTTGAGGCAATCCTAAACCTGCCGAAAGGGACGGAGCATTTCATCGCCGATATCCATGGCGAACATGAGGCGTTTGACCATATCGTCCGCAATGCTTCCGGAAATATCCGCCGGAAGGTCAATGAAATTTATGGTAACACTATGCGTGACGAGGAAATCAGGAGGCTCTGCACCCTGATTTATTATCCGGAACGGAAACTTGAGGAAATCAAGGAGACGGAGGAGGAGATGGAAGATTTCTACAACGTCACCCTCCACAGGCTTGTCAAGGTCTGCAGGTCGGTCTCTTCGAAATACACCCGCTCGAAGGTGCGCAAGACCCTCCCGAAGGGGTTCGCATACATAATAGAGGAGCTTCTCCATGAGGAGCATGACGACCACAACAAGCAGGCTTATTATTCACGTATCATCGAGACCATAATATCGACTGGGCAGGCAGATGATTTCATCGTGGCCATCTCAAAGGTAATACAGCGGCTTAGCATTGACTGGCTCCACATCCTCGGTGATGTCTACGACCGAGGGCCGGGCGCACATATAATAATGGATCGTCTGATGACCTACGAACGGTTTGACATGCAATGGGGTAACCATGACGCATTGTGGATCGGAGCGGCTGCCGGAAATGAATGCTGTATAGCGAATGTACTCAGGATTTCCTTGCGTTACGGCAATATGGCCACACTTGAAGACGGGTATGGAATCAACCTTGTGCCCCTGGCCACTTTCGCGATGGAGACCTACGGCGATGATGATTGCAGCCAGTTCCTGCCGAAACTGCCTGAGGACTATGACATCGATGACAAGAGCCGAATGCTCCTCGCGAGGATGCACAAAGCCATCGCCATAATTCAGTTCAAGCTTGAAGGGGTATTGATAGACAAAAGGCCGGAATGGAATATGGAGGAACGCAAGCTGCTCCATAAGATGAACATCCCCCACGCGACGATTGAGATTGATGGCACCACGCATCCTTTGCTCGACAACAATTTCCCGACTATCGACCCGGATGACCCTTACCGTCTCACCCCCGAGGAGAAAAACCTCGTCACCAAACTGCGTCATTCATTCCTGGTCAGCGACAAACTGCGCCGCCATGTCGACCTGATGTTCTCCCACGGCTGTCTCTACACCATAATTAACTCAAACCTGCTGTTCCATGCTTCCGTTCCACTGAATCCTGACGGCACACTCAAGGAGGTCGACCTTGAGGGAAAGAAATACAGCGGACGCGAGTTGCTTCACCGTGTCGGCATGACGATGAGGGCGGCCTTCAATGAGGACACCCCCACCGACCGGAAGGAATTTGCCACTGACTATTTCTGGTATCTGTGGTGCGGCCCATCCTCTCCCCTCTTCGACAAGGCCCGGATGACTACCTTCGAACGCTATTTCATCGCCGACAAGGAGACTCACAAAGAGGAGAAAGGAGCTTACTACACTCTCCGAGATGACCCGAAGGTCTGCGAGATGATTCTCGACGCTTTCGGCGTGGAGGGTGAGCATCGCCATATCATCAACGGCCATGTTCCGGTGAAGGTAGGAAAAGGGGAATGCCCGGTACGCGCCGACGGGATGCTGCTCGTCATCGACGGCGGTTTCGCCAAGGCTTACCACAACACGACCGGTATTGCCGGTTACACCTTGGTCTACCACTCCCGGGGGCTTCAGCTCGTGCAGCACGAACCGTTCACATCCACGGAGGAAGCGATATCTTCGGCGGCCGACATCCTCGGAACGACACAGATTGTCGAGCTGTCAAACCATCGCCAGCGCGTCAGGGACACTGACAAAGGCCACGAGCTGCAAAGCCAGATTGACGAGCTGACCCGGTTGCTCTACGCCTATCGCCACGGCATCGTGAAGGAACGTGCCAGCCGTTGACCGGAATCATCCGTATCTTACAGACACATTTTCCGGGAAACCATAATTTTGTCAGTTGCGCGGGATTTGCTACCTTTGTTAGCGCAAAATGGAAAAGAAAAAAGACATCAACATAAACCACCCCTCGACCCTCGACAAGAAGATGCTCGAAGAGGTGGCCAAAGCCGCTGAAATCGTCAAACGTGGCGGCCTGATTCTTTACCCCACCGACACAGTGTGGGGAATAGGATGTGACGCTTCAAATCCCGAGGCGGTGAAAAAAGTGTACGCCTTGAAACGCCGCGCCGACAACAAAGCCATGATTGTGCTTGTCAGCTCAGCCGATGAGGTGGGTAACTACGTCGAGTCGATGCCTGACATCGCCCGTGACCTGATAGAGGTGTCAGAGAATCCGCTGACCATCGTCTACGACCGGGGAACCCGGCTTGCCCCGGAACTGCTCGGCGAGGATGGCACTGTCGGCATCCGGGTCACCCGGGAGGCTTTCTCGGCCAATCTCTGCCGCAAGCTCAGAAGGCCCCTTGTCTCCACCTCGGCCAATATCTCCGGCGAACCTGCCGCCGCGCTTTTCCCTGAAATCTCGGAAGAGATAATCAACGGGGTAGACTATGTGGTCGATTACCGTCGCGACGATCTCCAGCGCAAACGGCCCTCCACTGTGATGAGACTCTCCTCCAATGGTGTTTTCAAGATACTGCGCCCCTGACCCGTCGGTATGAATGAAGATTGACACAACCCCGCTAATGACAATCCGCCACCAATGATTACCGAAAAATATCAACGGATTCGCTATGTCGTCGGAGACTTTCTGGCGACATCTTTGGCCTGGTTTGTGTTCAACATCATCCGCTACACCCAGATTGTCATTCCCCAGGGGATGACGATTCCATCATTTTCCGCCTACTACTCCATCAATCCGGTAATCCAGGGACAGATTTTCTTCCCCCTGATGATGATGGGACTGTATTATCTCTCAGGATATTACAACCGCCCGCTCTTCCGATCAAGGCTTGATGAACTGCTGACGACTGTCTCGACAGCCATAATCGGATCAATCATCATATTTTTCCTCGCGTTGGTGAATGACCCGATACCAGACCGGGCGAGCAACATCGAGCTTGTGGCCATACTCTTCGCGTTGTTGTTCTCGATAGTCTACCTTGTCAGACTCAGCATAACAGCTTATGGCCTCAAAAAGATAAACCGGGGCAAGCTGACACGGCCGATGGTGGTAATCGGGGTAAACAATGACGCGCGGCGGTTGCGCCACCGTATGGAATCCACCCCGGGACGCGGCCATAAGGTGGTCGCCTTCGTCAATCCCGGCAGCTTCTCAGCAGAAACCCAGAAAGAGACCTTCGACGGGCTTCCCGTACTCTCCATTGATGAACTCGCATCGTCCAAAGAAACACTCGGCTTGGTAGCGCTCCTGATTCCCGAAGGTATCTCGGCAGGCAAGACGGCCGACTTCTCCGAGGTGCTCAACCGACTGTTCCCTCTTGAGATACCGATACTGGTCTCCCCCTCCTCCATGCAGCCAGCCAGCCATTTGCAGAATCTCAGAGACATCGCAGGGGAACCGCTCATCAACATCTGCTCGGCCCGGATGTCAGACTCCACGCAAAACCTCAAACGCGTGGGTGACATACTTGTGTCATCTGCCGCGCTGGTTCTGCTGTCACCTCTGTTCGCCATCTTCGCGATACTGATAAAACGAGATTCCAAAGGCCCGGTATTCTACCGTCAGGAAAGAATCGGCTATCATAAGAAGCCTTTCAGGATAATCAAATTCCGGACGATGGTGGCCGACGCGGAACCCGCAGGCCCGCGCCTCTCATCCGAGGGTGACAGCCGCATTACACGTCTCGGACGTTTTATGCGTAAATACCGTCTCGACGAGCTCCCCCAGTTTGTCAATGTCCTCAAAGGGGAGATGTCTCTCGTCGGCCCACGCCCCGAAAGGGAGTTCTTCATCCGCCAGATACTCAAGAAAGCCCCATATTACTCGTTGCTCCATCAGGTGCGCCCCGGTATCACATCCTGGGGGATGGTGAAGCACGGCTACGCCTCCACTGTCGACGAGATGGTCGAGCGTGCCAGATTTGACCTGATATATCTTGAGAACATCTCTCTGATGGTCGACCTGAAAATTTTGCTACATACGGTCAACACGGTCATCAAAGGCCGTGGTGTCTGAAAACATTCATCTGATTATATGCGTGATCCATACCTGCCCCACCGTCTGCGAAAACCGGTCCACGACTTGTGGCTGAAAATATTGATTCTCCGGGAGAAGCATATCAAGGAAAAGACCCTTGTCATGATTCTCTCCCTGGCCGTCGGCATTCTCGCCGGACTGGCGGCGATGGTACTCAAATGGCTTATTCATTTCATATCCGGCTCACTGACGGTGTTTGTGAATGTCGACGGAGGAAACTACCTCTACATAATCTATCCATGCATAGGTATTCTTCTTGCATGCTGGTATGTAAGGTATGTGGTCAAAGACAACATATCCCACGGTGTGACGAGAGTCCTGTATTCCATCTCCCAGAACAAAAGCCGTCTGAAACCCCACAACATGTACACCTCCGTGGTGGCCTCGTCAATCACAATCGGATTCGGAGGTTCGGTGGGAGCGGAAGGCCCGATTGTCTACACCGGGGCGGCCATCGGTTCAAACCTCGGACAGGCTTTCAGACTCTCCCCGCGAGTGTTGATGATACTTGTCGGATGCGGAGCCGCGGCCGGAATCGCCGGGATATTCAAGGCCCCCATTGCCGGGATGCTTTTCACCCTGGAGGTGCTGATGCTCGACCTGACCACAGTGACGGTGATGCCGCTGCTTATCGCCTCCATCACCGCAGCCTCCGTGGCCTACATCTTCACCGGTTACGACCTCGAATTTTTCTTCGTCCAGAGCGAACCGTTCGTCATGGAGAGACTTCCGTTCTTCATCGCCCTCGGCATTTTCTGCGGACTGATATCGCTTTATTTCACCCGTGTGATGAACATGATGGAGAAGTTTTTCAAACGCCACCTCCTCAAACAATGGCAACGCACTGCTGTCGGAGGAGCAATCCTGGCTACCCTCGTGTTCCTTTTCCCTCCCCTCTACGGCGAAGGCTACGGCTCGATAAACTCCCTGCTCAACGGTGACCCAGGGTCGATTGTGGATGGCTCGATATTCTACGGCGACCGTGGCGATGTCTGGTTCATCATCATATATATCGGTTTGATTATCGCCCTGAAAGGTTTCGCCACCTCAGCCACCAACGGCGGCGGTGGTGTCGGCGGTACATTTGCCCCCTCGCTATATGTGGGGTGTATGACCGGATTCTTCTTCGCGTTCCTGCTGAACCATCTCGGGTTCGGCATGGAGTTGTCGGTAAAGAATTTCGCCCTGATGGGAATGGCCGGAGTGATGGCGGGCGTCATGCACGCCCCGCTGATGGGAATCTTCCTCACGGCGGAGATGACCGGCGGATATGAGCTGTTCCTGCCATTGCTTGTGGTGTCAACCCTCTCATACGGTACAATCAAGATTTTCGAACCGTACTCCATCTACACTATGCGTCTGGCCCGTCGCGGCGAGCTGCTGACCCATCACAAGGACAAAGCAGTGCTGACACTCATGAAGATGAATTCGGTAATCGAGACCGATTTCCTCTCGGTGACCCCCGACATGAACCTCAGGCAGATGGTAGACACCATATCCAAATCAAACCGAAACCTTTTCCCGGTAATCGACGGCGAGAACCATCTCATCGGAGTCGTGCTGCTCGATGACATCCGCAACATAATGTTCCGTCCGGACCTTTACAAGAGATTGTATGTCAGCCGGTTTATGACAGCCGCCTCGACCAAGCTCCACACCTCCGACTCGATGGAGCAGGTAATGAAGACCTTTGATGACACCGGCGCGTGGAACCTCCCCGTCGTGGATGAGGAGGAGAGGTATGTAGGCTTCGTGTCGAAATCAAAGATCTTTAATTCCTACCGTCGTGTCCTGAGGCATTATTCCGAAGATTGACCAGACAGATTGTGGCTTCAGGGCATCATCGCGTCCCTGACATTATACCTGTGTCGGTATCTTCGTTTGACATCCGCTGGCGGGCGTTTCCTTTGGATTTACCGAAATCGAGGTTGAAAGAGAATTTCAGCAGAAATACCTTGGTAAGATTGCCTGAATAGAGGGTCTGGGTATAGGGCGCGATTGCCGAGAAGTTCTCCACCGTCTGGCGGTACTCCTTCTCGAAAGGATTGTAGACACATAGCGCCGCGCTCCATTTCGGACGGTTGTATCTAAACGTGAACTGGTGGTTGCGCTCACCGATGCGGAGGGTCTCCCCCCACAGGTTGTTGCTCGCGGTCGTGAACTCGAAAATAAAAGACCAGTCACGCCATGATGCGAACAGTTCGCCGTAGAATCCCAGATTGGAATGCGTGTGAGTGTAGCCATTGCCTTGGCTTACAAACCGCTTATAGATGGTGGTGAACCTTAATGTGACGTAGTCTTTGAAGGGCTTGACAAACAGCCATGTATGCCAGTTGAACCTGTGGAATCCTCGCTGGTTGTCAACCGTCCTGACTATCAGGTCATCCTCGGCCACATCCTGCTCCATCACCGGCCTATGGTCATAATTGTATATGGCTATCGAGCCTATCCCCATGAATTTACAGAAGTCCCAGTTTGCCATAAACTGTGCGCTGTAATATGTGACCGTCTTCAGGTTCGGATTTCCACGCCTGAGCTGATAGGCATCTATCTGGCGTGTGACCGAACTTAAATATGCCAATGAAGGGGCATATCCGGAGATTTCCCCGTAGAACCGTAGGAATAGCCCACTCACCCCGCCCCACGAAAAATTAAGACGTGGATTGAAGATATATTTTTCAAGATTCCGGCCATCCTGGCTGCTGTTTGTGCGCAACGCGCCGAGACCTACGGAATAGTTTAACTGTCTGATTCGGGATTGAAGCTCGACATACATATTGGTCTGGGATGAGTTCATCCTGATTTCACGCCCATCAGTCCCGGAATAGAGGTTTTTCATCCACTCCTGACTCTGCCTTACTCCACCGCTCACTTTTCCGAAGCCAAATTCACGTTCATATATCCCCTCGGCAAACAGAGACCATTTCCGTCCGTCAATGTCGGATTCGAACGCATCTACCACCATATCGCCATGGCTCATACGATAGCTGTGATTGTTACGGCTGTCGAGGTACGAGCCGACGACATCAAAATAAAGGTTCTGCTTACGGGGCAGATTCAGCTGATAATAGATGTCAAGCGACGGAATATCAAGGCGCGTGGTGGCATTGTCGAAAATATGGTATTCCCGGCCATCCTGATATAATATTATTACTGTCCGCTAAACTTTTTGAGCAATTGAAAAATTAGGGCTGATTCT
>OMDV01000411.1_pt1 | contig 11686 bp, 13 predicted proteins | sample 1673671 | NCBI WGS metagenome assembly OMDV01 (sample SAMEA103958118, study PRJEB25191) | human gut metagenome | reverse complement strand
CTCCTTATCCTTGGGATGGGAGGTATCACCATATAGATAACGACACAAACTGCCCTGACGGTCTGCGCTCTGCTGACCGCGCTGAGCGTTGTGCTGGCCCGATTGCTGACCATCATTCCCAGCGAAGTAAGCCGATTTTCTTTGGAGGCGGTGCCTATCCTGCTGGCCGGACTGCTGTTCGGGCCGCTGCCCGGCGCCGCGGTGGGCTTTGCCGCCGACTTTATCGGCTGCCTGTTTTCCCCCTTTGGCTACAACCCGATCTTTTGCCTGCCGCCCATTCTGTACGGCCTGTGGGCGGGGCTGGTGCGCCGGTATGTCTGGCGCAGGCCTACCCTCTGGCGGGCGGCGCTGGCGGTATTTCCTGCGGCGGTATGCGGCTCCGTGCTCTGGCAGAGCATGGCTCTGGCGCTGGTGTACGGTGGTGCAGCCAAATGGCCCTATTTCCTCACCCGGCTGGCGGCCCGCAGCGTTCAGTTCGCCATCACCGGCTGTATCGACGCGCTGCTGGTGTGGCTGCTGATGCGGCGGAACGCACTCTCCCCGGTGCTGCGGCGGATAAAGACGAAGGGCGGTGACAGCCATGACGCTGGATGAGGTGCTGGCGTACATCCACAAGGTGGACTGGCGGGGCAGTGTGCCCGGGCTCAGCCGTATCGATACGCTGCTGGGCCTGCTTGGCCATCCGGAGCGGCACGTAAAGTATGTTCACGTCACCGGCACCAACGGCAAGGGCAGCACCTGCGCCATGCTGGCCTCCGTGCTGCGTGCCGCCGGATATAAAACGGGGCTGTACACCTCGCCGTACATCTTCCGCTTCAATGAGCGTATGCAGATCAACGGCGCACCTATCCCGGACGATACCCTGTGCGCCTTGGTGGAGGAACTGCGCCCGCTGGCTGACCGCATGGCGGATCCCCCCACGGAGTTTGAGCTGGTGACAGCCATCGGTCTGACCTGGTTTGCCCGGGAGATGTGCGATATTGTGGTATGCGAGGTGGGCATGGGCGGTGAATTCGATGCCACCAATGTGATCCCCGCGCCGGAGGTGGCCGTGCTCACCAACATCGGTCTGGACCACACCAAAGTGCTGGGGAATACGGTGGAGGCCATCGCCGCCACCAAGGCGGGCATCATCAAGCCCGGCTGTCATGCCGTCCTGTACCCCTGTGCCCCCTCCGTACAGGAGGTAGTGGCCGTGCGCTGCCGCGCGGCAGGCGCACCGCTGACTGTGGCGGACTTCGATGCCCTCTCCTCAGTCTGCGACACGCTGGAGGGGCAGATATTCAACTACGGCCCATATAAGGGCCTGCGGCTGCCCCTGCTGGGCGGCCACCAGCTGCGAAATGCCGCCGTGGCGCTGACGACCATTGATGTTCTGCGGCAGCGTGGCTGGCACATTGATGAAAGTGCCGTCCGTCAGGGCTTGGCCCAGACCGCGTGGCCGGGACGGTTTCAGGTGATGCGGCGGCAGCCCACGATCATTCTGGACGGAGGGCACAACCCCCAGTGCATGGTCTCGCTGGCGGCGGCCATCCGGGAGTATCTGCCGGGCCAGCCGGTAACGGTGCTGACCGGTGTGCTGGCGGACAAGGACTATGGAAAAATGTACGACCAGCTGGCTCCGCTGGCCGCGCGGTTTATCACTGTAACCCCCCACAATCCCCGTGCGCTGGACGCCGGAGAGCTGGCGGCCTTCCTGCGGCGATATGGCAAGCCGGTAACGGCCTGCGACACCATCCGGGAGGGTGTGTCCCGAATGCTGGCGGACACGCCGCCCGATGGCACAGCCGTCTGCTGCGGCTCCCTGTATCTGCTGGGCGATGTGGTGCAGTCACTGGAAAAGGTATAAAAAAGAGACGGCTGCGCCGTCTCTTTTTTATACCTGTCAGCCCTCGACCTTCTCCACACGGAAGGCGTAGGTCGTGCCAGCCTCCAGCGTAGTGGCATCCACACCGGTCATGGCGTACTCGCCGTTGATGTAGAATCCCCAGTAGGTGCCGTCCGTATCGTAGTCGGCAGTCTCGCCGTTGACGGTCTTGACGTACAGGCCGTACTCGGAGTCATCGCCGGCGATAACGCCCAGCTTCAGCAGAGCCGCGCCCACCGTCTCCTCATCGGTGTTGACGGTAAAGGTGACGGTCTTGCCGTCCGCACCCTGCACCTCCACAGTGAAGGCCACGGCACCCTGACCGATGACCGCGCCGTCCGCCACAGGCAGCGTCACCTTTTCATCAGCGGCGTTGTCCTGATCGGTGATCGCGGGGTCGTTGGTCTGGTCATCAGTTTTGTTTTCCTCCTTCTGGCCGCAGGCCGCCAGGGCCAGGGTCAGCACCAGTGCCAACAACAGCGCCAGCAGCTTTTTCATGGTGTTTTTCATGTTTCGTTACTCCTTATCTGTTATCCCTATAAGCAGGCAGCCACGCCGCACCGCGACGCGCACCGCCTGTCCTATAAAATGATTGCTGACCCCCAGAGGGAAATCCGCCGTCAGCACGGCGTCGGTCAGCGGATACTTGGCGTTCTCGATGGTAACGCCCTCCGCGTCTGCGCCCAGGCAGAACACGGAGAAAACGCTGTTCCGCCCTGCGGTGAGTGTGATCTCGCCCCCGTCGCAGATGGCGGTGAAGCGCTCACCGTTTCCGTACAGCCAGCCCTGCCCGCCCCGGCGGGCAATGTAGGCCAGCGTCTGCATATTGGCCACCGTGTGGTCTGTCCGGTGGCCGCCCATGCCGCCCAGGAGATGGAACTCCCTCTCACCACGGTCGAAGCCCTCCTTGACTGCCCGGATCATGTCGGTGTCATCCTTCTCCACCGGCAAGCGGAGGATGTGGTCAAACGCCGGCGCGGCGTCCAGCGAGTCGAAATCCGCCACCAGCAGCGTGGGTGTTATGCCATTTTCCCGACAGGTATGCCAGCCGCCGTCGGCGGCGATGACCATATCGGTCCTTTGAACAGACACAGGCAGGCCGTAAAAGCTGCCCGCGCCGATGATAAAGCAGGCCATGGGTAATTCCTTTCTTGGATATTCGACGCAGCCGGGGCGGAAATATACCAGACGGGGGTTACATCCACATGGCGAAGAGCCGTAATACCGTCCCCATCGCCCGCCGCCAAAACGGGCGCTCCGCCATACGCTCCGGCGTCATGGGCGCACAGCGGGCCATGGTGGTGTCCATATCCTCCAGCAGCGTCTCGATGGCGGGCGTGCCATAGAACACCTCGCCGCATTCGAAGTGCAGCTGGAAGCTGCGGTAGTCCATATTGACGGAGCCTACAAAGGCCGTCTCGCGGTCAGTCAGGACGGTTTTTCCATGGACAAGGCCAGGTGTAAAGGTATATATCTTAACATCATGCGCCATGAGCTGGTCGAAGTAGCTCTCCGCCACCAGATAGGCAAACTTGTGGTCCGGGATGCCGGGCATGATGAGGCGGACATCCACACCGCTTTCCGCGGCCAGACACAGCGCCTTGAGCATGGGCTCGTCGATAGCCAGGTAGGGTGTGGTGATATACACCTCCCGCCGGGCGCGGCCGATCATCTGGAGGAACAGATCCTCCGCCGCGTTGTTAGGGTTGTCATCGGGGCCGTCCACCACAGTCTGGCAGAAGCCCTGCTCCAGGGGGTGGTGCAGGGGGCGATAATAGTCGTACTCATGGTACAGCTGACCGCCCATCCGCTGCCACATCTGCAGGAACTCCCGGGTCAGGCCCCAGGCGCCCTCGCCCTCCAGCCGGAGACCGCAGTCCTTCCAATAGCCGAAGCGTTCGATCAGGTTGGCGTACTCGTCGGCGATATTGGCGCCGCCGGTGTAGGCAATATCGCCATCCACGCAGGTGATCTTCCGGTGGTCGCGGTAGTTGAAGTACAGCCGGTTGACGTAGTGGTGCACGGGGTTGAATACCCTGACCTCCACCCCGGCGTCCTGCAGCGCGTCTATTTTTTCGTTGGGCATACGCATCATGCTGCCGAAATCGTCAAAGATCAGCTTGACCTCTACGCCCTGACGGCTCTTGCGGCAGAGGATATCAGACAACCGATCCCATATCTCGCCTTCGGCCATGATAAAGTACTCCAGGAAGATGAACCGCTGGGCCGTATCCAGTGTGGTGAGCATATCCTCCAGATACGCCTCGCCGGTGGGCAGATAGCGCAGCGCCGTGTTGCGGTACAGGTCAAAGCCCTTGCCGCTGAGATACGCTGCCAGCGGATACCACTGGGGCGCGGTCTGGCGCAGCTTTTCCAGATTGGTGCGGGCGATCTCCTGCTGCGCCATAGGCTCCTCGATGGGCACCGGCTTCTTCAGGCTCAGGCGCTTGGACGGCCGGTCGCCATTCCACAGCAGGTAGAGGATCAGTCCCACCACCGGCACGAACAGCACCAGGATGATCCAGCCCATCTTATAGCTGGTGGCCCCGGGGCGGGACCAGATACGCATGGCCACCACACCGGCCAGCAGCTGCAATACCGTATAGGCCAGCGCCATGCGCTGCTTGAGCAGGTCGCTGAGGACGATCACCAGCGCGATCTGTGCCAACAGCAATACCGCCACCATCACCAGCCGCAGCGCAGCGGATATCCGTCGCTCTGTCCGCTGCTGGACTCTCGGCTTTTTCACTGTTGATCCTCCTCCCTTTTCTTTTATTTCAGATGGTCATCACAGCTGCGAGGTCCGCAGCAGGCACTGCTGGATGTCCCACAGCTTGTCGGACAGATCCACATAGTACTTGTGGGGATAGTCAAAGCGCTTGACCTCGTCCCACAGGGTATCCACCTGCTCGGCGCAGTAGGCCTTGATCTCCTCCAGCGGCGGGCAATCGTACACCCGCTTGCCGTTCTTGAAGATCGGCACCAGCAGCTCCCGGGCCTCGAAGTTATACACGTCCTTTCGCTTCCAGGTGGCCATGGGGTCAAAGATGGTCAGGCCCTTCGTGTCGTCCACCGTCTCGTCATGCACGGTGATGTAGTCCGCGATGGCCTTGCCGGTGTCGCGTCCGAAAAGGCGATAGACCTTCTTGAAGTGGGGAATGGTGATCTTCTCCACATTCTCGCTGACCTTGATCTTGGGGATAACGGTGCCGTCCGGCTCCTCGATGGCCACCAGCTTGTACACGCCGCCGAACACCGGCTCGGACTTGGCGGTGATCATGCGCTCGCCCACACCGAACAGGTCGATCTGCGCGCCCTGCAGCAGCATATCCTGAATGAGGTACTCGTCCAGCGAGTTGGACACGGAGATCTTGCACTCGGTCCAGCCGGCCTCATCCAGCATCTCCCGCGCCTTGCGGGTCAGGTACGCCAAGTCGCCGGAATCCAGACGGATGCCGCACTTGGTGATGCCCAGCGGCTTGAGCACCTCGTTGAACGCTTTGATGGCGTTGGGGATACCGGATTTCAGCGTGTTATAGGTGTCCACCAGCAGGGTCGCGTTGGTGGGATAGGTCTGGCAGTAGGTCTTGAAGGCCTCGTACTCGCTATCGAACATCTGTACCCAGGCGTGGGCCATGGTGCCGCCGGCGGGCACGCCGTACACCTCGTCAGAGATGGTACAGGCCGTACCGGCACAGCCGCCGATATAGGCCGCCCGCGCACCGACAATGGCCGCGTCGGCCCCCTGGGCACGGCGGGAGCCGAACTCCAGCACCGTGCGGCCCTTGGCGGCCCGGACGATACGGTTGGCCTTGGTGGCGATCAGACTTTGGTGGTTGATGGTCAGCAGGGTGAACGTCTCGATCAGCTGCGCCTCGATGGCCGGTGCGCGGACCACCACCAGCGGCTCCTTGGGGAACACAGGCGTACCCTCCGGAATGGCGTAGATATCGCCGGTGAAGCGGAAGTTCCGCAGATAGTCCAGAAACTCCTCGCAGAACAGGTTTCGCCCGCGGAGATAGGCGATATCCTCCTCGGTGAAGTGCAGGTTCTCGATGTAGTCGATCAGCTGCTCCAGACCTGCCGCGATGGCGAAGCCGCCGCCATCGGGCACCTTGCGGAAAAACACGTCGAAATAGGTGATGCGCTCCTTGCAGCCGGCCTCAAAGTAGCCGTTGCCCATGGTCAGCTCATAGAAGTCACAGAGCATGGTCATGTTCAGCTTTTCCTGAGTTTTCATTCGTATACCTCAAATCGGTCTTTGCGCGTGGCGCAAAGTGTAGTATTTTTTATTATACCGCTTTTCTCCCGTTAAGGCAAGCCCCGCCGCTATTTCCCGGCATTTTTGAGCAAATGCGTAAATAGAAAGAAATATCCCCCGGCAATGCCGGGGGATATGCTTATATATGGGAATTACTCCTCGTCCTCGCCATCCTCAGCGGCGGCCGCCAGGTCGCTCAGATCAAACTCCAGCTTGGCGCCGCAGTTGGGGCAGACGACCTCGCCGTCCTCCAGAACAGTCTCGTCGAAGTAGACCTCCTACTCGCACTCGGGGCAGGTGGTCACGAAGCACTCCTCTTCCTCGTCGTCTTCCTCGTCCTCATCGTCATCCAGAGCGAAGTACAGCGTCTCCTCCACATCGCTCAGGTCATCGCTGACGGCATCCAGGCCGTCCTCCACATCGCACAGCTCGTCGTCCACTTCCGCGAACTTCTCGGCCATGTCGTCCAGCACATCGATGATGGCGGCGATCAGCTTGCCTTCCTTGCTGTCGGTGTCCAGGTTCAGGCCCTCGGCCAGGCCCTTCAGATAAGCTACCTTCTCAGAAATTTCCATGTTCATGCTCCTTTCCTGATATGGGTGGTGGTGGGAAAACCGCAGTCCTTACTTGGCGCGGCCCAGATACTCGCCGGTGCGGGTGTCGATCTGGATCTTGTCGCCCTCGTTGATGAAGAGGGGCACCTTCACCTCAGCGCCGGTCTCCACAGTGGCGGGCTTGGTGACGTTGGTGGCGGTGTTGCCGGCAAAACCGGGCTCGGTCTTGGTGACGACCAGATCGGCAAAGTTGGGAACTTCCACGCCGAACACCTTGCCCTTGTAGCTCATAATGGTGCAGACGTCGTTCTCCTTAACGAACTTGAAGGAATCGTCCAGAGCGGAAGCGTCGATGGGCTCCAGTTCATAGGTCTCCTGATCCATGAAGTAGTACAGATCGCCGTCGTTGTAGCTGTACTCCATGTCCTTGCGCTCCACGAACGCCTCGTCGAACTTCGCGGTGGGGTTGAAAGAGGTCTCGGTGACCGCGCCGGTCTCGACGTTGCGCATCTTGGTGCGGACGAACGCCGCGCCCTTGCCGGGCTTGACGTGCTGGAACTCGACGACCTGATAGACCTTGCCGTCCATCTCAAAGGTCTTGCCGTTTCTGAAATCACCGGCTGTAATGGTTGCCATAGTTTTTTCCTCCATATTCCCGAGGAAATCACTACGGACTTCCTCAAATTCATAAAGTATCGGTTTTTAACCTATGGTATTTTACCGCATATAGGGCCTCATTGCAAGTAGTTTTCTCTATCTTGCGCCAAATTTTGCAAAATTATTGCCGCGCCGTGCGCTCGTCGTGCGCGCTCGCGCGCTTGAACGGCTCCTGCAGGGCATGGAGCACCTTCTGCCACGGACCGCGCGCGCCGCCCTTCGGCTCCACCATCAGCGCCAGCACACCGCTGCGCTTTGCACCGAGGATATCCGTGAGCAGCTTGTCGCCGAGCATCGCCGTATGCTCCTGCGGCGTTTTGAACTTCTCCAGCGCGCGGCGGTAGCCCTTTCGCGAGGGCTTTTGCGCGTGGCCCACGAAGTCGATGCCCAGCCCCGCACAGAAGCGCTGCACGCGCCGCGGGCTGCGGTTGTTCGACAAAACGGCGACGGTGACGCCCGCTGCCGCCAGCGCGGCGAGCCACGCGCGCACCGCGTCGTCCGGCTCGCGGACGGACTTGGGCGCGAGCGTATAGTCGAGGTCGGTGAGCAGCAGCGTCACGCCATGCGCGCGCAGGAAGTCCGGCGTCACGGCGGTATAATCGTCAAAAACCCAATGAGGTGTCAGGAGCATCGGCATGGTTTCCTTTCCGGGTGCATATCTATATTGGTAGTCTACCAATTTTTCCCGTTTTCTGCAAGGGGGGTATCGCCTGTGTCTGTCTTTCTCGCGGTCACGCCGGCGGAGGCCGCAAGCTGCCGCGGCTACCGTGTGCCGCTCGTCCACATCGCCTACGCCGTCGGCGACGGCGGGCGGCTGCTGCGCAGCGAGCTGCCGCGCGGAGCGCAGGGCGGCCTGCTCGGTCTCTCCGACCGCTGCAACGGTCCTCTGCCGGAGCTGCCCATGCTCTGCCGCGCCATCCTCGGCGAGTGCCATGCGCACCGCTTCGGCGGCGTGCTCGCGGACTTTGAGGGAGGCGCGCGGGAGGATCGTCTTCCCTTTCTCTCGCGGCTCGGCGCGATGCTCGCGCAGAGCGGACGGCGGCTCTATGTGCCAGAGCGCTTTGCCGTACCCGAGGCGAGCGTGCTCATCTGCACCGCGCTCTCCGGCGGGACGCTGCGTGAACGGCTCTCGGACGCCGCCGCGCGCTACGGCACGCAGCGCATCGCACTCGACTGTCAGCGCCTTGCGATGGACTTCGTTCTCCCCTGCCGCAGCGGCGAGGGAACGCCGCTCACCCCGGAGGAGCTGTCCGCACGGCGGGAGAAGTGCGGCGCGGCGGTCTTTTTCTCCGAGGAGCTGTGCGCGAATTATTTCAGCTACACCGCGCAGGGCCGGGCGCATTTTGTTCTCTTCGACACCGCCGAAACGCTGCGATGCAAGCTCCGGCTCGGACGTGAGCGCGGCATGGAGACCGCCTTTCTCATGTATCCCGAGGTCAGCGACCTCCTGCCGGAGCTGCTCAACGCTTAGCGGTCATTGCCGCGTGCTCCTTCTGAAGCTCCGCAAACAGCTCCGCGGGCCTCCAGCCGCGGTTCGCCGCGGTCAGCATCGCCTTATACGGAATGCGCAGTCCGGTGCGTCGCATGGCGTTCAGCGCCTGATTCATGCGGTCGCCGTAGAAGCCGCAGAACACGAGCATCGGCTCGCCCAGCGGCAGCCCGGCATAGACCTCCTCCGTGCGCGGGCAATCCGCCGCGCCCGCGAGCGCGCCGACCGTCTGCGCGTAGTCCGCAAGCGGCACCGCCTTTACCGCCATTTTGCGCGGCGCAAAGGTCCGCGTCAGCAGCGGCACGATTCCCTCGCAGCCAAAGGCCAGAATGTGTTCCTTCATCGTATCCACTCCCTTTGGCACGAGTATAGCACGCCCCGCGCAGGATAGCAAGCGACCTGCGTCATTTCGCGCCGCACGGCGCGAAACCAAACGAAATCCGTCGCGCAGGACGACCTGCGCGTCCGCAGCGACACCTTGCAGTGCACGGCGCAGTGAGCGCCGCGCGCTGAAGCCTTTCTCAAAAAAGCGGCATAACCGCTTTTTTGAAGCTTTTACTCCATGTCGATCAAATGATACTCCATGACCTGCTTCTTGCAGTCGAAGTCCTTGGCCTTGAGGTAGAACTCGGCGCAGTCGATGAGCGCCTTGGCGGGAGTCAGACCGACGATCTCGCTCTCGATGACGCGGGTGCCGTAGCGCTCGGCGAGGGCCTTGATCATCTCATAGGTGACATACAGCGGGGTATCCTCATAGTTGACCATGTTCATGGAGACCTGCGCGATGCCGCGGTCCTCGAGCATGAAGCCCATGGCCTTGCAGCTGCGGAAGCCGCCCGAAGAGCCGCGGATGACCTTGGCGATCTTCTTGGCGATCTCAACATCAGAGGTCTCGAGGTTGCAGTTGAACGCGACCAGCGGCATACGGGCGCCGATGGCGGTGATGCCGGCGGTGGGGTGGATCTTGCGCTCGCCGTAGTCGGGAGCCCAGTCGGGCTGCAGGAGCTTCTCGGGCATGCCCTCGAACTCGCCCTTGCGGCAGGTGGCGAGGTTGCGGCGCTCGGGACGGGTGGCGCTGTCCTCATACAGGAAGGAGGGGACCTTCAGCTCGTCCCAGATACGCTGGGCAACGCGCTTGGACATCTCGACAGCTTCCTCAACGGTCACGTCCATCTGGGGAACGAAGGGGATAACGTCGGTAGCGCCCATGCGCTTGTGCTCGCCGTGATGCTTGTTCATGTCGATGCGCTCGGTGGCGACCTTCGTCAGCTGGAAGGCGACCTCCTCGATGGCCTCGGGGGAGCCGATGAGGGTGAAAACGCAGCGGTTGTGGTTGCCGTCGGTCTGGGCGTCGAACAGGGTGCAGCCGGGGACGCTCTGCGCGGTCTTGACGAGCTCGTTATAGGTGGCCTCGTCCTTTTCCTTGGAGCAGCTGAAATTGGGGATGCATTCGATCAGTCGTGCCATGATAAGTTTCCTCCGTTTTTGTCAGGTCAGACAATTTCCAACCTGTATTTTGATGCTTACGCTGTCATTATACCGTGTGCCCGGGCGGGCGTAAACAGGTTTTCTTTCTCTTTTGTTTCGGGGCGCTTAATTTTTTTAAGTAAAGCCGCGCCCGTCAGGATTCCGCGATGAAGCGCTGCACGCAGGGCGCGCCCTGCACGTCGTCGCTCCAGACAAGGACAGGGTAGGACTTGGCGGGGATGCCGCGCAGAGGCTTGGCGTAGATGCCGGAGTTCGGGTGCGTCTCGACGATGGAATGCGGCAGGAAGCTGATGCCGAAGCCCGAGCGCACGAGCTGCATCGCCATGGGCGTATCGTAGCACTGGCAGGGCACGTTCGGCTCAAAGCCGCTGCGGCGGCACTCCTTCATCAGATAATCGTTGTAGCCCCAGAGATCGTCCGAGCGCAGCAGGCACATCGGCACGCCGCGCAGCCGCTCGATGGGCACGGCGTCCAGCTCCGGCGCGGGGTCGGTCGCGGCGGTCATGATGAGCTCCAGCGCGTCCTCGCCGAGGATGCGCTCGTGCAGGCTGCCGGACTCCTGCGTGGAGCGGCGGAGAAAGAGGACGTGCAGCTCGCCGCGGTCCAGGTCGTTCAAAAGGTCCTGCGGGGAGCCGAGACGGATGTAGAACTCGACCTTGGGATAGCGGGCGTGGTACGCCTCCAAATAATGCAGGGCATAGGGCATGGCGGAGTAAATGACGCCGACGTTGATGCGCCCGCCCTCGCCGGCACCGATGCTGCGGACGTTTTCCTCCACGCGCCGGAGATTGAGAAAAAGCGAGCGGCTCTGGCGGTAGAGGGCTTGCCCGGCCTCGGTGAGCTTCATGCCGCGGCTCTCGCGGGCGAAAAGCTGTACACCGAGCTCGGCTTCAAGCTGGGAGATCTGGCGCGAAATGGGCGGCTGGGCGACGTGCAGGGCGCGGGCGGCGGCGGAAATGCTGCGCCCCTCCGCGACCGCGCAGAAGTATTCGAGCTGGCGAATGGTCATGGAAAGGCGCCTCCTGACAAGCTATACTAAAAAAGTATGATAACAATACAATAGAAGTTCTTTTCATTATAGCAGCTTCTTGCTATAATGCAAGATGTAAAGCAAATTGCACAAGATTCTTTTGAGATAAAACCGAAAATTGAGAGAAATCGAAAAATTTTAGAAAGTGAGGAACACCCCATGATCAATCTCGCTGACGAAGCCATGACGATCAAGCTGGACTACGAGCTTCCCGAGTACCCGAAGTTCGAAGAGGGCTACCGTCGCGCACCCCGCCGCGAATCCCACCTGACCGAGGCCGATAAGGCGCTCGCCATCAAGAACGCTCTGCGTTACATCCACCCCGACCATCATGAGCAGA
>OMDV01000407.1_pt1 | contig 11711 bp, 9 predicted proteins | sample 1673671 | NCBI WGS metagenome assembly OMDV01 (sample SAMEA103958118, study PRJEB25191) | human gut metagenome | reverse complement strand
GCGTCCAGCCCCGGCGCTCGGCGTACATGGTGTACATCCGCAGCAGGTCGGCGGCAAACAGCGCACCCTCCTCCCCGCCGATGCCGGCGCGGATCTCCAGAATGACGTTCTTCTCGTCGTTGGGATCTTTGGGCAGCAGCAGGCGCTTCAGCTCCTCCGTCAGACGCTCCATGTCTGCCTTCGCGGCGGTCAATTCCTCCTGCGCCAGCTCCCGCAGCTCCGGGTCGGACAGCATGGCGGCAGCGTCCTCCGCCGTCTGCACCGCCTGTGCGTAAGCGCGGTAGCAGGCCACAACGGGCGTCAGCTCCTTCTGCTCGCGGCTGAGAGCGGTGAGCCGCTCCCGGTCGGCGTACACCGCCGGGTCGGACAGCTGGCGCTCCACCTCCGTCAGACGCTCCTCAATGGCTTTCAGCTTCTCCAGCATAGAGCGCCCTCAGTTCTGCTCCAGCCAGCGCTGGACATTCTGGATGAAGTCGGTGCGCCAGAAGTCGTAGCCCTCGCTGCCGGGACGGAGGGACACGGCGAACAGCCGCTTCTCCGCGGTGTAGAGATCCATCTGGTCGTAGACCTCCGAGCTGCGGCGGTCGCTGCCCCGTGTCAGCACATAGGCCACGCGGTGCATTTCCAGTCCCCGGCGCTTCAGCAGGGCGCGGATAGGGCTGGCCATGCGGCCCGCCCACACGGGGCTGGCCACGATCACCAGCTTGTACTCCTCCAGCGGCTTGGCCGTCTCGAAGGGACGCAGGGGCTTGGTTGACGTCTTCATCGCGTCCATGCCGCTGCGCAGATAGCCCTTCCAGCCGCTGCGGTCACGGTCGTCCGTGATGGCCACGACCTCCGCGTCCAGCGCACCGGCGATCTCCTCCACAGCGCGGCGCGTATTGCCGGTGCGGGAATAGTAAATACATAAAATATCGCTCATATCAAATCTCCTGTTCCTCTGCTTGCAGGCTCAATTCCTCCCAACGGGTCATCTCCCTCTCCAGCTCGGCCTCCACCTCCTGCTGCTGCCGGTACAGCTCGCCCAGCTTCTCCGCATCGCAGGCGGCGGCCTCCATATCCTGATCCAGTGCCGCCAGAGACGCCTCCAGCTTGGCGATGGCCGTCTCGCAGATGGTCAACTGCTTGCGGGCGGCCTGCTGGGCGCGGTTTCCCCGGCCGGCGGACGCCTGCTTTTTCGGCTGCACCGGCACGGCGGCGGCTTGGGCGGCGCGGTGCGCCTCCTCCCGTACCTGCCGGTACTGCATAAAGCCCATGGGGTAATCGGTGATGGCGTGATCCTCCAGCTCCCAGACGCGGGTGGCAAAACGGTTGATGAAGTAGCGGTCGTGGCTGACGAACAGCAGCGTGCCGTCAAACTCCTCCACCGCCTGCTCCAGCCACTCCCGCGAGTCGATATCCAGATGGTTCGTCGGCTCGTCCAATATCAGCAGATTGATGCTCTCGTCCATCAGCATACACAGCCGCAGGCGGCTCAGCTCGCCGCCGGACAGCACGCTGACGCTCTTGAACACATCCTCTCCGGTGAACTGATACGCCGCCAGCCGGTTCCGCGCCGACTGCGGCGTGATGTCCAGCTCATAGAGCATCGTGTCCAGTATGGACCTCTCCGGGTGCTCGAAGTGTATCACCTGCGGCAGATACGCCGCCTTCACCGCCGGTCCCAGCCGTATAACGCCGCTGTCCGGGCGCTCGCTGCCGGTCAGCATATTCAGCAGCGTGGTCTTTCCCGTGCCGTTCTCGCCCAGCAGGGCGATGCGCTCGCCCCCCTCGCACCGCAGATACACATCCTCAAACAGCCGCTTCTCGCCGAAGGCCTTGCTGACGCCCTTGATCTGCAATACCTCGTCGCCCTTGAACTCCCGGCTCTGGAAGCGCGCCTCCAGCCTCCGCGCCTTTGTGGGCTTCTCCGTGGTCCGCATACGCTCGATGCGCTTCTCCATGCTGAAGGCCCGCTTGTGCAGCGCGTCGTTGCCCATGAAGGCCCACAGGTGCATCTGCTCCGCCGCCTTTTCCAGCTGCGCGATCTTCGCCTGCTCCTTCAGGTACTGCTTCATGCGCTCCTGATACCGCCGTTCCTTCTCGATGGCATAAAAGCTGTAATTTCCGCTGTAAAACTCCGCTTTTCCGTCCTGTACCTCGATGATCCGCGTCACGGTCCGGTCCAGGAAATACCGGTCATGGCTGATGGTCAGCACCGTGCCCCGGAACCTCCGCAGATACCCCTCCAGCCACTCCGTGGCCTGCAGGTCCAGATGGTTCGTGGGCTCGTCCAGCAGCAGGATGTCCGTATCCTCCAGAATGAGCCGTCCCAGGTTCACCCGGGTCTTCTCTCCGCCGGACAAACACGCGAATTCCCGCTGCCGCATTTCCCTCGGGATGCTCAGGCCGTTGGCCACCTTGTTCACCGCCGTCTCCGTGTCCCAGCCGCCCAGTCCCTCGAATTTGGCGTTCAGCTCGCCGTACCGCCGCAGCGTATCCGCGCCGCTGTCCCCCTGCTCCATCCGCAGGGCCAGCGCATCCATCTCGTCCTTCATCCGAAACATCCGCGCGAAGGCCGTCTGCAAAACGTCCTCCACCGTGTACCCCTCCGGATACACGGGGATCTGCGAGATCAGTCCCACCCGCCGTCCGGCGGCGATCTGTACCTCTCCCTCGTCCGGCTCCAGCTCCCCGGTGAGCATACGGAACACCGTGGTCTTTCCGGCGCCATTCCGCCCCAGCAGTCCCACGCGCTCCCCGCTGTCCACCTGAAAGCTCAGTCCGTCCAGTATTCTCTTTTCCAGATCAAAGGACTTCACCAGCCCTGTAACGCGAATGTCGACCATTTACTCTTTCTCTAATTCCTTTACGATGTTCTCAAAATGCATGGCGCGGGACGCCTTCACCAGCACCGCCGTCCCCGGCGTGAACCGCGCCCGTACAGCGGGCAGCGCCTCCTCCACGCCGGCGAACCACTGCGCCTCCGGATCTGTCTCGGTCAGGGCCTTCATCTTCTCCCCCACCGCTACGGTCTCGATGCCCAACTCCCGGCACAGCGTCCCCATATCCCGGTGGGCCTGGGCCGTCAGCGCGCCCAACTCACCCATGTCGCCCAGCACCGCCAGGCGCTTTTTCTGCCGGCTGGCGGCCAGCATACGGATACCCTCCGCCATGGACTGCGGATTGGCGTTGTAGCAGTCGTCGATGACCAGCCGATCCCCGTCCATACGGATCAGGTGCATCCGGCTCCCTACCGGCGCATAGGCCGCCGTCCCCGCGGCGATCTCCGCCGCCGTCAGGCCCAGCCGTTCGCCGATGGCTGCCGCCATGGCCATGGGATAGACCATGTGCCGCCCCGGCGCCGCCGTCTCCAGCCGATAGGCCGCCTGTCCCGTGGTCACGGTGCAGGCCATGCCCTCCAGCCCCCGGTCGTCGATGTCCGTAACGCGGACATCGCAGTGCTCGCCCTCGCCGCAGCGCAGGATGATCTGTGGCAGCGTCACCGTGTTCAGCAGCTCGTCGTCGCCGTTGAGCACCGCGACGCCCTCCGGGGTCAGATTTTCAAATATCTCACACTTGGCCTGCAAAATGCCCTGCCGTGTGTTGCCCAGATTTTCGATGTGGGCGTCGCCCACGTTGGTGATAACGGCGATATCCGGCCGTACCATCTCGCCCAGATACCGTATCTCCCCAAAGTGGTTCATGCCCGTCTCGATCACCGCCGCCTCATGCTCCGGCATGAGCCGCAGCAGCGTCAGCGGCGCGCCGATGTCGTTGTTGAGGTTCCCCTCCGTCCGCAGCGTCTCGTATTTCTGCGTCAGCACTGCGGCGATCATCTCCTTGGTGGTGGTCTTGCCCACGGAGCCGGTCACCTGTACCACCGGCAGCCGGAACTGCCCCCGGTACCAGGCGGCCAGCGCCTTCAGCGCCAGCCGCGTGTCGGGCACCTGAATGTAAAACTTCCCCGGCAGCAGTGCCTCCGGCGTCTTTGCCGTCAGGCATCCCGCCGCCCCGGCCTCCAGTGCCTTTTCGATATAGGCGTGGCCGTCGAAGCGTTCCCCCACCAGAGGGATGAACAGCGCTTCCTGCGGCACGCGGCGGCTGTCGGTGGTCACGTCGCGCACCGCCGCGCCGCTGCTCTGCAACACCGTGCCGCCCACCGCGGCGCAGATGGTCTGTACCGTCAGCGGCATCATGCCCGCGCCGCCTTTCGCACCGCCAGCGACAGCTCCACGATCTTCTCGCACAATTCGCCGTAGTTCAGTCCCACCTGCGCCGCCTCCTGGGGCACCAGACTGGTAGGCGTCATGCCCGGCAGGGTGTTGATCTCCAGGCACCAGGCCTGACCGTTCTCGTCCAGAATGAAGTCCGAACGGGAGTACACGCTCAGCCCCAGCCCCTTGTGCAGCTTCAGGGCCATCTCGCCCACCTGCTTCCACGCCGCGTCCGTGATAGGCGCGGGGCACAGCTCCACCGCGCCGCCGGCCTGGTACTTGCTCTCATAGTCGAAATAGGCGCCCTTGGGGATGATCTCCACCGCCGGCAGATAGCCGTCGCCCAGCACGGCGATCTGTATCTCCCGACCCTTGATCTTCTGCTCCACCACCACATGGTCGCCGTAGCGCAGCAGGTCGCGCAGGGCCTTCTCCAGCTGTTCCTTCGTGTCCGGCAGCGCCACACCGATGGAGCTGCCGCCGTTGACGATCTTCACGGCACAGGGCACCGGCAGCTCCTCCGCCAGCCGGGGGATATCGCTCTCGGTATAGTGGATGTCGTGCCACGGAGCCGTGCGAATACCGAGAGAGTCCATCATCCGCTTCGTCACGGATTTATCCATGGCCATGCCGCTGCCCAGATACCCGGATCCGGTGTAGGGCACGCCCAGCAGATCCAGCGTGGCCTGTATGCGGCCATCCTCGCCGCAGCTTCCGTGCAGCGCCAGAAATACCACGTCCGCCATGCAGCACACGGCCAGCACGTCCTTGCCCAGCAGGCTGGGGCTCTGGTCCCTCCGGCTGCGGCGCACCGCCTCCAGGTCCGGCTCCACGCGCTCCACCCGGCTCTGGCCGCACAGGCCGTCCGGCGCGTCAAAGATATCCTCCAACGCGCCCTCGTAGTCCTCCAACCCCAAAAACATATCCACCAGAATGGCCTTGTGTCCCCTCTCCCGCAGCGCCCTGCACACGCCGGTGCCGCTGGTCAGCGCCACCTGGCGCTCTGTGGACAGTCCGCCCGCCAATACCACGATCTTCATAAGCGTACCCTCACTTTTAGGCGGCACAGCGAAAAACGGCCCTGTGCCCCCATGATTTGATATATTATTATAGCACAGCGCCCCGCTGATTACAACCGATTTTGCCCGCCGGTGTGTAAACAAACAAAGAACGCCCCGGCACAGCCGCGGCGTTCTTTTATTGTCTTTCCTATCGCAGCCAGTCGGGCTTCGCCCGCCCGTGTACGCCGGACACCAGCCCCATACAGGCAAACAGCATCACCAGCGATGAGCCGCCGTAGCTGATGAAGGGCAGCGTCAGTCCGATGACCGGCATCACGAACAGGCACATACCCACATTGATGATGACCTGAAAGATAATGACACTGGCCACACCGATGCAGGCATAGCCCTCCAGCCGGGTCTTGGCGTGCCGCGCCACATACAGGCACCGCAGTATAATGGCCGTCAGCAGCGCCAGCGTCAGCAGGCAGCCCACCAGCCCCAGCTCCTCACCGATCACGGAGAAAATAAAATCCGTGTGCCGGTGCGGCAGGCTGGACGCCGCCTCGCTTTGGGTCTGCGTGCCGCGAAACAGCCCCTGCCCGAATATCCTTCCGCCGCCCAGTGTCAGCAGGCTCCGGGTCTGCTGCCAGCCGGTGTTCAGCGGGTCATAGCTGTGGTCGAACAGGACGATGAACCGGTTTTTCATATAGGTATCCAGCAGGTCCAGGTCCCACATGGCGTAGAACAGCAGTCCCGCCGCGCCGCCGCCGATCAGGAACCACCGCAGCGCCACTCCCGCCACAAAACACATACACGCGAAGATGAACAGGAACACCAGCGCACTGCCCATGTCGGAGGATATCTTGTAGTACAGCGCAAAGATCACGCCGAAGTGTGCCGCCAGCATGACGATGGAGGAAATCGACCGCAGGTCCCGGTTCTCCTTCAGCCACGAGAGCTGTTTCGCCAGCACGATAATAAACGTCAGCTTCACGATCTCCGCCGGCTGCACCTTCACCGGCAGGAACGGGAACTCCAGCCATGCCTTGTTGCCGGTATCCCCGGCAATGCCGAGGGGCGTTGCCAGCAGCAGGATGAACACCACGCCCACCAGGAATATCCACTTCCAGTACTTCGCCAGCTCGTTCAGGTCCACCTGCGACACCACGATATACAGCACCGCCCCGATGCACAGCGCCGCCGCCTGTACCAGCACCAGCTTGCTGGTGTGCATATAGCGTGTGGCGCTGGCGATCATCAGTATGCCGAATAGCGACGTGCCGATGCACAGCGCCAGCAGGACAAGATCGGCCTGTCGGAACACGTCGTTAAAAAGCTCCCGTATCCGTCGCAGCATGGCGGCACCTCCCTTCCCTCGCATTTCCCCCGAACGGTGCATATCCCCGTTCCCGCATAGTGTACCACGATTTCCCCGCCCTGTAAACCACCATACTTCTATCAAAAATGTTACTGTTTCCGCCTGCTGCTTTCACAGCCCAGCCACCGTTTTCACAGCCCGGCCACCAACAGCGCTATCACCGAAAGGCCCCCCACCGCCAGCGCATAGGGCGTTGCCGCCCGTATGGTGGTCAGGTTGGAAACGCCCGAGCCGGCGGTGGTCATCAGCACCGCATCCGCATAGAAGCACAGACTATATCCCAGGGTAACGCCACTCATCACCGCGGCGATCATCAGCGGCGCAGCCACCCCGGCAGCCAGTCCCATCGGGATGAACACAGGAATAGCGATGGTCATTACCGCCCAGCAGCCACCTACGGCAAATACGGTCAATCCCACCAGCACAAACGCCAGCGGCGCGATCAGGCAGCGGGGCACCGCCCCTCCGATACCGTTGATGAGAATATCAAACAACCCCAATGTACGGTTGGCGTCGCTGAGCATCAGGCCAAAGCCCACCACCACAGCAATGGTGGTCATACCCTTAACGCCGGAAAAGAATCGGGCAAAGTATTCTCCCACCGTCATACGCTTCTGTATCACATACAGCAAGAACTGCACCACCAGGCACACGATGATACCGTGGAGCAAATCATTGTCAAACAGCACCGTGCCGCCCACCAGCGCCGCAAGCGGGATAATAGCGTTCCAAGCCGAGGAGACATTGTGCTCATCCACCTCGTCAATGTCCACCAGCTTCTCGTCCTTTTCTCCCGGCTCAAAGGCTGCGCCGCCGGAGGCCACCCGGTGATACGCCTGACGAAGCATGCCCACTTTCGGAAACCAGCCCAACGCCAGCAGCAGACTTACCAGCATCATCGCCAGCGGATAAAACATGAAGGGCACCGCCTGAAGGTAATCCGTGAACCCCAGGCCGAAGTCGGAGATCAGGCCCACGCTGAAGGCCGTCCAGCTGGTAAAGGGCACCGTCACGCACAGGCAGCATGCCATAATGTTGGTCTGCACCGCCAGGTGCTCCCGGGGCAGACGGTTTTTATCGGAGACATCCCGCAGGCAGATGGTGGTAGTCAGGGCATTCAGATACTCGTCCACGAACATGATCACAGACAGCAGCCACGCCAGCAGCAGCGTTTTGCGGGGCGTGTTGGCCGCCTTCGCCAGCAGATCCCGGAAGCCCATGAGCCCGCCGGAGGCCTGAAACAGCGAGATCATTCCGCCAAAGCCCAGAATACTGCACAGTGCAAACTGATAGGAGCTGTTGCCCAGTGTAGTATACATGGCGTCGATCAGCCCAGTGAAAAAATGCTGGCGATGGACCAGCAGCACGGCCAGCAGGATGATGGCCGCGGTTTTGACCCATTCGCGTTTTCTTACACCGTTTTCCATATCTCGTTTTCCCTTATCCTTTCACAGAGCCAGAATGTGCGATGCCTTCCACCAGATACGCCTCGCCGTGCAGAAACAGCAGCAGACCGGGGATCATATAGATGACGGCGGCGGCAAAGGCGATGCCGATCTCGCCGGCGTTGATGCTGGACAGGAACATCGAAAGCGGCTGCTTTTCGACGTCGTTGAGCAGGATCAAAGGCTGCTCGACCATGTTCCAGTAGTCAATGAACACCAGCATGAGCACGGAGAAAACTGCGCTTCTTACCATGGGGTAGCAGATGCTCGTGAATATCTGGAACTCGTTGGCTCCGTCCAGCATAGCTGCTTCAAAATATGTCTTTGGGATACGCTTCATTGCCTTTGTTAGCAGGAACACCGCAAAGGGCGGAATTAAGGGCTGATCTATTACACGAAAGGAATGATCATAAAGATGAATAATGAAAACAGATCTCCGAGAAAGGAAGTCATCAAGAACATTGCCATTGTTTTTCTGGCAGTTCTGCTGGTGCTTACATTCTTCTCAAATACTTTTATGAATTACACTCTGCCGCAGGTATCTGCCGTTTATGTCAGTCAGGGTACTATCTCCGAGCAGATAAGAGGCAGCGGAACTGTTGAGGCTGCCGAGAGCTACGAGGTAAAATTCGACCAGACAAGAACTATCAAGAGCGTTGCCGTAAAGACGGGTCAGACCATAAATGCAGGCGATACCCTGTTTGAGCTGGAGGACTCCGACTCCGACGAGCTTACTCAGGCCCAGAAGGATCTGGAGGACAAGGAGCTTGATTACAAAAAGGCAGTTCTTGCCCAGTCCGACAGCTCCAAGTATCAGTCCGATTATCTGGAGATACAGAAAGCCGAAAAGGAGCTTTCCGAGCTTCAGGCAAAGTATCAGGCTGCCCTTGCAGGCACTGACCCTCTTTCCTCCGCACTTAATGATTATAATTCCCTGAAAAGCAGATCGGATAAGCTTACCAAGGAAAAGGAAGACCTTAACAATCAGCTCAGCGCCGTAAATGCGGATACATCCGATGATATGATAAACCTTACAGGTGCGTATTACGACACCCTCAGAGCTGACAAGGACCGTGTTACTGAGCTTGAAAAAAAGGTCGAGACAGCTCAGTCCGATTATGACGAGCTGAGCAAGGACGTTGGCGCAGATACCGACTATGCTTCCAAGATTGAGGAGACAAGAAAGTCTATCGAGTCCGCAACAGTTGAGCTTAATCAGCTTTATATCTCCCTGTACAACGCAAAGGCTGATGATGATACCACATCTATCTCAGCTTCCATCGCAACAAAGTCGCTGGAGATAGACCAGCTCCAGAGAGACCTTTCCAATTATCTTGCAAAATCCACTACCAGCGGAGTTCTCAAAACAAAGCTGAAAAATGCTGAAAGCACACTCAATAAGGCAAAGAAGAACCTGAACAGCGCAAAGGACACCCTGAGCAACGATGTTCGTTCCATAAAGCTTGAAATAAAGGGAAAGCTCGACAAGGTAACAGCAGAGCTGGACGATGTTACATTAAAGCTCACCAACGCAGGCACTGCAAAGGACGATGCCACCGCAGCAGGATATCTTTCCGCTTCACAGCTGGAGCTTAAAATATCCGAGCAGAAGGACACCGTTGATAACCTTTATGCAGCACTTGAAATAAAGAAGCAGACCGACAGCGTTACCAACGAAAGCAATCAGCTTGACCTTGAAGCAAAGAAAAAGGACATCGAAAGACAGAAGGAAAAGGTCGAAAAGCTCAAGAGCGAGGCATTTGACGCAGTCGTTACCGCAAAAATGGGCGGTACTGTTGAAAGCGTTTCCGTTACAGCAGGCAGCGAGGTTGCTGCGGGCACAGTGGCAGCAGTAATCAGCGTGTCCGACCTTGGCTACACTGTTTCTTTCTCCGTAAAGAATGACCAGGCTAAGAAGGTCAAGGTTGGCGACAAGGCAGAGATAACAAGCTGGTACTGGGGCGACAGCTTCTCTGCAACACTCAGCGAGGTAAAGACCGATACTGCAAATCCTCAGACACAGAAAATTCTCGTATTCAACGTTACAGGCTCCGATATATCCACAGGTCAGACCATTACCCTTTCCATGGGCAGCAAGGGTCAGCCTTATTCTGCAGTTGTTCCCAACGCAGCGGTAAGAGAGGACTCCAACGGCAAGTTCGTCCTCGTTATGGAAGCAAAGAGCAGCCCTCTCGGCAACCGCTACAAGGCTGTGAGATATGACATCGAAGTCCTTGCAAAGGACGACAACAACACCGCTGTAAACGGTCTTATGGGAAGCGAGTACGTTATCACCACATCTACCAAGCCCATTCAGGCAGGCGATCAGGTTCGTCCCGCCGAGAGCTGATCGGGGTGACGTGAATGAGCAGACTGAAAAAATTCAATATAATTCTGCTGATAATAAACGCCGTTCTTCTGTCGGTATTCGGGATAATTTACCTGCGGATATCATCGCTTTCAAGGGATTATTCATCTGACAAGGCAAAGGAAATGTGGGATAACGACAAGTATAAATACTCCCAGATATCACTTTATGTGTCTCCCTCCAATGGCTTTGACATGATGGGGATATACTCCATGAGGAAAAGCGTCGAGGAAAAGCTGAAAGAAAGCTCCGTCCTTGATGCGGAGGATAATCCCGAGGGCAGGCTTTGGATAGACTGTGCCTCAGGCGATTCCACACTTACCCTTGCAGGAAAAATGGGCAGCTGCGATGTTGCCGTAACAGGCACGGTGGGGGACTACTTCATCTTCCACCCCGAGGACATAATGTACGGCAGCTATTACACATCGGAGGACATCAACCTTGACAGGATAATCCTTGATAAGCAGTGCTCATGGCAGCTGTTCGGCTCCATGGACACCGTGGGAATGCCGCTGGAAATAAACAACAAGGTGTTTTACGTGGCGGCTGTTGTGGAGTCACCCGATAATGAGGTTGATAAGACCGCATACGGCACAAAGCCCAGAGTGTATATGCCCTATGAATCGTTAAAGCAGCTGAACGACAGCTTTGTGCTCACATCATATGAGGTGTGCCTGCCAAATATCGTCAAGGATTACGCTTACGGGGTCATGAAGGATATAAACACCGTCCCCGAGGATTCAAGCGTTCTCATCGACCAGACAGGCAGATTCGGTCTCCTGAAGCTTTTCACAGGCTTCAGGGAGATACGTGAGAGCGTTATGGTAACGACAAATATCAGCTATCCATGGTACGAGAACCGCACACGCAGCGCCGAGATAATCGGAAAGATACTTGCAGGCCCGTCAATATATCTGCTGATAATCCCCGCAATATCGCTGGTTTACGGACTGTTTATGCTGGCAAAGCTGGCAGGCAGGGGCGGCAGAGCCGTCAAGGAGCACATTGACGCACGTTATCAGAAGAAGATATCGGAGGAGTATTACAAAAAGCACCCCGATGAAAAGCCATAAAGGAGCAGATATGGACGTTTCATGGAATCCATGGCACGGCTGCAAAAAGATAAGCGAGGGCTGCCGCCACTGCTACGTGTATCGCACAGACGAGAAACACGGCAGGGACGGCAGCCTGCTGTCATATAACAAGGATTTTGACCTGCCCGTGCGCAGGAAAAAGAACGGTGAATATAAGGTGCCCTCGGGAGCAGTGCTTTTCACCTGCTTTACCTCCGACTTCCTGCTTGACGAGGCGGACGAAAGG
>OMDV01000404.1_pt1 | contig 11720 bp, 7 predicted proteins | sample 1673671 | NCBI WGS metagenome assembly OMDV01 (sample SAMEA103958118, study PRJEB25191) | human gut metagenome | reverse complement strand
GTGGAACTTATTCAGGTCGATCTTGCCGTCGGTGAGAATGGATTCCTCGGCGCTGACGTTTTCGATCCGGCCAATGAGCAGTCCGGTGCCCTCGTCGTAGCTGACGAAGGAACATTCCAGCGTCATGGGCAGTTCGTCGATGATGGGAGCGTCCACGAGATGGCTCTTGCTGGTGTGCCAGCCTGCACGGGCGACCTTATCGGGAACCTTATCGCCGGACACGATGCCCACGTAGTCCGCAGCCACCATGTTTCCCACGTCCGCCATGGAGACGGTGAAGGCTTTCCGGGCGAAGATGTTCCGGGTGGTCTTGTGGTCCGCAAGACAGATGCCGATGAGATTCGTGTCCACGATGCCGCCCCATGCGGCGTTCATGGCGTTGGGCGTGCCGTCCTCGCCGTAGGTGCCGATGATCAGCACCGGCATGGGGTACAGCATGGGCTTGGAACCAAAATCTTTACGCATATCATTTCCTCCTTATATATCGGGGATGGCTCCCCGGTCGATACGTTATCCGGCGGCGTGTGTCAGAAGCAGGCTCAGGCCGTAAATCACGACCAGATGGGCGGGGTAATACCAGTAAAACAGCGGGCCGATATTCCATGTGCCTTTTTTCCGTTGTACAGCGCCAGAAGGGGAACGCTCAGAAGCCCCCACCACTGCGTCCCGCCGTAATGCAGACCCAGCAGACCGACACCGACGGCGAACAGCGCCAGTTTTCCCCATTTTCCCCTGCCAAAATACACCAAAACCGGCAGCATTACGCCCCAAAGGCCGTAATCCACGTCGAAATCCGTGTGAATCAGAATCCGGGGCAAGCCCTCGGTGACGAAAACCACGGCGGCAACAGCGGCAGCAGCCGACAGCACCGACACGGGAGTCCGGCGGCGGACGGCGTTATCCAGCGTGTAGATCAGGCAGACGGAAAGGGAAAAGGTCACGAAAATGCACTGGTAGAGCGAGCGCATGGCGGCAAAATAGGCGATCTGGCACAGTGCGGCCATGCCCAGAAGTCTCCCCAGATACCGTCCCCGGTTGTGGGTATAGCGGCAGCCCTCGGCGATCATGTAAGCAAAAAGCGGCGCGGCCAGCCGTCCGATGATCCGCAGAATGATAAATTGGGGCAGCAGCTGCAATCCCACATGGTCGCAGGTCATGGCGAACAAGGCCAGAAGCTTCAGTTGATTCCCGGTCAGCCCGGCAAATTTTTTCGTTTGTATCTGCATAGGCACTCCTGTGTGACATTCCGGATAAAAATATGATACCACGTTTTCGCCGGAATTGTCAATCCGGGCGGCAAAAAAGCGCCCCGGCCGGGCGCGGAAAGAAATGAAATGACCCTTGACTGCCATGCCTTGTGATCAGCACGTTTTTTTGCAGCCAAGGGTCATTTCTGTTCGCTCTTATTATCTAACATCTGTTGGTTAACCTCTCTTTCTGCGGATTGACGGGCGTATGCGATCCGTTTTTCTGTTCCGATACCTTATCCATTCTCTGTCTGTCTCTTCCGCGAGACGCGCTTATAAGTCGGAATCGCCGGGGACCTCCCTGCCCGCCTGCATTGGCTCCGTTCTGATTCAGAGCCTTCAAGGTTTTACCTGTACATCGGTATCACCTCTTTGTATTTATAAGATAGCATAAATATATCTGCTGTTCAAGACGGAAAATTAGACAATATTACCAATTCACCGTTGTGGAAAACACAGATTTCCCATCGACACGGGCGGCCGCGGATTGACAAAGGGAGGGAAGGCTGTTATAATAATTCTGTTCGGCGGCTGTGCGGCCGCTGTTTTTCGTGGTATTTTGCAGCCGGTATTCCCGGCTGAGCAAGCGCATACAAAGGAGAAACACAATGAAATACGACTTTACTTCCATTCTGGATCGCCGGGGAAAGGACGCCGCCGCCATTGACGCCGTGGGCGCGCCCGGTTCTCCCTATCCCGCGCCCCGGGAGGGCTTCGACGTGATCCCCATGTGGGTGGCAGATATGAATTTTCCCGTGGTTCCCACCGTTCAGCAGGCCATGATCGAACGGGTGGAGCATCCGGCCTTCGGCTACTTTGACCCGCCTGCGGAATATTACGATTCCATTATCCGCTGGCAGGAGCGCCACAACGGCGTTACCGGCCTGAAGCCGGAACACATCGGCTACGAAAACGGCGTATTGGGCGGCGTGATCTCCGCGCTGAACGTTCTGTGCTCCAAAGGGGACAACGTGCTGCTCCACAGCCCGACCTACATCGGCTTTACCCACAGCCTGACGGACAATGGCTATCACATTGTCCACTCTCCGCTGACAAAGGACGAGCAGGGCGTCTGGCGGATGGATTTTGCCGACATGGAAAAGAAGATCGTGGAAAATCACATCCACGCCGCCATTTTCTGTTCCCCACATAACCCCTGCGGCCGGGTCTGGGAGCGTTGGGAGATCGAGCAGGCCATGGCGCTGTACAAAAAGTACGACGTCATGGTGGTTTCCGACGAGATCTGGAGCGACATTCTGCTGACCGGATATTGCCACATTCCCACCCAGTCCGTCAGCGAGGACGCGAAAATGCGCACCGTGGCGCTGTACGCCCCCTCCAAGACCTTCAATCTGGCGGGACTGGTGGGCAGCTACCATATCATCTACAACAGCTGGCTCCGGGATCGCTGCGACAAGGAGGGCTCCCTCAGCCACTACAACGCCATGAACGTCATGAGTATGCACGCCCTGCTGGGCGCTTACAGGCCCGAGGGCTACGAGTGGGTGGAGGAGCTGCGGCAGGTCATCACCGGGAATGTGGATTTTGCCTGCGATTATATCGCGAAGCACTTTAACGGCGTGGATGTCAGCCGCCCTCAGGGAACGTACATGCTGTTTCTGGACTGCGGAGAATGGCTGACGGCTCATGGCAAGACCATGGACGAGCTGCTTGCCGCCGGATGGGACGTGGGCGTTATCTGGCAGGACGGACGGGCGTTCCACGGTCAGACCCACATCCGCATGAACCTCGCGCTGCCCCTGAGCCGGGTGCAGGAGGCTTTCCGGCGGCTGGATACCTATGTTTTCAATGCCTGATACGATACTCCGGGGCGGATTTCCGCCCCGGAATTTTCGCTTCCGGGAACAGAATTTGCCACTTTACATAGATTTTACAAAGTGCTTATTGTAATTCTTACGGTTTTATCGTACCATCAACAGTGAGATAGAATAAGTATTGGGGGAATCCGAGTGATTTATTGCGTAGAGGACGACGACAGCATCCGGGAGCTGATGCTGTATGCCCTGCGGGCGTCCGGCTTCGAGGCGGAAGGCTTCCGGGACAGTGTGGGACTGTTCGACGCGCTGAGCCACGCCCAGCCCCAGCTCATTATGCTGGATATCATGCTGCCCGGAATGGACGGCATTGAAATTCTCAAAGCCCTCCGGGGCAATCCCACCACCGCCCGCATCCCGGTCATCATTGCTTCCGCCCGTGGGACGGAGTATGACAAGGTGGTGGGGCTGGATCTAGGAGCTGACGATTACCTCGCCAAGCCCTTCGGCATGATGGAGATGGTGTCCCGCATCCGGGCGGTTCTGCGCCGGGCTGCCCCTGCGGCTGCTCCCGGACTGCTGCAGATGGGGAATCTGCGGATGGATTCCGCGTCCCATACAGTCTACGCCGGGGATACCCGGGTGGAGCTGACGCTGAAGGAATTTGAGTTACTGAAGCTCTTTCTGGAGCATCCCGGCCGGGTCTTTACCCGGGATCAGCTGCTGGAACGCATCTGGAGCACGGACTACGTGGGCGAGACCCGGACGGTGGACGTACACATCGGCACCCTGCGCACGAAGTTGGGGCAGTGCGGCGAATACATCCGCACCGTCCGGGGCGTTGGCTACCGGATGGAGGCGTAGGCCATGACGAAGCGGGTTTTTCGCTCGATTTTTCTGGCGTCGCTGGCGGTGCTGCTGGCCACGCTGGCACTGATTCTGGGGGCGCTGTACACCTACTTTTCCGACGTTCAGGCGGAGCAGCTGCGATTGCAGACGGCGCTGGTCGCCCACGCGCTGGAAACGGAAGGGGTTTCCTATTTTGACGATCTCGATACCTCAGACCGCCGCATCACATGGATCGCCGCCGACGGCACGGTGCTTTATGACAGCCGCTCCGATTCCGGCGTGATGGAGAATCATCTGGAGCGGGAAGAGGTAAAGGCCGCGCTGGCCACCGGTTCCGGCACCAGCGTCCGCTATTCCGACACGCTGATGGAGCGGTATATTTACACGGCGCAGCGCCTGAGCGACGGGACGGTGCTTCGCCTTTCCGCGGCGCAGAACACGGTGCCCCATCTGGTGCTGGGGGTGGTGAAGCCGATCATTCTGGTCATCGGTATTGCCGTCGCCCTGTCGGCGCTTCTTGCCGGGCAGCTGACGAAAAACATTGTCGCGCCTCTGAACGAGCTGAATCTGGACGACCCCCTGTCCAACCGGGAATATGTCGAAATTCAGCCCCTTCTGCGGCGGCTGGACTCCCAGCAGGTTCAGCTTCGGGCGCAGTCGCAGGAACTGCGGCAGAAGCAGAAGGAATTCAACACCGTCACCCGTTCCTTAAGCGAGGGCCTGGTGCTGATGAACAGCAGCGGCACGGTGCTGAGCATCAACCCCGCTGCCACGCGGCTGCTGGAAATCACCCCCAACTGCTTAGGGGCGGATTTTGGCGTCGCCAACCGGAACGCGGCCATTTCTGCCCTGGTGGAAAAAGCCCTCACCGGGGAAAAGGCGGAGGAAAATGTTGCCCTGACCGGCGGGGAATATCTCGCCGCCGCAAGTCCGGTCAGATCCGACGGGGCGGTTTTCGGCGTGGTGCTGCTGCTGTTTGACGTGACCCAGAAGCAGAAGGCGGAAGCCCTTCGCCGGGAATTCACCGCCAACGTTTCCCATGAGCTGAAAACCCCGCTCCATGCCATTTCCGGCTACGCCGAGCTGATGAAGGACGGGCTGGTTCCTCCGGAGGACACCCGGCACTTTGGGGAGAAAATCTACAGCGAAGCCCAGCGCATGATCGATCTGGTGGAGGATACCCTGCGCCTGTCCCGGCTGGACGAGGGCGCGGCGGATATGCAGTGGGCGCCCATCGACCTGTACGAAACGGCGAAATCCGCCATGCAGGAGCTGACCGCCCCGGCGGAGCTGAAAAACGTCAGCATTCAGCTGGAAGGGACGAAAACCGTGATTCAGGGGATTCCTCAGCTGGTTTCCGGGATTGTGTTCAACCTCATGGACAACGCCGTCAAGTACAACAAAGACGGCGGGCTGGTCATCGTGCGGCTTGGGGAAGAAAAGGGGCAGGCCGTTCTGACGGTGACAGACACCGGCATCGGCATCAGCCCGGAGCATCAGGAGCGGGTGTTCGAGCGGTTTTATCGGGTGGACAAGAGCCACTCCAAGGAGATCGGCGGCACCGGTCTGGGACTGTCCATCGTCAAGCACGCGGCGCTGATCCTGGGCGCGGCCATCGAGCTGGACAGCACCGTCGGCAAGGGGACGATCGTCACGGTGCGGTTTCCCATGGAAAAAAAGTAGAACGAAGGGAGGGGCGCAGCCCCTCCCGTATTTTCTGCCGGATTTACGCAGATTTTACATTTTTCTGATAATGGATTTGACCTTGCGCTGATAAAATTGAAATATGAAATAATTTAAGATGTGAGAGGTCGAAATCCATGGATATTTTCAACGTTCTGACCATGATCGGTGGGTTGTGCCTGTTCCTATTCGGCATGAACCTGATGGGAGACGCGCTGGAACGGCGGGCGGGTTCCTCATTGCGGGTGCTTCTGGGGAAGCTCACCACGAACCGGATGCTGGGCTTCCTGACGGGTCTGGCCGTCACGGGCGTCATTCAGTCCTCCTCTGCTACCACGGTCATGGTGGTCGGCTTTGTCAACTCCGGACTTCTGACCCTGGGACAGGCCATCAACGTCATCATGGGCGCGAACGTTGGCACCACCGTCACCGCATGGATATTGAGTCTCAGCGGCATTGAAAGCGGGAACGTCTTCGTCCGGCTGCTGAAGCCCAGCTCCTTCACCCCCATTCTTGCGCTGGTGGGCATTGTGTACTACATGTTCATGAAGGACGGCAAGAAGAAGGACACCGGCATGATCTTTCTGGGGTTTGCGACCCTGATGTTCGGCATGGAGACCATGTCCGGCGCGGTCAGCAGCCTGAAAAATGTGCCGGAATTCCGGCAGATGTTCCTGATGTTCACGAACCCCATTCTGGGCGTTCTCGTGGGCGCGGTGCTCACCGGAATCATCCAGTCCTCCTCGGCGTCCGTGGGCATTTTGCAGGCGCTGTCCTCCACCGGCTCCGTGACCTATGCCGCAGCCATCCCCATTATCATGGGTCAGAACATCGGCACCTGCGTCACCGCGCTGCTGTCCAGCGTGGGCACCACCAAAAACGCCCGGCGGGCGGCGGTGGTGCATCTGATGTTCAACATCATCGGCACCGCTGTGTGCCTGACCCTCTTTGTGCTGGCGGACGCCCTGTTCTCCCCGGCCATTCTGGGAGAAAGCGCTTCCTATCTGGGCATCGCCATCTGCCACACGGTGTTCAACGTCATCTGCACCACCCTGATGCTGCCCGCCGCCGGGCTGCTGGAAAAGCTGGTGTGCAGAATCGTCCCCGACGGGAAGCAGCCGGAAGCGGTCTGTGAGCTGGACGAACGCCTGCTGACCACCCCCTCCATCGCGCTGGAGCGCTGCCGTGTGGTCACCAATGAAATGGCGGATGTGGCCGCCGCGACCCTGCGGGATGCCGCCGCTGCCCTCCAGAACTACACGCCGGAGCTTGCGCAGGCCGTGCGGGAAGGGGAGAGCAAGACCGACCATTATGAGGATATCCTTGGCACCTATCTTGTCAAGCTCAGCGCCCTGAAGATCAGCGAAAACGACAGCAGCGAGGCCGCCATGCTGCTCAAAGCCCTCAGCGATTTTGAGCGCATCGGAGACCACGCTCTGAACATTTTGGAGTCCGCCGAGGAGCTGAAAGGTAAGAATCTGTCTCTTTCCGACGCCGCCCGCCATGAGCTGAACGTTCTACTGCGGGCTGTGGAGGAGATCGTGGACATGACCTTCCGGGCGTTCCGGGACGACGATCTGGAAAAGGCCTACCGGGTGGAGCCGCTGGAACAGGTCATTGACGATCTGAAGGAGAAAATGCGCATCCATCACATTCTGCGGATGCAGCAGGGCAGCTGCAGTATTGAGTCCGGTTTTGTCTGGTCAGATCTGCTGACCGCGCTGGAACGGGTGGGCGACCACTGCTCCAACATTGCCGGCTGCATCATCGACCTGCACCACCACAACATGAACACCCACGAGGCCATCCGCTCCGCCCGGATGGAAAACGAGAATTTTGATGACGAATACAGGGCGTATGCGGTGAAATACAGTCTAAAGTAAGCAGAAAAGTGTGAAAAACGCCCGGCAGGAATCTATTTCCTGCCGGGCGTTTTGCTGTCTTATTTCTTCCACTTTTCAATCAGACTGATGATCTGCCCCGTAAGCTTGGCGTTGTCCTTGTTGGTGTTCCCGCGGCGGGTCTTGACCAGCGCGAGAAGCGCTTCCGCAGCCGCGACCATGTCCTCGTAAATCTGCTTCGCCCGCTGGGTGCCCTTGAAGACGGCCGCCCGGTCGATCTTCACGCCCTCGGTGTAGGTCGTGAGCTTGCCGGTGATCAGGTCGTATTCCGTGCCGCTGTAGGGAGCGTCGGCGTGGTAGCCCATGGATTTCAGGGTCGCGCAGAAGGTTTTGCAACTGCCGTCGTCGCCGTGGTTCACGAACACCATCTTCGGCTTCTCCCGGAAGCCTGCCAGCCAGTTCAGCAGTCCCTCTTTGTCCGCGTGGCCGGAGGTGCCATGCAGCATGGCGATCTCCGCGTTCACCGCGATGTCCTCGCCGAAGAGCTTTACGGACTTCGCGCCGTTTTCCAGCTTCCAGCCGAGAGAGCCCTCCGCCTGATAGCCTACAAACAGGATGATGTTTTCCTTGCGCCAAAGGTTGTGTTTCAGATGGTGGCGGATTCTGCCCGCCTCGCACATGCCGCTGGCGGAGAGAATGACCTTGGGCTGGGGATCGGTGTTGATGAGCTTGGATTCGTCGGAGGAAACGGCCAGCTTCAATCCGTCAAACCAGATGGGGTTGACGCCCTGTTTCAGAATGGCCTGGGTTTCCTCGTCAAAGTCCGTGGGGTCGCATTGCAGGAAAATTCCCGTCGCTTCCACGGCCAGAGGGGAGTCCACGTACACCGGGAAATGGTCGTGTCCCGTCACCAGACCCCGCTGCTTGATCTCCCGGATGGCGTAGAGCATTTCCTGCGTCCGCCCCACGGCAAAGGCGGGGATGACCAGATTGCCGCCCCGGTCCAGTGCCCGCTGGATGCAGGCGGCCAGCTCGCCCACCACGTCGCCCCGCTCCTTGGGATGCAGGCGGTCGCCGTAGGTGGATTCGATGACCAGATATTCCGTCTCCGCAACAGGCTGGGGGTCGCGGAGCAGGGGCTGATTGACGTTGCCCACGTCGCCGCTGAACACGATCTTCCGGGTCTGCTGCCCCTCCGTCAGCCACATTTCGATGGCGGCGGAACCCAGCAGATGGCCGATGTCCGTCATGCGGATGATAATGCCCTCCGCGGCCTGAACGGCGGCGTTATACTGGCAGGGGCGGAGCAGCCGGAGAGCCGCCGCCGCGTCGTTGGTGTCGTATACCGGCTCCACGGCCCGTTCCCCGGCGCGCTCGGCCTTGCGGGTGCGCCACTGGGCTTCCGATTCCTGAATGTGCGCCGAGTCCATCAGCATGATGCGGCAAAGATTGCAGGTGGCCTCCGTGGCGTAGATCTGCCCCCGGAAACCGTCCTTGCACAGCTTGGGGAGCATACCGGAATGGTCGATATGGGCGTGGGTCAGGAACACCGCTTCAATGGCGTTCGCCGGAACGGGCAGCGGGACATTCTGGAAAATGTCCTCCCCCTGCTCCATACCGCAGTCCACCAGATAGTACCGGCCGTTCACCTCCAGCAGCGTACAGCTGCCAGTGACCTCATGGGTCGCGCCGATGAATTGAACTTTCATGTCTGCACCTCCAGGATTCACGTCTGAGCATACTATACCACAATTCGCCGCGCAGTGCAAGGTTTTGACTTTTTTGAATACGAAAACGCGCCCGACTCTTTGCAGAATCGGGCGTGTTTTGAATCAATCTTAATACTCGGTGGGCTTGATGTGCCAGATTTCCTCGGCGTACTGACGGATGGTGCGGTCGGAGGAGAATTTGGCGGCGGAGGCCACGTTCATCAGGCACTTGCGGCCAAAGGCAATGCGGTCGGCATAGTCCCGGTTGGCCTGGAGCTTGGTGTCGAAGTAGGAAGCGTAGTCCAGCAGCAGGAAGTAATGGTCGGCCTGATGCCAGTCGGTGCCGTCCAGCAGAGAATGGAACAGCTCCTTCTGGGCGTCGTCCGTGGGGACGGTGCCGTCCACCAGGGTGTTGATGGCGCGGCGCAGGTCGGCGTTGGAGTCGTAAATGCTCCGGGAGTGATAGGTGGGCTTCACGGCATTGATCTCATCCACGGTGTGGCCGAAGATATACTCGTTCTCCCGGCCGGCCTCCTGGGCGATCTCCACATTGGCGCCGTCCAGCGTACCCAGCGTTACGGCGCCGTTGAGCATCAGCTTCATGTTGCCGGTGCCGGAGGCTTCCGTACCGGCAGGGGAGATCTGCTCGGAAATGTCGGCGGCGGGGATGATATGCTCGGCGTAGGAGCAGTTGTAGTTCTGAACGAATACAACTTTCAGCTTGTCGGCCACGGCGGGGTCGTTGTTGATCATCTTCGCGACCCGGTTGATATAGCGGATGATGGCCTTGGCACGGGCGTAGCCGGGGGCGGACTTGGCGCCGAAGAGGTAAACCGTGGGATGGAAGTCCGGCAGACGGCCCTCCTTCAGGCGGAAGTAGATGTCCACAATGGACAGAATGTTCATCAGCTGGCGCTTGTACTCGTGCAGGCGCTTGACCTGCACGTCGAAGATGAAGTCGGGGTTCAGCGTCACGCCCTCGTGCTTGGCGATGACGGCGCACAGCTGCTCCTTCTTCAGGTGCTTGATATCGTTGAATTCCACGATGGTCTCGTCGTAAATCTGATTTTTCAGCTCGCCGATGAGGTCGAGGTTCTTCAGGAAGTCGCCGCCCACCTTTTCCCGCAGCATGGCGGTCAGTTCGGGGTTGCACAGACCCAGCCAGCGGCGGGGGGTAATGCCGTTGGTCTTATTCTGGAACCGCTCGGGGAAGGCGTAGTACCAGTCCTTGAAGCAGTCGTCCTTCAGAATCTGGGTGTGGATCTCCGCCACGCCGTTGATATAGGAGCCGACGTAAATGGACAGGTTCGCCATGTGGGCGGTGTTGTCCTTCACGATGAACAGACCCGGATGCTCCCACTTGAGCTTCTGGTCAATGCGGCAGATGATGTCCACGATCTCGGGAACCACGCTGCGCATCAGATCCAGCGGCCACTTTTCCAGTGCCTCGCCCATGACGGTGTGGTTGGTGTAGGAGAAGGTCTTCTGAGCGACATTGAAGGCGTCGTCAAAGCTCATGCCCTCCGCCATCAGCAGGCGGATCAGCTCGGGGATGGACATGGCGGGATGGGTGTCGTTGAGCTGCACCGCGTAGAACTCGGCGAAGTGGCTCAGGTCGCTGCCGTGGGCAATTTTGAAGGTGCGCAGCATATCCTGCAGGGACGCAGACGACAGCACATACTGCTGCTTGATGCGCAGGCGCTTGCCCTCCCATGTGGAGTCGTTGGGGTACAGGACGCGGGTGATGTCCTCGGCCTTGTTCTTGGCGTCCAGCGCCCGCAGATAGTCCTGATTGTTGAAGGCGTTGAAGTCCAGCTCCTCCTCGGCCTCGCACTGCCACAGGCGCAGTGTGCCCACGTTCTCGGTGCCGTAGCCGATGACGGGAACGTCGTAGGGAACGGCCAGAACGGTATGATCGGGGAATTTGACCTTCACGGTGTGGTTATAGCGGCGGAAGGACCAGGGGTCGCCGAACTTTGTCCAGTCGTCGGCGTTCTCCACCTGACTGCCGTCGGCGTCAAAGCTCTGCTTGAACAGACCGAACTTGTAGCGCAGGCCGTAGCCGGACAGGGGAATATCGGTGGAAGCAGCGCTGTCCAGGAAGCAGGCCGCCAGACGGCCAAGACCGCCGTTGCCCAGAGCGTCGTCCTCAATGTCCTCGAGAACCGCCAGGTCGACCCCGTGCTCGGCAAACAGCTCCTTCATCTCGTCCAGAATTCCCAGATTAAACAGGTTGGAATACACCAGACGGCCGATCAGGTACTCGGCAGAGATGTAATACGCCTTGCGATTGGGCATACGGGTCTTCTTGGAATGGCTCCAATCGTCGGAAATGGCCATCATAACAGCCTGACCCAGCGCTTCATGCAGCTCCTGAGGGGTCGCCTCCTGCAAAGAAACGTCGTAGGTGTACTTGAGCTGTGCCTCCGTCCATTTCAGGATGTTCAGACAGTTGTTGTTCATGTTAGCTCTCCATTCTTAAAGCGGGCGCGCCGCCATGGCTTATTGATACGGTTCCTTCTAGACAGACTTTTAATAGTATATCATATTCCGATCAGCATGTCCAGTTGAAACCGCCCCGAAAACGGCAAACAGGAAACTTTTTGCCGGTATCCG
>OMDV01000399.1_pt1 | contig 11757 bp, 9 predicted proteins | sample 1673671 | NCBI WGS metagenome assembly OMDV01 (sample SAMEA103958118, study PRJEB25191) | human gut metagenome | reverse complement strand
ATCCCCTTTGTGGGCATCATGCTCGTCGGGCTGGTGCTGGTCATGCTGTTCCCCGGGATCGCCATGTATCTTCCCGACAGGTTCCTGTAACCTTCAAGCCCATGGAAAGACGTTGTGAACGAACGTTCCTTGCGCGAACTGCTGGCCAAGGCGTCCCCCCTGCGCTCGGGGGACGTGCTGGCCGGCATCGCGGCCGAGAATGAGGAAGAGCGCATCCGGGCCCAGATGGCCCTGGCCGATGTGCCCCTGAAGCGCTTCCTGTCGGAATGCGTGGTGCCGTACGAGACGGACGAGATCACCCGGCTCATCCTGGACAGCCATGACGCGCGGGCCTTCGCGCCGGTCAGCTCCTTCACGGTGGGCCAGCTGCGTGACTGGCTGCTGACCCCTGCCGCGGATACGGCGGCCCTGACGGCCCTGGCGCCGGGCCTGACCCCGGAGATGGTGGCCGCGGCCAGCAAGCTCATGCGCATCCAGGATCTGGTGCTGGTGGCCTCCAAGTGCGGCGTGGTGACGCGCTTCCGCGATACCATCGGCCTGCCGGGGCGTTTTTCCTCGCGCCTGCAGCCCAACCATCCCACCGATGACGCGCGCGGCGTGCTGGCCTCCATCATCGACGGCCTGCAATACGGTTCCGGCGACGCGGTCATCGGCATCAACCCGGCATCGGACAGCCTGCCCGCCATCGGGCGCCTGCTCCATCTGCTGGACGATGTCATCGCCCGTTACGGCATCCCCACCCAGAGCTGCGTGCTGACCCACGTCACCAATACCCTGGAGATGATCCGGCGCGGCGTGCCCGTGGACCTCTGTTTCCAGTCCATCGCCGGCACGGAAAAGGCCAATGCCAGTTTCGGCATCTCCCTGTCCCTGCTGGACGAGGCCTGGGACGCCACCCTTTCCCTGAAGCGCGGCACGGTGGGAGACAATGTCATGTATTTCGAGACCGGTCAGGGCAGCGCGCTTTCCGCCGGGGCCCACTTCGGCGTGGACCAGCAGACCCTGGAATGCCGCGCCTATGCCGTGGCCCGGCGTTACCGCCCCCTGCTGGTCAATACGGTGGTGGGCTTCATCGGGCCGGAATACCTGTTCAACGGCAGGCAGATCATCCGCGCCGGTCTGGAGGACCATTGCTGCGGCAAGCTGCTGGGCCTGCCCATGGGCGAGGACGTCTGCTACACCAACCACGCCGAGGCCGACCAGGACGACATGGACATGCTCCTGACCCTGCTGGGCGTGGCGGGCTGCAATTTCGTCATGGGCATCCCCGGCGCCGACGACATCATGCTGGGCTACCAGTCCACGTCCTTCCACGATGTGGCCTGGCTGCGCCGGGTGCTGGGCAAGCGGCCCGCACCGGAATTCGAGGAATGGCTGGAGCGCATGGGCATCCTGTCCGCCGCGGGCGAGCTGCTGCCGCCCGGCGGGCGCCGGGGCATGGCCGCGCTGGGCCGGGAACTGGAGGAGGGCCGTCATGGCAACTAGGCAGGATGCGCTCGCGGGCGCCGCGCCCGCCATCGTGACGCCGGATCCCTGGGAAGAGCTGCGCCGCTTCACCGATGCGCGCATCGGTCTGGGGCATTGCGGGGTGAGCCTGCCCGTGAAACGCTGGCTGGAATTCCGCCTGGCCCATGCCCGCGCCCGGGATGCCGTCATGACGCCGCTGGATGAGGAGCGGGTGCGCGCCGGTCTGGCCGCCCACGGTCTGGAGTGCCTGTCCCTGGGCAGCGCCGTGGCGGACAGGAACGAATACCTGACCCGGCCGGACAAGGGGCGCCGCCTTTCCGTGGCCTCGCGGCAGCTGCTGGATGCCTGGACGGACGCGCATCCCGGCAGCGCGCCGGACGTGAGCGTGGTCATCTGTGACGGTCTGTCCGCGCGGGCCGTGCACGAGAACGCCGTGCCCTTCGCCTCCCGTTTTCTGGAAGAAGCGGCCGCTGCCGGGCTCAGTGCCGCGCCGGTGGCTCTGGTGAAATTCGGCCGCGTGGCTGTGGGCGACGATGTGGCGGCCCTGCTCAACGCACGGCTGGTGGTCGTGCTGGTGGGCGAACGCCCCGGCCTCAGCTCGCCCGACTCGCTGGGCGTCTATATGACCTACGCGCCCACGCCCGGCCTGACCGACGAGGCCCGCAACTGCATCTCCAACGTGCGTGCCGCGGGCCTGCCCGTGGAGGAGGCCGTGCGCAAGCTCTGCTATCTGGTGGAGAACGCCCTTGCCCGCCGCCTGTCCGGCGTGGCGCTCAAGGACGACGTGCCGCCCGGCTATCTGCCGTTCGCCGGGATGCGGGCATTGGGATAGGCCCGAAGACAGGAAGGTTCCGGCAGGACGCCGGGATGCCCTTTGCAAAATGAAAAGGCAGGTTTCCACGAAGGGAACCTGCCTTTCAAATATTGGTGGGCCCACCAGGACTCGAACCTGGGACCTGCCGGTTATGAGCCGGAGGCTCTACCAACTGAGCTATAGGCCCGCGAAGGAAGCGAACTATAGCCGGAAGGGCGCGTCATGGTCAAGCCCTTCCGCAGGCGGTCCCGGCAGGCCCGGCCGGCGTGCGGGGAAGGGAGGGCCGGGGAGCGGCAGCACGCCGTGCCTGTGGCGCGTCCCCGGCCGCCGCGCCGCAGGAATCGTGGCCGCAGGCCGCCCGGCCGGCGGCGGAGACAAGGGCCTCCAGGTCCGCCGGTGGCGGGCCGCAGGGCATCGCCGGGGGACAGCTGCGCGCCTCCGAGGGGATGGCCGCTCCGTGAAAACGGCCCGGGGCCGCCCGCACACGCGGACGGCCCCGTAAACAGGCGGATGATCGCAGCGGGGCGTTACATGGCGCCGCCGGCGTTGAGCTTGTTGATCTGTTCGTCCATGGCCTTCTTCAGGGGCGCGGGCAGGCCCATGATGTCCACGTTGAGGAAGCCGCGCACGATGGTGGAGGTGGCTTCGTCCTCGTCCAGACCGCGGGCCATGAGGTATTCGATCTCTTCCTGGGCGATCTTGCCCACGGCGGCTTCGTGGGAGAGTTCCACGCCGTCGCGGCAGCTGTCCAGTTCGGGGATGGCGTGCACGCGGCCGCCGCCCACGATGAGTCCCTTGCACTCCAGATGGCCCTTGACCGGAGTGGCCGAGGCGCCGATGAAACCGCGGTTGATGATGGTGCCGCCGGTGGTCAGGGTGCGGGAGATGATCTCGCCGCGGGTATGGGGCGCGTTGAGGTGGATGGCGCTGCCGCTGTCCACATGGGAGCCCGTGGGCGTCACGATGACCGAGTTGAAGGTGGCCACGGCGCCTTCGCCGTTGAGGTCGATGCGGGGATAGGACTGCAGGCTGCCCACGCTCTTGAGCAGGATGTAGTTGTTCTGGAACACGCCCCCGGCTTCCACCACGCCCGCCGAGCGCGGCCGCACGGTGGTGGAGTCGCCCCAGTTGTGGATCATGGTGAAGGTGAGCTTGCCGCCCTTTTCCACATAGTATTCGGTGATGCCCAGATGCGCGGCGTCATTGCTGTGCTGGGAGGTGGCGCAGCCGCCCAGGATGTTGAGCTCGGCGCCTTCTTCCACCACCACGATGTTGTGCACGGCCTGCCCGGCGGCATTGCCCTTGATGAACATGCAGGACTGCACGGGCTGGCTGATCTTCACGCCCTTGCGGGCGCGCACGAAGTAGCCGCCGTTGAGGTGTTCGCGGGCCATGCGGGTGATCTCGTCCTTGTCGGGATCGAGCAGCTTCCAGTAATACTGCGGCAGGCCGTCGAATTTCTTGAGGGCCGCGCGGATGTCCATGAGTTCCAGGCCTTCCTGCCGGGTGGTGCAGTGCACGTCGGCGTGGTTGAGCTGCATGAAGGCGCCGCTGACCTTGTCGTCGTGCACGTCGATGCCGGCCAGGACCAGGCGCTGCTGGTCTTCCCGGGGCAGGCGGGTCAGGTCTTCGATGGGGGCGGCGTTCTCGCCGCCGCTGAAGTTGAAACGGGAAAGGTCGATGCTGCTCATGCCAGGGGAGCCTCCGCGATTTTGCCGTACATGTCGCCGGCCAGGCAGCGCAGGCATTCCTGGTAGCCGTGCTGGGCGATATGGTCGAGGATGACGCGCGGGCGCGCTTCACAGCAGAGTTTGCCGTGATACATGACCTGCCCGCGGTCGGCATTGACATATTCAAGGATGTGGCCGGTGTGGGTGATGATGAGCCCGCTGGTGGAACGCTTGCGCCCCTGCTCGCGCAGGGTGGCGCTACAGCAGTCGGGCACGCCGTCCAGCAGCTTGCGCACGGTCTTGCCCACCAGGGCCATGTTTTCCAGATCCACGCCCGATTCCGGTTCATCGAAGAGCAGCAGGCTGGGCTGCTGGGCCATGAGCTGCAGCAGTTCGGAGCGTTTGATCTCGCCGCCGGAGAAGCCGGCATTGACGTCACGGTCGAGGAAGGTGTCGAAATGCACACGTCTGGCCATGGCGGGGATGTCCATGGCGCGGCCGCGGCCGCACAGTTCCACCATCTTGCCCGTGGGCAGGCCGTGGATGGTGGGCGGCCGCTGGAAGGACATGCCGATGCCCAGGCGGGCGCGCTCGTACATGGGGGCGTAGGTGATGTCGTGGCCCTTGAAGATGATCTTGCCCCGGGTCACCTCATAGCCGGAAAAGCCCATCAGCGTCATGAGCAGGGTGGTCTTGCCGGAGCCGTTGGGGCCGAACAGGATAAAGGTTTCGCCCGCTTCCACCTTCAGGTCGATGCCCTTGAGCACCGGCGTGCCGTGGACGGAAACGTGCAGGTCTTGGATCTCAAGCATTGTTTCCCTCAATTATGCCGGAAGCCCGATCCCTTGCGGGGGCCCGGCAGGCTTTCTAGTCCTGGGGATCGGTTTCTCCCAGATATTCCATGACGTCGTAGTGCACGTGGTCCAGCACATGGGTCAGATAGGAGACGCATTCGTCGCCCACGGCATGGCCCAGCAGGTCCACGATGAAGGCGGCGCGCTTGGCATTGACAAGGGCGGCATGGCCGGGGGCACCGTCATCGGGGATGGCGCTCACGGCTTCGTGGAAGGCCGTGAGGTCATCTTCGCTCAGGTGCTTGATGGGCTGGGGCTCATCATTGATGTAGGGGACGCCTTCCCGCAGTTCCAGCATGACGGGCTTGCCGTGCATGATCGCGATGCAGACTTGCATGATGTTGTTACCTCGCTGTGACGTTGGGGGCATAGTGGCAAACTTGGACAGGCATGTCCAGTGGGGCCCCCGGTGCGGGACGCGTGCCCGCTGCGGGCCGGCGGTCCTGTGCCTCCGCTGTTAAAGATGGGGATGCGGCGGCAAAAGGCAAGGCCGGTCCCGGCCGGGCCCCGGACTTTCGGGACAAAAAAAAGGCCGGGGCGGGGCCCCGGCCTGGAAAGGCGTGCTCAGGCTAGTTCAGCTGGGAGATCAGGGTCTCCTTGATGGAGTCGATGCTGCCTTCGCCATTGAGCTCGATGTATTTGGTCTTGCCTTCGGCGGCCAGGTTCTTGAAGAAGTAGGCCGCAGGGTGCCGTTCTTGATGTCGTAGTAGATGTCGTGACGCTTGTTGATGGCGGCTTCGTCCTGGTCGTCGGAACGGGTGGAAAGCTCACCGCCACAGACGCGGCACCGGTCACCGTTGGGCTTGATGGCGTCGATGAAGATGTTGTTGGGATGGTTGTTGTTTTCCTTGCACAGGCGACGGCCCATGATGCGGTTCTTGGCGATCTCGCGGGGCAGCAGGATCTCGATGACATAGTCCAGTTTCAGACCTTCGGCCTGCAGGGCTTCCCACAGTTTCTGGGCCTGCACCATGTTGCGGGGGAAGCCGTCCAGCAGCCAGCCGTCCTTGCCCTTGGTCTTCAGGGTCTCCAGCACCATGGGGATGGTGATGTCGTCGGGCACCAGGTCGCCGCGATCGATGTATTCCTTGGCCTTTTTGCCCAGTTCAGTGCCGCCGCCGATGTGTTCACGGAAGATGGCGCCGGATTCGATGTGAGCAAGATTGTACTTGGCCTTGACCAGATTGCCCTGGGTGCCCTTGCCGCTGCCGTTGGGACCAAAGATGAGGATATTCATGGCGCTTCTCCTTATTGTGACGGACCGTCGTTGGGTTTGTGCAAAAAAGAACAGATACGGCCTGTCTACCCTTTGCAGGCCGTTCTGTCAACGGGGGCGGGGAAAGTGCAAGGCCTTTTTTCCGGCAGGGGCCGGACCTGCCGGGACCGTGGCGGAAAGCCCGGGGGTGCGGGATCAGCGGAAAAGGTTCCAGGTGCCTTCCATGACCCCGCCCAGCAGTTCGAAGATGCCGTGGGTCAGGCTGGTGACGGCGTAGAGGATGGCCGTGCCCGCGCTGACCGAGGTCTTGGGATCGTGGAGCGTGCCGGTCACGCGCACGGGGAACTCCTGCATGCGGTCGGTCTTGACGAAGAGGTTGCACTCCAGGTCCTCGCTGTTGAAGTCGATGCGGCCGCCGCCGCGCACGCGCATCTCGGCATCCTGATAAAAGATGTTGCTGCTGCGGGCCACGCCGTTCTGCATGTTGCCCGAGGCGCTGAGGCGCTGGAAGCGGGTGGGCCTGCCGCCGGGCCGTCCGGCCTTGTCGCGGTCCTGGTAGCTGCCGTTGATGATGGCCACGCCCCAGGTGCCGGAAAGGGCCGCGGGCATCTGGCCGCCGCCGGTCAGATGGGCGCTCATCTCCGATTCCACCGAGGCCAGGCCCCGCACGGCGCGCTTGTCGTTGCGGTCGTTGCTGGCGGCGCCGAGGTCGATGTTCAGGGCCCTGACCCTGGTGGTGTAGCTCAGGCCGCGGTCGAAGTGGAAATCGCCCGAGGCACGCAGGCGTGAATTGTAGAAATCGCCCTCCAGGGCAGGCACGGCAAGGTGGCCGTCCTTGAGGCTGAAACGGGTGCGCATCTTTTGCATGCGCAGACGCATGAAGCGCACCCTGTCCACGTCCAGGCTCCCCCGGGCCTCCACGGCCTTCATGAAGCGCAGGTCCCAGGGAGCGCCCGGGGCCCTGTTCCGCCCCTTGCTGCGGGCCTGGTCGGGAAAGAGCTCCGCCAGCAGACGGTCCAGGTCGAAGTCCGCGGCGTGCAGGCGCAGGTCCAGCTGCGGCGTGCCGCTCCAGGTCACGGCAGCCTCGCCGTCCACCTGCTGCCAGCCCAGGCCGCAGCGCAGATCCCTGAGGCGCAGGCTGTCCAGGGTACCGGAGGCCGTGCCCCTGAGGCGCAGGCTGTTGAGGGAGGCGGGCAGGCGGGCGGGCGCGCTGCCCCGTATCTGCCGGAGGCTGTGCTTCAGGTCGCGGGCGGTGAGGTCCACGGTCCCGCCCCAGGTCAGGCCGCCGCGTCCGTTGCCGACGTCCAGGTCGCCCTTGAGCTGCAGGCCCAGTGCCGAGAGCGTGGCCTTTTTCAGCTTCAGACCGGCAGGGCCCGCGCAGCTGAACAGGCCGTCGGCGTCCAGATCCATGCCCTGGGGCAGCAGATCCTTTTCGCGGGACGGCAGGTGCAGGCGCAGGGAGCCGGGCAGCTCCTGCCAGGCCACGAACTCCTTGCCGCCGAACCAGACGAGGCCGTCCAGCTTCTGGGTCAGGGACAGGCCCTCCTCTTCCAGCGAGGCCGTCCAGCGGCCTTCGAAACCGGCCCGGGCCGGCGTGGGGCGCAGGTCGCGGCGGGCGCTTTGCAGGTCGAGGCGCAGCGAGAGCCTGTCGAAGGGCAGGCTCTTTTTGCCTCCGGCGGGCAGCAGGCCCTTGCTGCCCTCGGCCGTGACCGTGCCGCGCATGCTCTTCAGGAATACATCCAGGTCGCTGCCCCGGCTGGTGATGGCCGCCTGGGCGGACAGCATGCCGCGCCGCACGGGGATGAGGTCGAAATCCCTGGACAGCTTGCTGCCGTGGACCTTGTCCAGGCGCAGGTCGATGTCGAAGGTGGGCATGTCCGTGGGGCCGCCGATGGCGCAGCGGCCCTTGAGGCGGCCTTCGTAAAAGTCGCCCGTGGCGCGGATCACGGCCGTGCCGTTGCCCGCCTTGTCCGGTGTGCCGGGTTCGATGACCACGGCCGCGCCGGTGATGGTCACAGGGCCGTAGTGCACGGTGCGGGCATTGAGGCGGATGTCATAGCCGATGTGCAGGTCCGTGGCGGGATCGGGCGGCGGCAGCGGCGTGGAGCGCGAGGCCCGCAGGCTGGTCAGGGGACCGTGCGGGAAATGGACCTGCAGGGGCAGGGTGCCCACGGCTTCCGGGATGGCCCGGCCCAGCGTGACTTCCGGGGCGGTCAGGTCCAGGGCCACCACCGGCTCGGCCCAGCGGGCCACGCCGCCGGAACCGGTGAAGCGCGAACCCGAGGCATGGGCCACGATACAGGGCACGCGCAGGCCCTCGGCGTCCAGCTCGAATTCCAGGAGGCTGTCCGTGAGGTTGTCCAGGGCCATCTGCAGGCCCGGGGCCAGCCCGCGGGCAAAGCCCAGCCAGCGTGTCAGGCTCAGGCGGTGGGCCTGCAGGCTGCCGTTGAGGACAGGGCCCCGCCGGCTGTCGAAAGTCAGGTTGCCGTCGAGGGTGGCGCTGTCCTCGTCCAGCTCCAGCCGGATGCGTTCCAGGCGTATGGGCGGATGCGTGCCGCCCGCGGCGGGCAGGCCGGGCTGGGGGACCGCATGGGCTGCGGGGGCGGATGCCGTGGCGGCGGTACCGGCGGCCGGTGCTGTGGGGGCCGCCGCAGCGGGGGGCATCGCCGGGTCTTCCTTCCCGGCGGCGGCCAGCTCCTGCGGATCGGGCAGGAAGACCTCGCGCAGCATGCGCCGTACCGAGGCCTGCGGCGCCTTCCTGTCCTGCACAAGACGTCCGGCCACGGCAAAGGGAATGGGCTCGTCGTCCTGCATCAGGTCGCCCTGGATGTCGTGATCCAGCTGCCAGCCCGCGGCAGTGGCCGTGAAATCGAGGTTCATGCGTATGCGGGGCAGGTGGGGCGGCAGATGCAGCAGGGCCCGCAGGCGCAGGCGGGGGGTATCGCTCAAGAAACGGAGCGGACGGCTGCGGCCTTCCACCAGCAGGTTCTCCAGGTCCAGCACGGGCGTCCCCTCTCCGGCGGCCAGATTGCGGATAAGGCCTGCCTGCAGCTTGCCGCGCACGTCCCGGAGACCGCGCAGATGCAGCACGCAGGAAAGGTTGCCCGCGCGCAGGGACGAGGCGTCCCGGGCCTGGAAGGAGAAATTGCCCTGGTCTATCTCTATCTGGAGGGTACCGGGCAGCAGGCCGTCCAGCCGGGCCAGGGCTCCGGCATCGCCGCTGCCGCCCCCGGCGGCGGAGGAAAGCTTGCGCAGATCCAGTGTGGGCAGCGGCAGGCTGCCGGACAGCACGGGATTCTGCAGGGCCACGTACTCCAGCTCCAGCCGCCCCTGCAGCAGGGCCGTCAGGCGGGGCCGCAGCCGGGCCGTGCGCACGGCGATGTCCAGCTCCTGGCCGCGGATGCGCACGTCGTCGGCCTGGACGGCCGGAGGCAGCCAGGAGAGCCCGATGGATCTGACATGCAGGGCGAGCCCCGTGCGCCGGGTGAAGTCTTCCAGCAGGGCATGGGTGATGGCCACGGAATCGTGCTGCACATAGACCATGGCCGCGCCGGCCAGCAGGAGGATGCCCAGCAGCAGGGCTGCCAGACAGCGGAGGAAAAGACGCAGGCGGCGGGATGGTTCGGGCATGGCAGGAAGGCTGCTTGACGATGAAAAGGGGCGAGGCTAGGTTGACGAAGCGCTGTTGCGGCGTGCCGGAAGGCACGGTAAAAGCCCCGCCGGAGGGGAAAGCCCGTTTCCGGGCAAAACGGGCCGCAGGCCTAGCGGCCGCTGTCCATGTGCAGGTCCAGGCCCGGGTCCACCACCGGCGTGCGGGGCGCGGCCCTCCTGGCCGCAGGCGCATCGAAGCTCAGATGCAGCAGGGGGTCCTGTGCCGCGGGCGTGGCCTGCACGGCGGTTTCGGCCAGTTTGGGGGCAGGGCAGCCCAGGGCATCCAGGCGGGATTCCATGGCGCGCAGCAGCACACGCATCTGGGCGTGCTCGTCGCGCAGGGCGCGGTTCAGGCGTTCCTGGCTGCGCAGCATGTAGAACTGTACGGCAAGCATGCCGAGAAAACAAAGAAAAATAAAGAGCATCAGGGAAAACATGGGGCGGCCTCGCGGATATTCTGGCGGCCGTCGTGCCCATGTTTCCGGGGCTGGCCGCAGCTCCGCTTATATACATTCGGACGCGGCAGGGCAAGATGCCGCAAGGAAGGAAAATGGCAACAGCGAAGATCGAACCGCACATGGTCATGGCCGATGCCCAGGGCAATATCTACGATGATCCCGACCTGCTCATGGTCTGCCGCCGCGGCGAGGAATGGGGCACGCCCCGCCCTGACGAACTCATGCCCCTGCCCGAGGAGAGCGAGCTCTTCCTCCTGCCCGGCCGCCGGGCCGTGGGCCTGAATCCCGGGACCGGCGAGATAGAGCGCACCGAGGATCTGGCCGTGGCCGCCTTTGCCGCTCCGGCCCATACGCTCTCCGCCCATCCGGCCTACACCAGCGATGCCGACGCCCCCCTGCTGCCCCTGTTCGCCTACGGTGCCGTGGGTTTCGCCAGGGGACGCTTCTACATCTGCGCCCGCAAGGTGGATGCCGACCAGCGCCAGGAGTTCCGCCACATCCCGCGTTCCCGCATCGAAAAGAACGTGCGCGCCCTGCTGCGCCGGTTCCCCGGGAACCGGCTGGTGGGCCACATCCTCGAAGACTGCGTCATGAAGTACGACTGCCCGGCGGCCCGCAACTTCGCCCTGGGCCGCTTCGAGGCGCCCCTGCCCAGCTCGCGCACCTGCAATGCCCGCTGTGTGGGCTGCATCTCCGAGCAGGACAAGGATTCGCCCATCAACGTGACGCCCCAGTGCCGCCTGACCTTCACGCCCACCCCCGAAGAACTGGCGGAGGTCATGAGCTTCCATGCCAGCCGCGAGACGAAGACGCCCATCTATTCCTTCGGCCAGGGCTGTGAGGGCGACCCCCTCATGAATCCCGACCTGCTGGTGGAGAGCGTGCGCCTGTTCCGCAGCCGGGGCGGTGCGGGCACGGTCAACTGCAATACCAATGCCTCCCGCACCGGGGCCGTGGAGCGTCTGGCCAGGGCGGGCCTCTCCAGCATCCGCGTCAGCCTCAACAGCGCCCGCCCCGACGTCTACGAGCGCTATTACCGGCCCCACGGCTACAGCTTCGACGACGTGCGCCGCTCCATCGCCGTGGCCCGGCAGAACGGCCTCTGGGTCTCGCTGAACCTGCTCTTCTTCCCCGGCGTCACCGACAGCGAGGGCGAGCTGGAAGCCCTGGCCCGCCTGGTGGGCGAGAACGGCGTGAGCATGATCCAGTGGCGCAACCTCAACATCGACCCCGAATGGTATCTGGGCCTCATGCGCGGCATCGACCACGGTCCCGTCATGGGCCTCAGCCTGTTCATGAAGCGCCTGAAAAAGCTCTGCCCCTGGCTGCGCTTCGGCTACTTCAATCCCTATGTGGGCGAGAAGGCCGAGCTCACGGCCCCCCTGCCCGGACAGTGGCGGATGCCTGACCTCTCCGTGGCTGACGCGCCCCTGGCCGGGCCCGCTTCGGAAGATGCCGCCGGAGAGGCGGACACGGAAGCGGAAGAGTAGTTTTTGCGGAGGGGGGCTTGTTTTCCGGGAGAGGAGAGCGCTTTTGGAAAAGCGTCCCCCTCCTCCGGGCCCCCTCTCTCCGTAAAACTTTTGCTCTGGCACGGATGGCAGGTCCCCGTCTTCGGCTTGCGGGGAGT
>OMDV01000395.1_pt1 | contig 11826 bp, 13 predicted proteins | sample 1673671 | NCBI WGS metagenome assembly OMDV01 (sample SAMEA103958118, study PRJEB25191) | human gut metagenome | reverse complement strand
AACGGAATCAGCCCTAATTTTCAGTTGACCTCAAAAGTTTAGCGGACAGTAATAAATAGCAATACACTAAGGTATGCTCGCGGTTGCAGTGGGCGCAATCGCGGTCATCAGTGAAATAGCTCCCAATAAAAACATTGGAGCAGTCGAAGACATCAAGGTGTTCCATAATCAGATTCCTGTTTCATGCAAAGTTACTACGTATTTTCAGGAATCGCTTTGTCAGGAAGCTCATTTTATTGATTTCGAAGTATTATCCTTGACCTCAACGGCCACCGCCAAGGGCATGATACAGTTTTATGACACCCTGAATCTTGTCGAAGGTCTCCTGTGAACGTGTCAATTGAGCCGCCAAAAGAGATTGCTGGGCTGTCAGCACCTCAAGATAGCTGCTTTTGTCGCTGTGGGTCATCAGCAGCCTGGTACTCCTGACAGCCTCTTCAAGCGCTTCAATCTGTCGTTGACTCACCTCTAGACGTTTCCCGGCATTCTGCCATTGCGTGAGGGCGTTGTTGACCTCTGTACCGGCATCAAGCAGTTTCTGTCGGAAGGAAATCAAGGCTTCCTCCTGACGCGCCTTGGCTATTTTCAGATTAGCGACATTACGGCCCTTGTTGAAAAGCGGCTGTGTAAGACTACCCAAGGCATTGAGCAACCAATGACCCGGATTGACAATCGCCGCCCCGCTGTTGTTGGTCCACCCTATCGTTCCTCCGAGGGTCAATGAGGGGTAGAAGGCCGCACGAGCGACATTTGTCCCATAAAAGGCCTCCTCCAGGGCATATTCCGCCTGACGTATGTCGGGACGATTGTCAAGCAGCTGGAGAGGAATCCCGACAGAGAGGGATTCAGGGAATACCTGCGACTTCAGATCGCCGCGCTCGATTCGCCTTGGAGTCCATCCGAGCAAAGCACACATAGAGTTCTCCATCACCCTGACCTGTTGGGTGAGCGACAATATGCTGTTCCCCACCTCAAGCCGACTTGCCTTGGCCTGCGCGACAGCCGCCTCATTAGACTCCCCTACCTTCTTGCGGATTTCAAGAGTACGGATTATCTCATCCCATGCGTCAAGCGACTGTCGGGAAATCAATATCTGCTCATCAAGCATAAGCAGGTTGAAGTAGGTATTGGCAATCGTGGCGACCAGTTGGGTTGACACCGCCTGCCTATAGCTCCGCTGTTGCTGCAACGAGGCGAACGCGCCACGTTTCTCGTTGGTGATACGTCCTGCCAGCTCAATTTCCCAGTCGGCAGACAATCCGAGGGAATAGATTCGGGCGGATGGCTCACTGCCATATTTGCTGACAGAGCCTTGGGGAGTCAGCGACACAGCAGGCAGATACGCGAGTTTAGCCGCCGACAGGGAAGCCTCCGCCTCGGCAACCTTCAAGGAGGCAATCCTGAGATCGGAATTATTGACAAGTCCGGTATCAATCAAAGCCTGCAACCTGGCATCCCTGAAAAATTCCCGCCATGGAATAGCGGCAATTGTCGCGGTGTCATCCGGAGAGACCTCATCTCCGAACAGGTTTTCAGCCCTTACCTCCCGGGGGGCGACTGTATTTCTTATAATTGGAACAGCTTACGGCAAGAACGGCAACCGCCATAGCGATAATTATATGTCTCATTCTCCTTTTCTCTTTTTTTGAATTTTTATATCCTCTTTTTCCGCTTCAATCTGCAAATCGGGGAATTTCTCTCCGCCAAACTGCACGGGACGAATCCTTTCCTGGAGCGACTGGAAGACAATAAACATAGCGGGCACGAAGAAGAGCAATGCCAAAGCTCCGACCAGGAGGCCTCCGACCACACCTGAACCGAGTGAGCTGTTTCCGTTGGCACCGGCGCCGGATGAGAACATCAGCGGCAAGAGTCCGAATATCATCGCCAGCACCGTCATAAGGATAGGCCTGAAACGAGCTTTGGCGGCACCGACCGCTGACTGAATCAGTGACATTCCGGCCTTGCGCCTGTCTACGGCATAACCGGTGACAAGGATGGCTGTCTTGGCCAGAAGTCCGATAAGCATTATGAGACCGGTCTGGAGGTAGATGTTGTTTTCAAGTCCCATCATCTTGGCGAAAAGGAAACTGCCCATCAAACCGAACGGAACCGACAGCAGCCATATCCGCTCCGACAAGATAACCTACGCGGAACGGCAGTGTGCCAACCACCCCGTCGCATGGGCTGGTCACCACTGTATGTGAAAGGTTGTTGCGGGCATCCGTCACCTGCGCCTCAGCCTGTGACATAGCCGCGTTGGCCGCCATCAACGTATTCTCCGCTTTTTTAAGCTCAAAAGCGGAAATCACCTTCTCTTCATACAGCTCTTTCTTGCCTTCATAATCGAGATTGGCTGATGACACTTCTGCCCGGGCTGAATTGAGATTCGCCTCGGCGGTCTGTAAAGCCGCCTTGTAGGGAATCTGGTCTATGACGAAAAGGGTCTGCCCTTTTTTAACCCGCTGGCCTTCGGTCACCTCGACCGCCGTGAGTTTTCCGGAAATCTGGGGATATATGTCGACATCCTGGCGTCCCTTGATTGTCGCCGGGAATTTCTCTACCGTCTCGACATCTGACAAGGTCACCCTCATAGCTCCATATTCTGTCTGCGGCTGCGAAGCTGTCTCAGTCTTGCAACCTGACAATGACATCAACATGCCGACACCCAGCATAGAGGCGGCGTAGTGAAAGAAATGCGTTTTTTTCATATTGGCTATACGTCTATTTTCCCGGCTGCAAAATTAGTCCTGATTATCCATACCGGCAGAACACAAAACCAAACAATCAGGAGACTTTTGAAAACTCTTAACAGTAAAATGAATGAAAAACATTATTTTTGCAACCAAATACCAAACATATGGAAACTCAACCATACCACATATCAGCCCACACCTCATTGTCTGACATAATCGGATGTCCTTTGCGGACTACCGGTTGCATATTGCTTTATTGCACCGAGGGGTGTGGTGGAATGCAATTTCACTTAAACGGTATTCCGGAAAGGTCATATGACCGTGATTTTCTCTGACACTCTTTTCTCGATAAAACGAATCAGCCGAGGATTCAAAGCGAGATATTTTGAACTGTCAATGGCTTTGACGGATGAAACGACATTCACATCGGCCGGAGCTTTGTTTGACTGGCTCTATGACAACCCCGTGTTCCCGATTCCAAATGACAAACAGCCCGATATACAGTTATGGCTTTCAATCATGGACTGGATTGAGTCTCACACAACCGGAACACACCGGAATATGATGTTGCGCAACCACTGGCAGAATTTTTTCCTTGGACTGGAGACTGAACTGAAACACCGGTTGAACGAAAGGAATATAAAGGCCATAAGTTCAGGTCGCAAACTTTTCGACGGGTTCTGCAAACTGTTGTGTGAGAATTGCAGGAAACACCATGATGTGCAATTCTATGCTGACAAATTGTGCATCACTCCCTACTATCTGTCACGGATAACAGACCGCATATTCTCGGTCTCCCCCAAAGAACTCATAGACCGTCAGATTGTAATGGAGATAAAATCGCTACTGACCACCACTGAATTGTCAATCAAAGAGATTGCCGAACGGTTTCATTTTGAAGATACCTTAAAATGCCAGCGTGTCAAAATTTTACATTTTGACACGCCGACTTGTTTGCATCACCATTTTACAGGTTCATCGAGGAGATTGCCGTCAGAGGCATCCTCGGGGGTGAATGTGCCACCACGATATTGGACGCACAGCATCAGGAGAGGTTGATTGCCATTGTTACGCACAGAGCGTTTGCCATCGGGAGCTACCCTGACCACGCTTCCTTCCCCGACAGGGAATATTGTTCTATCAACCTGGAACTCACCGGTTCCGGAGAGGAAAAAATAAAGCTCCTCATGATTTTTGTGGGTGTGGAGGAAACCGGTTTCCTGTCCGGGATTGAACACCTGGAATGAAAATTCCCCACCGGTCGCAGCAAGCATACCACCTCCGAATACCTTCCCGGGAATCTCGATTCCGGGAGCCAGTGGAAGCACATAGTCTTTGACCTCGGCAAGCGGGCCGATATTGACGGCCTTGAAATTCTTGCCGTCAGAAAGATTCTGAATCTGTTTCATTGTAGATTGTATATAGATGTTATCATTTGATTCGCATTGCAAAATTACAACGAAACTTAGTGTTTGTCAAGAGGTTACTTTTCAGTCCAATAGTAACCTTTTTCTCGGTTTTGCAGTGTGACAGCCAATTATCCGCTGATTTTTCTGAATAATTATTTTCAGCATTGACTATATATCCGCTTTTAATACTAACTTTGCAAAATAAAGCGTTAATTTCATGATACGGAAAGAGAAAACAAATTCGATAATAGAGATGTGTCCTGTCAGGAATGTTGTCGCCCGTTTCGGTGACAAATGGTCGTTGCTGGTGCTGCTTGTCATCAACGGTAGCGGGCCAGTGCGTTTCAATGAACTGGGGAGGCTGATACCTGACATCTCCACAAGGGTAATGTCGGGCACCTTGAAAACACTCGAAGCTGACGGCCTTATCAACAGGAAGGTTTATGCCCAGGTACCCCCAAAAGTTGAGTACTCACTGACCGAAACCGGGAAATCACTCGTCCCTCTGATAATGCAACTCACCGAATGGGCGCAAGCCAATATGAAAAATGTGATGAGACATCGTAGCGAATACGAGCAATCAAACAAATCCTGAGACAAGGGATTTACACCGATGTCGGGGGATTCTTCATCACCCGGAGGACACACCGGAGTGACAATCAGTAATTCTCATATCTCAATCCGTAAAACAGGTAATCGCGACGACAGGCATTCTATGTAATTTTGCATCGGAGACAATAACTATCAACCACGCAAAACAATCATAGAATTATGAGACATTTATTTTTCAGCGTAATCGTGATGTTGGGGATGGCTATTCCCTCGACTCAGGCCAAAGACCTTGTCGCCTATTTCTCGGCGCAAGGCAACACGAAAGCTGTCGCGGAACGCATAGCGGAACTGATGGGCGCGGACATATACCGTATCGAAGCGGCAGAACCATACGCGGTGAATCCTTACGATGACAGCGACCGCATACAGAACGAGGCTTACAACGACTTGCGCCCCGCTGTCGCCAATCCTCCTTCCCAGGAATGGATTGACCAGTATGACCGTATTTTCGTTGGCTCACCCTGCTGGTGGCACCAGCCCGCCATGGTCGTATGCACATTCCTTGAGAGCTACGACCTGAGCAACCATACCATAATACCATTTTTCACATACGGGGCGACCACCTACCTCAATGAGTCGATGCAGAAGATATATAAATGCACACCAAACTCGACTCATATCCCTGCGACATTGCCCGAAGATCTTGACCCGGAAGACATCACGCGCCCGGGCCGTCCGGATGATGCGGGAATAGACATGCCAGGCAATGCAAGAGGTGTCGAAGGATGGCTTTCGCATCTTGGACTTACCGGCAATTCGGGTATCGGGGAGACAACAGAGAATTCTTCAGAGTATGTCCGCATATACAATTCGGCCGGAGAAATCCATATCGAGCTTGACGAAAAGGCCAACCCCAATACTGTGGAAATCTATAATATGGACGGGACTCTCATCCACCGGATGTCGGACAATACAAGCTACACATTTTCGATGCCGGCGAAATCGGTCTATCTGTTTTCAATGGTGTATGGACCGGAGAACAGACGCATGAGCAGAAAATTAGTATTGTGATTTTTACCGGCCATCCTCTATGAAGAAGCTATTAACAAACATCTCAATATCGATACTCACTATCATGGCAACCAATATGAACGCCTATTCACAACAGACATACGACTACACTAAGAATCCCTACGGCCTTGTCTATCGTGACGCAATCGCGGAGAACCGTCCCGGAGAAATCAATATCCATCAGGTAAATTATAACCTGAACGGCAATGAGATTGCCGCCAATGTCTACACCCCGGCCAATTATGACCCGGCGAAAAAATATCCAGCAATTGTGGTGTCACACCCCAACGGCGGGGTAAAGGAGCAGACGGCGGGACTTTACGCTCAACGTCTTGCGGGACTGGGATATGTGACAATCGCGGCGGACGCGTCATATCAGGGTGCAAGCGGCGGAGAACCGCGCAACCTCGACATCCCGCAGAACCGCATCAATGATGTGAGAGGGATGGTCGATTATATCTCCCGGTATCCCGGAGTAGACGCGTCGCGCATCGGGGCATTGGGAATCTGTGGAGGTGGTGGCTACACCTTCGCCGCAATCCAATCGGACAAGAGAATCAAAGCCGCAGCCACCCTCAGCCTGTTCAATACAGGGCGCGTACGTCGGCTGGGATATCAGGATTCACAGATGACCACCGTGAGCTTAAGCATAAAAAAGGTCCCATGATGCGTGAATGATGCATCATGGGACCTGATATTATTAGTTTAGTTTACTTATTGTAGACTCCTTTGTCGGAGTTGTGGTCGTAGAGATGGTTGGCGCCGCAGGTGAAGTTGCCGGTCTGGTCGCCGCTGCCGTTGTTGAGTACAAGGCCAGTGGTGTTGGCGGGAACCTGATAGCTCCAGATGTTGCCATCGACTTTCTGCATATCCATGCCGGGCCAGGATGAGGGATCCGAGCCTCCGAAGTAATGGACTTTCACATTGCTCCAGTTCGATACACTGTTGTCGAAATATACAGTGATCTATCACCTGCGGGTGGGAACGTCGCCATTCACTTTGTTACCGTTGCAATCATAGATCTGCTTGTTAACAAAGTCGAGGTTTTTAGTCTGGCTACCGCCGTTGTTCGAGAAAATAATAAACTTGGGTGTGGTTTTCCCTTCGGGCAGTTCCCATCGCCAGTAATCACCATCTTTGATCATAGCGTCGCCGGGCCACTTTTCTGCTTTGACAGAGTTGTTATTGTCGTCAACCCATGCCCATACGGTGGGATTTGACCAGTTGGCAGTGTTTTTAAGTAGCACATATACCTCGGGCTGCGGCGGGAGGTCGGTCTTTGTGTAGGTGAACGACTGGGTGTTGGTGACACCCTCATTGTCGGTGAATACCGACAGAGTGGTGGTTTCGGTGAATTTCAGCGGTTTTGTGTAAACAGGTGAGGAGGCTGTGGCAGTGCCATTGACAGCATAATGAATGGGGACACCGGCAGGATTAACCGACAGTTCCACGGTGATTTCATCCTGGAAGGTGGCGCCGTCGGCAGGTTTCGATGAAACCTTTGCCTGACCGGGCACAGGAGCCTCAACCTTGTTGAATTTGAATTCCTGAGTGGTAGAACCTGCGCTGTTGGAAGCAAACACCGAGAGGGTGGTGGATTCCGTGAAGGTGAGACCTTCGGTATAGACAGGTGAGGAAGCGGTGGCAGTGCCGTTGGTGGAATAATGGATAGGGGTGCCGATGGGGTTGACCGAGAGAGCGACAGTCACTTCGTCGACAAAATCGCCGCCGTTGGGCGATGCAGAAATCTCGGGTTTGATCTCGCCGGGATCTACATAACCGCCACCGCCGCCGATGCTGCCGAATTCCTCAATCAGAAGCACAGGACCTGAAGCCTTCATTGACACTTTACCGCCGGAAACGGCAGCCACAGTGTTATTGTTGTAACCGTCCATCACACGCTGACCGTCGCGGAATGCGTCGCCGACGCTTACAGAATAGGTCTGGCCGGCCTGTGTGTTAAGCTTGATCACAACAGCATTGGTGTAACCGTCGGCAGAGAACTTGCGGGCATAGGTGTCGGAGCCAAGCTCGGTCTGAGTGCCGGCGCCAACCGCGGGGTTGCGGCGGCGGAACTGACCGATAATCTGCCAGTGCTTGTTGTCGTCGTTGTCGACAGCGTCCCAGTTGAAGTCGGAACGGGTTGACATAGACTGGTCGGGACAACCGCTGATATAACCGCGGGAAGTCTCGTCACCGTAATAAATCTGAGCGCCGCCGGGGCAAAGAAGGAACATAGTAGCCACCTTTTTCTGATCGCCGGGACGATGCAGACCGGTGTCGTGGCTCGACACATAGTTGAGCACCTGGCGTCCGTTGCTGCCGTTGCAGAAATTGGCATAATATTTCCAGTCTTCGGTGGTGGGCGTACGGCCCGAGCTGCCTTCCGAGCTGTTGAAAGCGAAATTGATCATTGAGTCGAAGCCACCTTCATTGAAATAGCCGGTGTCGCCATGCTGCCATCCGAAGCATTCGCCTGTCATCCAGAAATCATCGGTCCAAGCCTTGGCATATTCATCGGCGCGATCGCTCTCACGCCAGTTTTTCAGAGCCTTGCGGCATGCTTCCTTAAGCTGGTTCCAGCGCGAAAGTTCCACATGTTTGGCGGTGTCGCAGCGGAAACCGTCGATGCCGAAATATTCCACCCAGCCGGCGAGCCAGTTGATAATGTAGTCGGCGGGGGCACCCTTTCCGCCCTGGCGCCACGATTCGAGGTTGGGCAGACGGTAAGCGTCGTAGTCACCGCCCTTCTCTGCATTCCATTTCTGCTGCAGGAAAGGAGGGATCTCCACAGCTGATGTCTTTTCAGTGACAACGTCGGGCAGACCGGCCAGCGACATTGTATGGTCGTCGTTGCCGGCAGTCGCGAATCCGGCTGACTGATACCAGTCGTGGTCGCTGAAAGCGCGTACCCAGCCGGTCCACCAGTTGCCCCATTTGCCCTGGGTGTCGGCGTTGAACGACACATCGTTCTGCGATGCCCACATGGAGTAGGGAGTGCCCGAGGGTAACCAACCGGCAGTGGGAGTGCCGTTGAAATTACCGAAATCATAGTCGACGCCATCGTCGAGAGTGCAATAGCCGGTGTGATTGAGGACGATGTCCATGACCACGCGGATGCCGCGTTTGTGGGCCTCGGTCACAAAGTTCTTCATGTCGGCTATGGTACCCATATTGCGATCCATATAAGTCCAGTCGAGAGCATAGTAGCCGTGGAAAGCGTAGTGGGGGAAAGCATCATTCTTACCGCCTGTCCATCCATGCATCTGCTCGTAGGGAGCAGTAATCCAGATGGAATTGATGCCGAGTTTGTCGAGGTAGTCGAGTTTCTGTGTGAGACCCTTGATGTCGCCGCCGTGGAAAGTGGCCACATCGGCGGCGCCTGACAGACGTTTGCGGTGATATGAGTTGTCGTTGGAAGTGTCACCATTGTAGAAACGGTCGGTGAACACAAAATACATGTTGGCGTTCTTCCAGGTGAAATATTCCTTGCGGGCCACCATGGGAGTAGTGATCTTTATGGTATAGACCTTGGAATCACTGCCGTTTTTCACCACATACTTTATCATGTTCTCGCCACCCATAAGGCTGCCCACCGAATGGTTGTGGCAGTTGACGCCATTGATGTTGATGTCGAGAACCGATGAAGCGGACGAGGGGGAAGCGGAGAACGTTGCCGTTGTGGCGGCGTCTTCGCCAAGGGTGATCTCGTAGTTGAGCTGGTTCTTGTTGAACGAGGAGATGATGTTCTTGCCGTCGAGTTTGATTTCGAGACGGTCGAGAGAGGCGTCGCCTGCTGCTGCCGAAGCTGAACCTGCAAGAAGCATGGCCGCGCACAGCGCACCGACACCGTATGATGAGTTGCGTTTGAGTTTCATTTTGTGGGGTGAATTACTTCTTGATGATTTTGTTTACTGATTTATAGCCATTCGAAGTCACTACATTCACAATGTAGAGGCCGGGAGCTGCAGTCGACATGTCGACTGCGACCTCCGACATTCCGGCGGCAGGAACAATGTTTGCTATCATGGCACCGCTTACCGAGAATACCCCACAGGAAGCAAGTGCCTCGGTGGAGCTGACGACGAGGGTGGTTGTGACAGGGTTGGGCCCCACGCTGACAAGCACGCCGGGAGCTGCAACATCGATCAATCCCGACTGTGTTTCATAAAACTTTGCGGGAATGACATTGGTCTGGCCCGAAATTTTTCGCAGAGCGGGATATGATTTTCCGCTCTCGGTTCTCCACTCCCAGATGTTGTCGAAATCCCATCCGGTGACCTGACGGAAAAGCGCGAGACTCGAGAGATCGTTGGCTGAGCGGAGAGTGGCGGGATAACCGTAAGCGCTCCACGAACCATGACCGGGAGTGATGTCGGTCCAGGCATTGTTGTCGCTCGCAATATTTCGGGAATCGCTGTTGCCGCTGAAGCGTGCGCTATAATTCATGGAAGAAGTAACAGAAGAATTAAGAGCTACGGAGTGACGGATATTGCCGTAGTTGGCACCTGCCACACCTGCCACGAAATCAAGTCCCTTGACAGAGCCGGAGGCGTAGACATTCTGAATCACGCCGACGTTTTTACCAACAAGACCGCCGACAGCACAGTCGGCAGTGTTGGATACGGCGGCGCCACTGTAGCAATCGGAAATCACCGCACCGGCATTGTCGCCGACGAGACCGCCGGTGCACACCGAGGTTGCTTTCACCTCACCTGTGGTATAACATGCCTTGATTGTGCCGGATGTGGCGTAGCCTACGAGTATACCAGCATAGGTTGAGCCGGTGATGTCGGCGTTGACCACCCCGAGATTCTTGATTTCGCCATTCATAAGGCCACCGAAAAGACCTACTGCTTCACCGACAGAGGTCTCAGTCAGCCGGAGATTGGAAATCGAGTGACCAGCACCATCAAAGTGACCGCGGAAGGGCGAACCTTTGGAGGCGATAGGGGTGGTGAGTGCCGACGCATCGATGTCGGCATCGAGACGGAGGTAAACATCTTCGGCCCAGTCCATTGATGTGGAGGCAAACTCCTTGAGGTCGTTGATATTCTTCAGGATAAAAGGATTATCCTGAGTTCCCTCACCGCCGGAGTAGGCATCCGATCGACCCTGTACCACGTTGATAAAGAGGTCGCCCGACTGACCGCCGGATGCGTTTTTGGCTATGAATCCAAGTTCGGTAAGACTTGCAAGCTCGGTGTCAGTCAGTTCGTAAAAACTTTTGATGTCGGCGATTTTGAAGGTGTAAGTGCCTGCGCTGCCAGTCATCTGAAATTTGGAGGTGTGGACATCGGCCCACGCCCACGAAGGGGTCTTTTCCTCCCCGTTGATACTTTTGCACCATGTGTAGCAATACACTGTGCTTCCGAGATCCTGATCTGTCTGAATCTTCACTTCCAACACCTTGTTGGTGACGGCAGGTGACGGCGTGGATGTAATTGATTCGGCACCGGCGGAAAACCCGACACCTGAAACCAACGACATCGCCAGCAGACATTGCTGAAGGTTGTTCATTGAAAATGATTTTAAAGATTTAAGTAAGATAAAAAATATTGAATGTAAGCAAGGCCGATTGTTACTGCCATTTGCAAAGGTAGCATTAATGATCGAAACGGCAAACTTAAATATCGAATTTATCAGCAATGATGTTGAATAACATATTTTTCCAACTACGTTATGTGGCTATGAAACAGAAGTTGACTTCTGATGGGAAAACCGAGAAGAATTTTTCTTGAAAACATTTTGTTAAATTTCTTTGTAGTTTTGTAAAATATTACTACTTTTACGATGTAATTCACAACAATTCATCACCGCTTCCCGATTTGTACTGAATTTTAGTATAAAAAGAACGTTTTATCTCACATAAATCAAATGGCGTACACACGGCGCATTGATGCAATTCGATGAAATTGTGGCATCCAATCGTCATACAAAAATGCTATTGATTGGAAAGAATAGGCAATTCCTGTGTAACTATTCAGCGGACACGCTGAGGTAGTCAAGCTGGGACAAAAACCGCATGCATAAGCAAGGAATAATGGGTCAAGCCGAAATCCCGGTGCATAAATTTTGTGGAAAGTGTTAAATTTGCA
>OMDV01000392.1_pt1 | contig 11884 bp, 10 predicted proteins | sample 1673671 | NCBI WGS metagenome assembly OMDV01 (sample SAMEA103958118, study PRJEB25191) | human gut metagenome | reverse complement strand
CACGGACGGCAGCGTCGTCCGTGTTACAGTTCCTCCTCCGGAAGGGCCTCACCCTCCTCGCCATTGCCGAAGGCAATGGCCGTCCTGCCGTATTTTTGGCGGATAGCGTCCACGGCCTCCTCCAGCTGCTCCTGCCGCTGACCGCAGGCCTGAGCGGTACTGTCCAGCAGATCCAACTGTTGGAAAGTGCTGCACGTCTCGGTGACGTACAGCGCCGTTACGGTCATGGAGCGAAGGCGGGCAGGCGGCTTCCACAGCTGCCGGGCCAGGTCCGCAGCCGCACGGTAAATATCCCGGACCAGATGGGTAGGCGCGTCCAGGCGGGCCTGACGGCTGAATGTTTTGAACGATACGTCTTTCAGCGTCACGCTGACGCCGCCGGCATACAGGCCGTGGCGGCGCAGGCGGGCGGCCACACTGTCGCACAGAGGCATCAAGCCGGCGCAGATCTGTTCCCAGCGCACCAGGTCGTCGGGGAAGGTAGTGCCGTTGCCCACGGACTTGACCGGATCGGCGGCGTGGCGGGGCTTGACGGGACTTTTGTCAAGACCGTTGGCGTATTCCCACAGCTGGCGGCCCATCTTTCCCAGCAGCTGTTCGGGCATGGCGGGGTCGCAGGCGGCCAACTGACCGATGGTTTCTATACCGTATTTTTTCAGGGTCTGGGTGGCGGCCCGGCCGGCGTACAACAGGTTGCCCAGTGGCTGTGGCCAAACGATATTTTGCCACCCGTCTACCGGAATGACCGTTGTAGCGTCCGGTTTTTTCATATCGCTGCCCAGCTTGGCAAACACTTTATTGAACGAAACGCCCACAGAAATCGTTAATCCTGTCTCATTTTTTACTGTTTTTCGAATTTTATTGGCCAGTTTTTCCGCGTCGCCGCCGAAGAGGTGGAGGCTGCCGGTGACATCCAGCCAGCTCTCGTCGATGCCGAAGGGCTCGATCAGGTCGGTGAAGCGCTCATAGATGTCGTTGACGCGGACGGACCACATTTTGTACAGGTCGTGATGGGGCGGCAGAAGCACGAGGCCGGGGCACTTCTTTTTGGCCTGCCAGACCGTCTCAGCCGTTTGTATTCCGTACTTTTTGGCGGGTTCGTTCTTGGCCAGGATAATGCCGTGGCGGGTCTTCGGGTCGCCGCAGACGGCCACCGGGACCTCCCACAAAGCGGGCTTGTCCAGCAGCTCCACAGAGGCGTAAAAGCTGTTCAGATCACAGTGCAGTATGATGCGCTCTCCCATGCTTTTCACCTCCCGGCACAGCAAATTTCTTTGGCAGTATATGATACAATGTCTGTACCTTTTCTATATTTTCTTTATACTTTTTATGTGCTCCTCACGGACTTTTCATGCACCTTTTATGCGCTGTTGGGTCAGGTTCTCTTTCCCTTCCTTCCAGCCTCCCTTTTCGGGGCCAAAAACGAAGGATCGGACGATCATCTTCATGTGCGCCCCCTGCACAGGGGGCGCACACAGGTGGCTGTTCAATAGCCGATCCGACGGTCCACCAGACGCAGGGGCTTCTCACCCCGACCGTAGCGCTCCAGGTCCTCACAGAAAAGCTGCACGTTTCGATCGCGGGTGTAGCCCAGGCTCATCTGACCGGAGATGTGGGGGGTGATGAGCAGGTTCTTCGCCGTCCAGGCCGGGTCGCCGGCGGGGATGGGCTCCTGCTCGAACACGTCCAGGGCCGCGCCGGCAAGACGGTCATGGTTCAGGGCGTCCAGAAGGGCGGCCTGGTCGATGGCGCTGCCGCGGCCCACGTTGACCACATAGGCGGTCTTCGGCAGCAGGGCGAGGCGCGCCGCGGAGAGAAACCCCTTCGTCTCACCGGTGGCGGGCAGGGCCAGGGCCAGGATATCCGTATCCGGCAGGAGGGCGTCCAGCTCGTCGTTGGTATGGATCTCGTCAAAGGCGGGGTCGGCGGCCTTTTTGGTGCGGCGGACACCGCGGACGGCGGCAGCACCCATGGCCTTGGCGCGGCGGGCGAACTCGGTGCCGATATCGCCGGTGCCGACGACGGTGATGGTGCTGCCCATAATGGAGCGCATGGGAAGCACCCGGCCCCAGCGGCCGGCGGCCTGGTCGGCGCAGTAGACGGGGGCGTGGCGCAGGAGCATCAGCGTGACCATGACCATGTGCTCGGCGATGGTGACACCGTAGGCGCCGGAGGAGTTGGACAGCATGACCTCGGGAGAGGGATACAGGCTGTCGTCCAGATAAGCGTCCACGCCGGCGAAGCTGCCGCAGAACCACTTGAGGTTCACGAAGTCCTTTAATTCACCGGGCTTGGGCATACCGTAGATGACCTCGTAGTCCCCCCGCTTGTCCGCGGGGACGGCGGCGGGGGCCGCGTAGTAGTCCACGGTGAAGCCGGCGCGGGCCGCTGTCTCGTCGATGAGCCGGCGGTGCTTGGGCTCGGTGAAGCTGTCGTAGATGGCGATCTTTCTCATGTTGTATATACCTCCAGGAGTTTTTCCGCGCAGCGCATTCCGTCGGCGGCAGCGGAGAGGATGCCGCCGGCATAGCCGGCCCCCTCGCCGCAGGGGAATATGCCGCGTATATTGGCTTCATAGTGCGCGTCACGCACCAGGCGCACCGGGGAGGACGAGCGCGTCTCCACGCCGGTGAGCAGGGCGTCCGGGTCATCGTAGCCCCGGAGCTGACGGCCCAGGACCGGCAGGGCCAGGGCCAGCGTCTCGCCGATAAAATCCGGCAGACAGCGGCGCAGGTCGGTATAGACCACGCCGGGGCGGTAGCTGGGGCGCACGATCCCCGGTCCGGCGGAGGGACGGCCTGTCAGAAAGTCCGCCACCCGCTGGCAGGGGGCGGCAAAGCCGCCGGTGAGGGCGTAGGCCGCCGTCTCCAGCTGCCGCTGGAGGGCGATGCCCGCCAGGGGATGGTCCGAGGGGAAATCCGCCGGCGTGACATTCACCAGCAGCGCGCCGTTGATGTTCTCCCCATCACGGGCATAGACGCTCATGCCGTTGGTTACGGTGCGCCCCGGCTCGGAGGCGGCGGCCACCACCTGGCCGCCGGGGCAGACGCAGAAGCTGAAGGCGCTGCGGCCGTTGGGCAGGTGGCAGGACAGCTTGTAGGTGCTGGGGGGCAGAGCCGGGTGGCCCGCCAGAGAACGGTACTGGGCGGCATCGATGGCCGACTGGCGGTGCTCGATGCGGACGCCCATGGCGAAGGGCTTGGGCTCCATATACAGTCCGACGCGATGCAACATTTCAAAGGTGTCACGGGCGCTGTGACCCAGGGCCAGGAGCACATGGCGGGCGGGCAGGTCATAGGTCTGCCCGTTCTGGCAGACGGTGACGGCGCTGACCGCGCCGTCCTGTATCCGTATATGCTCCAGCCGGGCGTTGAAGCGTATGTCCGCCCCGGCCGCCTCCAGCTCCTGCCGCAGGGCCTGCAGGGCGATGTGGAGCTTGTCGGTGCCCACGTGGGGCTTGGCGTCGGTCAAAATGGTATCCGGTGCGCCGCAGCGGACCAGCGTCTCCAGAATGAAGCGGTGGCGCAGATCCTTCGTGCCGGTGTTCAGCTTGCCGTCAGAAAAGGCGCCGGCGCCGCCCTCGCCAAACTGGACATTGCTGTCCGGGTCCAGCGGGCCGCCGGACCAGAAGCGCTCAACGTCCGCCTGACGGTGTTCTACCGGCCGGCCGCGCTCCAATAGAATAGGGCGTGCGCCGCAGCGGGCCAGCACCAGAGCGGCGAACAGGCCCGCCGGTCCCGCGCCCACCACGATGGGCCGGACCGCCGGGGCCGTCACCGGCGGCGGCAGGAAGTACACTTCCTGTTTGTAGACAGATACGCGCTTATCGCGGCAGCGGCGCAGGACCTGGGCCTCGTTTTTTACAGAGACGGACACCGTGTAGACAAGGGTCAGGTCTTCGCGGGCGTCAATGGCCTTTCGCAGAACGGTACAGGCGGTGATATCCGCCGGAGCCACGTGGAGCAGCTTGGCGCACCGAGCGCGCAGGAGCGTCTCCTGCTGGTCGGGGTGCAGGCGCAGTTGGTCGATACGGAGCATGGGTGCGTCTCCTTTTTATAGGATCTGGTGGGGGTTCGCCGCCGCGGCGGCGAGTTGGCTTTCCCCTGGCGGGGAGACGGCCTCCGGCGGCCACATTTCTTTCTGCGAAGAAAGAAATGTGGGAAAGAAAGTCGCTTAGACCTACGGTCTAAGGGTCCCTTGGCGCGCTGTGGGTCATGCAGATTTGGCGGTATGCACTCGCGCATGAAGTGCGGTGGGTAACATTGTCGGTTCGGGGGATCGCTTGTACCGCTTGCGCCGCTGCCGCTGACAACAGCGAGGGTAGGGGTTGGTGCGCTGGTCGAGTGGCGATTATCAAATCGCGCCCATTGCGGCGCGAAGCACCGCAATGGGTAGGTGGCGGCTGACGCCGCCGTGGTATTGGGGGGACACTGCCTGCGGGCGGGACAGGAGACGAAAGGCCCCTCATCCGTCAGCTTCGCTGACACCTGTCTCCCTGCGGGTCGGTCGGTTCGCGGGTCTGACACGCCACCGGCGTGTCATTCAACACCGCAGACCCATCAAGGGGAAGGCTTGGCGCCTGCGGGCGGGTGTTCAAAGAAAGTTCACGGTTTTTCTGCAAAACTTAAAGGTAGAATTAAGGAAAGCGAGTATGCTATAAAACAGAAAGAGCGATGAGCCCCTTCGAAGCAGGCACCCTTCTTCATGTCTGCTTTCTCCATCATACCACGCTTTCCCCTCGGCGGCAAGATGGGAGAGCGCTCCTTATACGAAACTGCGACACAGGAGGTCATTACGATGTATAACGACGAATTCAACAACAACGATATGTACCGCTTCACCAACCGGGAGGTGCCCCGCGACGACTACGCGCCCGCGCCCCGGCAGGAGAACACGTATACCGCGCCGGTGGGGAAGCAGGGCTTCTTCCGCAGGACGTGGGTAAAGGTCACGGCGCTGGTGCTGGCCTGCGCCGTGGTGGGCGGCGCAGCGGGCTACGGCGGCGCGGCGCTGGCAAAGGGCGGCTCCGGCAGCGGCACCGCCATCAGCGAGAGCGACCGCACCGTCACCGCCGTGGAGGTCAAGAAGGTGGACGGCAAGACGAAGATGCAGCCCGCCGAGGTGTACGCCTCCACGGTGAACTCCACCGTGTCCATCAACTGCTCCACCACCACCAACGTGTTCGGTCAAACCACCCAGTCCGCCTCCAGCGGCAGCGGCTTCATCATCAGTCAGGACGGCTACATCGTCACCAACTACCATGTGATCAACGGCGCTTCCTCCGTGAAGGTGACGCTGTATAACGGCAACACCTACGACGCCACCGTCATCGGCGGCGACAGCGACTACGACGTGGCGGTGCTGAAGATCAACGCCGCCGGGCTGACCCCCGTGACATTGGGCAACAGCGCCGACGTGAACGTGGGCGACTCCGTGCTGGCCATCGGCAATCCCCTGGGCGAGCTGACGTTCTCCATGAGCGGCGGCTATGTGTCCAGCTGCAACCGCGCCATCAACGTGGACGGCACTCCCTTCAACATGATCCAGGTGGACTGCTCCATCAACCCCGGCAACTCCGGCGGCCCCCTGATGAACCTGTACGGCGAGGTGGTGGGCATCGTGTCCGCCAAGTACTCCACCTACTCCTCCACCACGGTGGAGGGTCTGGGCTTCGCCATTCCCATTGACGATGTGAAGTCCATCATCACCGACATCATGGAGAACGGCGCCGTCACCGGCAAGGCATACATGGCCGTGACCGTGGGCACCATGAACTCCCAGATGGCCGCTCAGTACAGCATCGACATCGATCAGGGCGTGTTCGTCTACTCCGTTGTCAAGGGCGGCGCCGGCGACAAGGCCGGCCTGCGCCTGGGCGACGTGATCACCAAGATGGGTGACACCACGCTGACCAGCCGTCAGGATCTGTCCGCGGCGCTGAAGAGCTACCGCTCCGGCGACACCGCCACCCTGACCGTGTTCCGCGACGGCAGCTACATCACCACCGACATCACCTTCGACCAACAGCCCCAGATCACCGGCACCGACACGGAGGAGGACACCTCCTCTCAGGGCGGTAATAACGGCGGCTATAACGGACAGATGCCCGAGAACTGGCAGGAGTTTTATAACTACTTCTTCGGCAACCGGGGCTGATACCGGCCCGGGAACAGCGGCATAACTGACCACTATGCCGCCAGGATACCACGATCTTCTTCACATTCTTCATGTTTCCCAGCACACATTCGCTTCCCCCGCACCGTCCCTGCCGGAGCTACCCCGCCGGCGGGGACGGTTTTTTGCGCGGTTGCAAGGCGTTGACAGATATGGTATAATTCTTTATTGGTATACTATGTGGAAAAATGAGGAAACGACTATGGAAGTAACACAGGGCGCACCGTTTGAGAGCTTTGGCCTGTCAGAGGCCACCATGCGCGCCATACGAAATAAGCACTACACCGTCAGCACCCCCGTGCAGGCCGGGTGCATCCCCCCCATGCTGGCGGGGAAGGACGTGATCGCCAAGGCTCCCACCGGCACGGGCAAGACCATGGCCTTCGGCATCCCCATCATCGAGCGCATCGACCGGGAGAGCGAGGAGGTGCAGGCGGTCATTCTGGCACCCACGCGGGAGCTGGCCATGCAGATCACCGACGAGATGCGGGACATCGCCGTGTGCCACGAGGGCGTTCGGCTGGTATGTCTGTACGGCGGACAGCCCATTGGCAAGCAGATCGACGCGCTGAAGCGGCGGCCGCAGATCGTGGTGGCCACGCCGGGGCGGCTGAGCGACCACATGAAGCGGCGGACCGTGAATTTGAAGAGCGTGCAGACGGTGGTGCTGGACGAGGCGGACCGGATGCTGGACATGGGCTTTATCCACGACGTGACGCGTATTCTGGACAAGATCCCCAGCCGGAAAAACCTGGGGATGTTCTCCGCCACCATCTCGCGGGAGGTGATGGACATCTCGTGGGTATACCAGCGGGATCCGGAGGAGATCACGGTGCAGGCCACCAAGGAGAACAAGCCGGACATTCTGCAGTACCGGCTGGAGGTGCCCTCCGACGGGAAGGTGGACGCCATTGCGAAGATACTGGTGCATGAGAACTATGACCGGGTGATCTGCTTCTGCAACACCAAGGGCAGCACGGAACGGCTGACAAAATTTTTGCAGATGCGGGGCGTGGACGCCCAGTGCATCCACGGGGACATCCCCCAGCGGAAGCGGGAGGAGGTCATGCAGCGGTTCCGGGACGGAAAGCTGCGGGTGTTCGTGGCTACGGACGTGGCCAGCCGGGGCATCGACGTGGACGATGTGGACGCAGTGTTCAACTATGAGGTGCCGGAGGAGAACGAGTATTACATCCACCGCATCGGCCGGACGGGACGGGCCAAGAAGCACGGCGTGGCGTACACGCTGCTCAGCGACTTCCCCAGCCGGCTGCGGCTGGACAACATCGCGCGGAACACGCGGAGCACCATCGTGCCCGCCGTGCTGGGCGAGGACGGCAGCGTGACTGTCGGCGAGAAATGAGAAAAGAGCGCACTTCAGCAGGCGGGTCCTTTTTTTACGGAACGGCAGCAGGTGGGCGCCGTTGGGCCGCGCGGGTTGCTATTTCGCGCGGTGTGTGGTACAATATACATATATGACCGCAAAATCCCGAAAAGGAGCGAAGATAATGAACGAAGAGTTGAAGAATATCCTCTCCCGCGTGGACCACACGCTGCTGGCACAAGGTGCCACCTGGAATGAGATCAAGGCCATCTGCGACGACGGTATCAAGTACGGCTGCGCCAGCGTGTGCATTCCCGCCAGCTATGTGAAGCAGGCGGCGGGTTATGTGGACGGCAAGATCGCCGTCTGCACCGTCATCGGCTTTCCCAACGGCTACGACACCACCGCCGCCAAGTGCTTCGAGGCTGCCGACGCTGTGAAAAACGGCGCGTCCGAGGTGGACATGGTCATCAACATCGGTTGGGTGAAGGACGGCCTGTACGACAAGGTGCTGGATGAGATCCGCCAGATCAAGGCCGCCTGCGGCGGCAAGCTGCTGAAGGTCATCATCGAGACGTGCCTGCTGACGGACGCGGAGAAGATCGAGCTGTGCCGCGTGGTGTCCGAGTCCGGCGCGGACTACATCAAGACCTCCACCGGCTTTGGCGGAGGCGGCGCCACCCGTGAGGACGTGGCACTGTTCAAGGCCCACGTGGCGCCCCATGTGAAGATCAAGGCCGCCGGCGGCATCGCGGATCTGAACGACGCCAAGGATTTCATCGCCCTGGGCGCGGACCGTCTGGGCACCAGCCGTATCGTCAAGGCCGTGAAGGCCATGGAGCAGTAAATATAAGGAGGAACCACTATGCCGACTCCCCACAATAACGCCAACAAGGGCGATTTCGCCAAGACCGTTCTCATGCCCGGCGATCCGCTGCGGGCCAAGTTCATTGCCGAGACATTTCTCACCGAGCCGAAGCTGGTGAACAACGTCCGCGGTGTGCAGGGCTATACCGGCACCTACAAGGGCGTACCGGTGTCCGTCATGGCCAGCGGCATGGGTATCCCGTCCATCGGCATCTATTCCTATGAGCTGTACACCCAGTATGATGTGGAAAACATTATCCGCGTGGGCAGCGCCGGCGCCATGCGGGCCGACCTGGAGCTGGGCAGCGTGGTGGCCGGTCAGGGCGCCTGCACCAATTCCGACTTTGCCAGCCAGTATGAGCTGGGCGGCTCCTTCGCCCCTATCTGCGATTTCGACCTGCTGATGGCCGCGGTGGAGAGCGCCGGGGAACTGGGCGTCAAGATGCCCGTGGGCAACCTGTACTCCTCCGACACGTTCTATGACGCCGCCGGGCGCAATATGCGCTACGCCAAGATGGGCGTCATGGCCGTGGAGATGGAGGCCGCCGCCCTGTACTGCACCGCCGCCTTCCTGGGCAAGCGGGCCCTGGCCATCTGCTCCATCAGTGACAACCTGGTGCTGGGCACCGAGCTGACCCCCCAGGAGCGGCAGACCACCTTCACCAACATGATGAAGATCGCGCTCGAGGTCGCGGTCAAGATGGAGAACAAAGAATAAGGAGCGTTTTCCCCATGCGAGTCATCGACATTGAAAACATCACCGAGGCCATGCGCGACGACACGCGCTTTGTCCTGCGCTGCGAGGAGGTCTTTCACGACAAGATCAGCTCCGCCGCGGCGAGCATTTTAATGAACAAGGGGCAAAAGCCCATCGTCTGCCTGACGGGCCCGAGCGGTTCGGGCAAGACGACGACGGCGATGCGCCTGCGCGAATACCTCGAAAACCTCGGCGTCAAGGTCTGCATGCTCAGCATGGACAACTTTTTCCTGCCGCTTGATCAGCGTCCGCCCGAGGCGAGCGACTGGGAGTCGCCCTACTGCGTGAACCGCGATTTACTCATCGAGGATATCCACCGCCTGATGGACGGCGAGCTCGTGGAGCTGCCGGTCTACGACTTCAAGGCCGGCGGCGTCGGCGGCTACAAGCCCATGCAGGGCGACAAGGACGCCGTCATCATCGCCGAGGGCATCCACATGCTCAACCCGCTGATTTTCGACCAGCTCAGAAGCGAAGCTACGGGCGTTTACGTTGCCCCGCGTACGCGTATCATCACGCACAAGGACCGCATCGTTCGTCCCGAGCAGCTGCGCGTGGCGCGCCGCATGATCCGCGACTATCAGGGCCGCGGCCATTCGCTGCGTCAGACCGTCGAGCGCGCCGAGAGTGTCGACCGCGGCGAGCTCAACTACATCATGCCGAACAAGCCGAACGCGAGCATCCACATCGACACGTTCCACGACTACGAGCCGTGCATCCTCGCGCGGTATTTGAAGGAGATCCCCGAGTTTTACAGCCAGCTCGACGATCAGTTTATCGCCGAGCACGGGCTGAGCGACCTGATGGACGTTGTCAACTCCGTGCCGTCGCTGCGCACGGACTATGTCCCGCGCGACTCCATCGTGCGAGAGTTCGTCGGCGGCAGCTGCTTTGAGTATTAAATCGGCAAAATCCGACAACGAACTGTAATTTCTGATTTTGATAATACGAAACGTAATCGAAATTTGGCGCTTTTGCGCGAAAAGGGGAGGAAGAGCGAATGCATTCTGACGAGCGGCGAAAGGCCATTGCCGACGTGCTGCGCGCGGCGGACGCGCCGGTCAGCGCCTCCGCGCTGGCGGAAAAATTCTCCGTCTCGCGCCAGATCATCGTGGGCGATATCGCGCTGCTGCGCTCCTCGGGCGAGGAAATTCTCGCCACTCCGCGCGGCTATGTGACGCCGAAGGAGGCGCGCGGCATCCTCCGCCGTGTCGCCGTGAAGCACACGCCGCAGGAGATGGAAGCCGAGCTCAACACCATCGTCGACAACGGTTGCACGGTCATCGACGTCATCGTCGACCACCCCATCTACGGCCAGCTCACCGGCCCGCTGCAAATTTCGAACCGCTACGAGGTCAGCCAGTTCATTGAGCGCTGCAAAAAGGCGGAGCCGCTGTCCAGTCTCACCGACGGCATCCACCTGCACACGCTCTCCTGTCCCGACGAGGCGGCGTTCGCGCGCACGAAGAGTGCGCTGCGCGCACTGCGCGTCCTGCTGGAGGAAAACGGAAATTAAGGGTTGACAATCCTCACACAAGCGAGTATAGTGTCATGTGCACGTGTCAAGACACCTGCACATGACACTATTTTATTTTTAGGCTGTGAGGATATCATGGAAAAATTCAAAGCGTTCTGCAAACGCAAAAACATTGAAGTTTCGGCCAAGCGCTACGGCATCGATGCGCTCGGCGCAATGGCGCAGGGCCTCTTCTGCTCGCTGCTCATCGGCACGATCATCAAGACGCTCGGCGCGCAGCTGGGCGTTCCGTTTCTGACGGACATCGGCACCTATGCGATGTCCGTCTCCGGCCCTGCGATGGCCATTGCCATCGGCTACGCGCTGCAGGCACCCCCGATGGTGCTCTTCTCCCTCGCGGCGGTGGGCTATGCGGCCAACGCCGAGGGCGGCGCAGGCGGCCCGCTCGCCGTGCTCATCATCGCGATCCTTGCCGCCGAGTGCGGCAAGGCCGTGAGCAAGGAGACGAAGATCGACATTTTGGTCACGCCCGCCGTGACCATCCTGGTCGGCGTCGCGCTCGCCAAGTGGATCGCCCCGCCCATCGGCACGGCGGCCTCGGCATTTGGCATTATCATCGACAATGCGACCAAACTCCAGCCGTTCTGGATGGGCATCGCGGTCTCCGTGCTTGTCGGCGTCGCGCTCACGCTGCCGATCTCTTCCGCCGCCATCTGCTCGGTGCTTGGCCTGACGGGTCTTGCCGGCGGCGCGGCCGTCGCAGGCTGCTGCGCGCAGATGGTCGGCTTCGCCGTGATGAGCTTTAAGGAAAACCGCTGGGGCGGCCTTGTCTCTCAGGGCCTCGGCACGTCGATGCTCCAGATGCCGAACATTGTCAGAAATCCCCGCGTCTGGATCGCGCCGACGCTCGCCTCCGCCATCACCGGCCCCATCGCCACGTGCGTGTTCCATCTTGAGATGAACGGTGCGCCGATCAATTCCGGCATGGGGACCTGCGGCCTGTGCGGCCTCATCGGCGTGTGGACGGGCTGGGTCTCCCCGAGCGAGGAGGCTGTCGCCAAGGGTGCGGCGGCCATGAGCCCAACGGGCTTTGACTGGCTGGGCCTCATCCTCGTCGCCATCGTGCTGCCCGCCATCCTTGCTCCGCTCATCAATATGGTCTGCCGCCGCCTCGGCTGGGTCAAGGACGGCGACCTGAAGCTCGACTGAGAAAATAACGTGTAAAAAGTGTGGACTTTTTGTAAAGAATCCCATCAATTATCACAAAAAAAGTAAAATTGGGGAG
>OMDV01000391.1_pt1 | contig 11887 bp, 7 predicted proteins | sample 1673671 | NCBI WGS metagenome assembly OMDV01 (sample SAMEA103958118, study PRJEB25191) | human gut metagenome | reverse complement strand
CCTGTGAGATCGTGGCTGTGACCGGCTCCGACGGCAAGACCACCACTACTACGCTGATTTCCAAAATGTTTGAGGCCGCCGGCCGCAAAGTCTTTTTGGGCGGCAACATCGGCGCGGCGCTGCTGCCCCAGCTGACCGACGTCACGCCTGACGCCGTGGCCGTGGTCGAACTGTCCAGCTTCCAGCTTATCAGCATGCGCCGCAGCCCCAAGGTGGCGGTCGTCACCAACGTGACCCCCAACCATCTGGACCACCACAAGGATATGCAGGAGTACATCGATGCCAAGCGCAACATCCTGCTTTGGCAGGTGCCGCCCTGCCGTGCCGTGCTGGGCTACGAGAACGACATCACCCGCGCCATGCAGAGCGATTGCAAGGGCGAGCAGGTCTGGTTCACCCGCCTGCATGAGACCGACCGCGGCGCCTTCCTGCGCGCAAGCGATGATACGCTTTGCTATGCCGAGAACGGCGTTGTGACCCCTGTGCTGCCCCGCGCTGAGATCAAACTGCGCGGCCTGCACAACGTGGAAAACCTGCTGGCAGCCATTGCCGCCGTCTGGGGCCGCGTGCCCGTCGAGGCTATGCGCCAGGTCGGCTCCACTTTTACGGGTGTTGAGCACCGCATTGAGCCGGTCCGCGTACTGGATGGCGTTACTTACTACAACGACTCCATCGCATCCAGCCCCACGCGCACCATCGCGGGCCTGCGCAGCTTTGACCAGAAGATCATCCTGATCGCGGGCGGCTACGACAAAAAGATCCCCTATGAGCCGCTGGCCCCGGAGGTTCTCGCCCACGTCAAGACGCTGGTGCTGATGGGCGCTACCGGCCCCCGCATCGAGAAGGCCGTCCGTGAGTGCGATGGCTTTGCCGGGAGCGGCCTGACCATCCTGCACGCCGACAGTATGCAGCACGCCGTCGAGCTGGCGCGCGGTGCCGCCAAACCGGGCGATGTCGTCAGTCTCTCGCCCGCTTCCGCGTCGTTTGACTTGTACCCGAATTTTGAGGTCAGAGGACGGGATTATAAGAATATCGTGAAGAATTTGAAGTAAGCGGCTGAGGCGGCACTGCCCCCTGCCCGCCACCCGCAACTTAACCTGAAAAAGGACCCCTATGATTCAATCCGCTTCCACCCCCGAGCTTCAAACCGAATTTCTCCGCCGCATCGCCCACAAGCCCTACTTTGAATCCACCCTCGGAACGCACCTGCACCTGTTCGGCAACCACCCTGCCAGCGGGTGGGCGTTCTACCTGCTGCCCGGCTCCGCGGTGCTGGAGCTGCGCGGCGGGTCGGCGGTGCTCTGCGGTGCGCTGCCCAGCGGGGAAGCGGGGGAGGACGCCCGGGAGGAATTGACGGGCTTTCTCCGCTTTCTGCACGCCGACACCCTGCGAACCGAGCACCCACTGACCCTGCCCGGCTGGCAGCCTGCCGCGCCGCTGACGCTGTGGGAGCTGCCAAAGGGCCGTGCCCTGCCGCTGCCGCCCGCGCCCCCGGCGGAGCTTGTCCCGGACAAAGCGCCGTCGATGCTGCCGGTCAGCCGCCTTGTCTTTGCCGAAAGCGACGCCGAGGCCGACGAGTTCTACTCCGCGGCCTGCACGGCGCTGGCCCACGGGGTGGGCACCTGCCGCGCGCTGCTGCACAACGGCAGACCCGTCTGCACGGTGGGCTGCTACGAGCAGAGCGATACCGAGAGCTACATGGCCGCGGGCGTGACCGACCCCGCGTGGCAGGGCAGGGGACTGGCGCGGTATTTGATTGTTGGGCTGGCGAATGAACTGACCGCCGAACGCGCGGTGCGGTTCGCCTGCTTCCCGGCGCTGTGCGGCTTTTATGCACAGCTTGGATTTTTACAAATCGGCAAAATTCAACATTATACTACAGATTGGAATACTACATGATCGAACAATTTTACGACCTGCGCCCCGAAGTGCTGGCGCTGGACCGCAAGGCCCTCGACCTCTGCCGTGCGCAGTTTGCCCATGTGGAGGAGATCCGCGACTACAACCAGCTCAAAATGCTGCGTGCCTTCACCGAATGCGGCGTCGAGGCACGGCATTTCTGGGGGTCCAGCGGCTACGGCGTCTGGGACGACAGCCGCAACAAGCTGGAGGAGGTCTTTGCCCGCTGCATGGGGGCCGAGGCCGCACTGGTGCGCCCGCAGTTCATGAGTGGCACCCACACGCTGACCGTCGCGCTGTTCGGTCTGCTGCGCACTGGCGACACCCTGCTGGCCGCCACGGGCCGGCCTTATGACACGCTGGAAGGCGTCATCGGCATCGGAGACGCGGGCAAGGGCTGCGGCACGCTGCGGGAGTTTGGCGTGAACTACGACGAGTGCCCGCTGCTGCCGGACTTCACCCCCGACTATGACCTGATCGCCGAGAAGGCCAAGACCGCCACGGTGGTACACATCCAGCGCAGCCGCGGCTACACCCAGCGCAATGCGTTTGACCTTGCCACGATTCAAAAGGTCGCGGACACCGCCCGCAAAGCCAACCCGAACGCGGTGATTTTCGTGGACAACTGCTACGGCGAGTTCACCCAGACCGCCGAGCCCGTCGCCTTCGGCGCGGACATCATGGCGGGCAGCTTCATCAAGAACCCCGGCGGCGGCATCACCCCTACGGGCGGCTACATTGCGGGCCGTAAGGATCTTGTCGAAAAGTGCAGCCACCGCTTCACTGCGCCCGGCATCGGCGGGGACCTGGGCTGCACGCAGGACAGCCTGCGGGATACTTTCCTCGGCTTCTACTACGCGCCGGGCGTCGTCTGCGAGGCGCTGAAAACCGCCATCTATGCCCAGTGTCTGCTGGAGCTGGCGGGCGTCAATCCCGTGCCGCACTACACCGCCGACCACAACGACATTGTGACCTGCTTTGATTCGGGCAGTGCCGCCGCGCTGACGGGTTTCTGCGCGGGCATCCAGCACAACAGCCCTGTGGACAGCTTTGCCAGCCCCGAGCCTGCCGACGAGCCGGGTTACACCGACAAGGTCGTCATGGCGTCCGGCAGCTTTACCGAGGGCAGCACGATTGAAATTTCCTGCGACGGCCCGCTGCGCGCGCCCTACACCTGCTATCTGCAGGGCGGCGTGAACTTTACCGCAGGCCGTGCCGCCGTCCTCAACGCCGTGCAGAACGCTTTTTTCGCAGAGTAAAAAGGCTTCCCCCTCGGGGGAAGCTGTCAGCGGCCCCGCCCGCTGACTGATGAGGGGTAGGTGTGCCACGGCAACCCGGGAACGGGCAATCGCGGCGAACTCGCCCCTCATCCGGCCCTGCGGGGCCACCTTCAGTCTACGCGCTAAGAGCCGCCTCCGGCGGTTGCGCTCCGACACGCGCCTGCGGGCGCAGCCCCCAGGGAAAAGGCTTTAGGACGTATGCACGGCCTTGGGGTAGACCTGATACATCCGGTCATTGCCGTAGTGCTCGTCGAGATAGACCTCGACGCTGTTGGACGCAGGTACGCCGTTCAGGCGGTCATTGTACCGCACAAGCGCGGCGGAGCTGACGGCAATGTCCGCCGCCATAAAGATGCACAGTGCCCAGGTCAGCACTCTGCCGCCGCGGGGCGGCAGCTTCTCGATACCGGCGGAGATCGGCGGGAACAGCACCTTGAACCAGGCAATCGCCGCAAAGCCCCAGAAGAAGCAGTACAGCAGGTTGATGCGCCCGCCCAGGTTGAACGGGATCGCGCTGTAGTCCCAGAACACCGCACCGAAAACGACCTCGGTGAAAACGCTGCACAGGTACTCATACGCACCGCCCAGCAGCGTGCCCATGACGAACAGCCAGCTGGCGGGCTTGTCCTTGTAGCGATAGAGCAGCTGGGTGACCATGGCGATGGCCAGGCCCCACACGATGGAGAACGGCCCCCACACGACGCTGGAACGGCTCATCCACTCGCCGCCGGTGACGCGGCAGAAGATCGTCTCGGTGATGTCGCCGAGGAACGCGCCGATGAAGAACAGTAAAATAATTTTATACGGGCTGCACCCGGCGGCAAACGTGTCGGTCTGCTGCCGTTTGGGGCGGACAAAGGTCAGTGCGGGATGGGCCTTCGCCATACGGCGCTCGACGTGGTCAAGGATCCACATGCCGCCGCGGACGGTCAGGTTTGCCAGACGGTTTTCTACAGCCTCGGCGGCGGGCCAGCGGTAGCGCAGACCGGCCATGGCCAGCAGCGTGCCGACCAGATCGACGCAGAACACGACGAGCGCGGCCAGCAGCACAACAACCCAGATGCCGTGCGGCACAAGGCTGTACAGCGCCAGCAGCAGCGGGTTGCCCCATTTGAGCACGACAACGCCGAGCGCACCCCAGGTCAGCGACGCGCCGAGGCAGACATAGCCGTCCAAATTGAACGGCATGGCGCTGTAATCCCACCATCGGGTATGGGTCGTGTACTCCAGAATGTGCCCGCCGATCCACTCGATGACCGTGGCATAGACGGCGCTGAATACAAGCAGGAAGAACCAGCCCTCACGGATGTCGCCGAGGGCAAAGGTGATGACCAGCCCGCCGACGCCGTACAGAAGGCAGAGCGGACCGCTCAGCACGCCGCGGTCCTGATATTTGCGGTGCACGACGGCGGTAAAGAGGACCTCCCCCACCCAGCCGAGGAACGAGTAGGCGAAGAAGAGAAAAACAATTTGATAGAAGGTCATAGGGGGCTCCTTTCATAACACGGTAGGGGCCGGACATGTCCGGCCCGCAGCATAAAATTTACAGCACAACAGTGGGAGGTGCAGAGCCGGGCATGCCCGGCCCCTACTTTGCAGTGGCTTCCCTCTCCCGCTTGCTGAACACGCACCCGCAGTAATCCTGCCGGTACAGGCCGTACTCGGCGCTCAACTGTAAGCTGCGCTTGTAGCCGTCCTTTTTGCGGAACTCACTGGGCAGGAACGGCACGCCGTACTGCCTGCCCAGCTCGGTGCCAAGCTCGTTCAGCCGCACGGGGTCCTTCATCGGGGAAATCGAGAGCGTTGTGCAGTACCAGTCAAAGCCGTGGTCGGCGGCATAGCGGGCGGCCTGCTCCAGCCGCAGCCGATAGCAGACCGTGCAGCGTGCGCCCTTCTCCGGCTCGTTTTCCAACCCCTTCACGGCGGTATAGAACTCCTGCGGGTCGTAGGGCAGCTCCACCACGGGGTAGTGATACCCGGCCTGCTCGACAAAGCGTTCCAGCTCGGCCTCGCGGCGGTGGTATTCCTCCGGCGGGTAGATGTTGGGATTGTAGTAAAGAATGGTCAGGTCAAAGTGCGCGGACAGGCGCTCCAGTGTTGCGCTCGAGCACGGCGCACAGCAGGCGTGCAGCAGCAGCTTCGGGCGGGTGCCGCCCAGCGTGCGCAGGACCTTTTCCATTTCAAGCTGATAGTTGATGCGATTGGGCATGGGTAGTGACCTCGTTTACACAGTGGCAGGGGTGCGGCGCTTGCGGCGGGCAAAAGCGCCGCAGCCGATGACCCCCAGCAGGCTGACGGCGGAGAGCACCTCAAACGCGCGCCAATACCCCGGGGCGTGGTACCGGACATGGATCGTGCCGGTGTAGCCCGCGGGGATCGTCAGTACGATGCGCATATTCTCGCCGCTGGTGATGGCAAACGGCGCGCCGCTCTCGTCGGCGGCATAATAATTGCCATAGTTATAGATGGGCAGCGAGATGGCCGCCTCGCCGCCATCGTTCTCGACGCTGACATAGGCGACGCCCTCACGCTTTTCATAGCTGATAAGGTGCAGGTCGCCGCTGGCGGGCTTGGGCTGCGCCCAGATGGCCTCATAGGAGCTGGCGCCGTCGATGAGGTATTCCGCCGTGCCGACGGAGTTGATGGTGGCGTTCTGGTTGTAGGTCGCGTAGGAGCTTTCGCCCTGGGCGCTCATGATGTTCGTCTCGGTGATGCTGGCGGTCAGCAGCGCGGCGCAGACAAGCCCCGCGGCGGCCAGCGCGGCGCGGCGTTCCGGCAGCAGCTGCAGCGCAAACAGCGCAGCGGCGCAGAGCAGCAGCGTGCCCAGCGAGAGAAAGCGGAACGGGAACTGGAACATTCCCACGACCTTGCCGATGGTGGGGCCGAACCAGCCCTCGACAAAATCCCACGGGAAGGCGTGAAGCGAGAGCACGAGCGTCAGCACGGCAAAGCCGGTGGCAGTGTACAGGTGCTTTGCGGTGGGGCGTGTGTCCCCGCGGGCCTGGGCGCGCCACAGGCAGTAAAACGCCAGCGCAAGCGCCAGCAGCAGCGGCAGACCGGGGGTCAGCGCCATGTCGTGGGTCGTGCCCTCGGCGGAGGAGCCACCCGCCGTGCCGAAGAAGCTGAACAGCTGCACGGCGTACAGGCCGTGCTTCTGCAGCTTACCGATCAGATCGCTGCGGTTGACAAGGAACGGAATGGTGCTTGTGGAGATCAGGAACGGGAAAAGATACCACGCGCTCAGCCCCACGGCCAACAGCGCGGCCTTGACCCAGGCCAGCAGCCGCGCGGGGCGGAGAGTCTCCCGCAGGCGCAAAAGACAAAACAAAATCAACAGCAGCGCCGTCAGCTCACAGGAGAGCAGATGGCTCTGCACCATGGCCGCCATGCCCAGCGCCATCGGCAGCCAGTCCCCGAAGCGGGGCCTGTCGCTGGTGTAGATGCCGTACAGACCCAGCAGCACGAGAGGGAAAAACGCCATGGCCGTGAACTCGCCGACGGCGGCGCGGGTGTAGACGCAGGTCAGCCGATAGGCGGACAGCGTGTAGAGCAGTGCCCCCAGCAGACCCAGCCGACGGCTGGCCGTGATTTTGGCAAAGCTGAAATAGGCGATCAGGCAGGTCGCCAGCGTGACCGCAAAGAGGTAGACCTGGTAGCAGGTGCGCAGCGGCAGCCACAGGTTGTAGAGCAGCGCGGGCAGCAGCAAAAACAGCTCACAGTAGCAAAGCGGGCTGGCGTAGCCATAGCCGTTCAGCGTGGTCGTGGTCAGCCGCACCGGGAACTGTCCATAAGACAGCTCCGCAGCCATGGCGGCGATGCGCTGCATGTGAAATTCCAAATCATGGCCGAAGTACAGATAGTTGCTGAACAGCGGCAGGCAGGCCAGCAGCGTGATGCCCGCCAGCGCCAGCGGCAGACGCAGCGCACGGCGGCGGGCAGCGCCCCGCTCCCCCACATGGGCAAACAGGAGCAGCAGTGCGGCGTCCGCAGCGGCAAACAGCACAAGGAAGCAGAGCAGCCGCGCCGCGCGGTAGATGGGCTGCTCGGTCAGGGTGATGCTGTAAATGTACAGCTGGCCCTGGTCGTAGGTGACGGTGGCGGTCAGGTCCTGCATCCGCGCGCCGAAGCCGACCCAAAGCCGGGTCGTCAGGCTGCGGTGGCAGTCGTCCAGCCGCAGCGCGTCAAAGGTCACGGCGGCGGGGCTGCGTTCACTGGCAAAGGTCAGCGACCCGGCAGCGTTGAGCATATTAAAGGTGGGCGCGTCGGGTGTCTGGCAGGAAAAATAACGGACTGTGACCTCATACGCACCGGAAGGCAAAGCGATATTGTCTGCCGAGAAGGTCATCGGGTCGTCGCTGTGATAGCCGATCTGGTTCCAGATTTTTAAGCCGTCGTCGTCCGCGGCGGCAATGTCGGGCAGGGTGTTCGTAAAGTCGCCGGGCGTCAGCGCCAGTTTATACGGTGCGCCGAACAGCCCGGCTGCCAGCGCGCAGACAACGGCCAGCTCGGCGGCCAGCAGCGCCGCAAACAGCCGGTTGCGGCGGCAAAAGGCAATAAAGTGTTTCATCCGGGGCTCCCTCACAGTTTATCAGCCGTCCCAGATCATGAGCTTGGCGTTCACGATGGACGTGTCCTCAACAGTGGCCAGATAGTCGCCGTTCCGGTCTCGCGGGGTCTGGGTGCAGTCCAGGAGGCAGATGGCGCGGGCCTCCTCGGTGCCGTCGGCCAGACGGACCTTGTACTTGATGACAGCGTTGTCGGGGACATAGGCGCTCTGCACGTAGACCTGTACCCCGTCCATCAGGTCACTGCCGGCGCTTTGCAGTCTGCCGCACCACGCCAGATCGTAGCCGCCGTAATTGCGGTAGGTCTGGTAGGCGTAGGCGTCGCCGTCGGTGGCGGGGTTCTCGGTCCAAAGGACCTGTGCGTGCAGGGCGCGCCCGGTGAACCGGCTGAAGAAGGCGGACTCGGCCTCCGCGTTGCTGTCCCAGACGTTCTCGTTGCAGAGAATCAGGTCGTCGGATTGCACGGCATCGGCAAGACCGGCCTCAATCGTGCGGACAAAGAACTGATAGGCAGCGAGGTTCTCGGCATGGTGGGTGCGCACGACACCGCGCAGGTAGCCGCCGTTCAGGCAGAGACCCACCGCCAGCGCCGCCGTCAGGGCTAGTCGTGATACCACGGAGAGAACCTTCGGCAGCTTACAGCACAGGCCCGCCAGCAGCGCCAGCAGCGCTGCGACGAGCAGCGTAAAGCCGATGGAGCTGGCCGCCGCGGGAATGTAGCCCCACTGCCAGGTAATGGCCTCGGGCTGCTGATAGCGGGCGGACAAAGCCAGCAGCAGCGCGGGCAGTGCCCAGACGGCCAGGCCCAACCCGGCCAGTGCGCCCAGCGTTCTGCCGCGCAGCTTTTTGAACGGCACGCCGAAGAAAATCAACAGTCCGGCCAGCACACCCAGCGCCAGCGGCCACAGCCGATCCCCGTTCGTGATGACCCCGGCGTTCTCCTGCAAAAGGCGGGAGTTCAGCCCAGGGAGCGACGCGGCCATCTGCTGCACGGTGACGCGCAGCACGGCGGGAATATCCAGAGAAAGCTCGTTGCCGGTGCCGCCGTTGCGCCCGCACAGAACGTGGAACACAAGCGCCGCGCCCATGCCGCCCAGCGCGGGAGCCGTGTCCAGCAGGGCGCTTTTGACGCTGCGTCGGCGCAGCAGCCAGACGACGAGCGCCAGCAACGCAAAGACATAGCCGATCTCATAGGTGCCGCAGGCGATAAAGGACAGCACCGCGCCCAGCACAGCCCAGCGGCGGTGCCGTGTCCCCTGCCACGCAAACAGGCAGAGCCAGGCCGTCATAGCCCAGAACAGCGCCCGCTGCGGTACGGCGTAGTAGCTGTACATGCCCTCGTTCCAGATGGGGGCCGCGGCCAGCGCCAGCGCAAAGCCGCCCAGCGCCAGCGCATCCCCGCTGCCCAGTCTGGCCGCCACGCGGCTGACAGCGAAGGCCGCCGCGCCGGTCCAGGCGATGATGTAGAGCCGGTAGTGCGTCAGGCTGGTGTAAAACAGCAAGTCGACGGCGTTCGGGTAATGGAACGGGAAAAAACGGACCTCCTGCAGCGTAAAGTATCGCAGCCGCCCCTGCAGGTCCTGCAGAGCATACTGCCAGAACGGCATCCGCTGGAAGTCATACAGCCAGAGGTTCAGCGTCAGCTTATCGTCGCCCTCCGGCGGGATGTTGACCGTGACGCGCAGATACAGCACGCCCACGGCAAAAATAGCCAGATAGGCCGCAGCCAGCAGCAGCCGACGGTACCGCCGACAAAATGATTTGACCTGTTCCATAGGGACGGGGCCCTCCTCCACAAAAATCACATATATACTAAATTATAGCATAAAGCCCCGCTGTGCGCAACGCACAGCGGGGCTTTATGTAAATACAATTTGTATAAGACTGCTGAAAAATACGAAAAGTAAAGCGAAAATCAATGCTTCAGCGGCTTTTTCAGCATGCCCAGCAGCAGGGCCGTGGTCAGGGTGCCGACAGCCAGCGCAATCAGAAAGCCCGGCGGGTTTTCCATGACCGGCAGCAAAAACAACCCGCCGTGCGGCGCGGGACACCCGCAGCCCAGCAAAATCGTTATGAACCCGGCCAGTGCACTGCCTGCGATGCAGGCGAGGCTGACCCGCAGCGGGTCGCGCAGTGCAAACGGCAGCGCACCCTCGGTCACGAAGGTCGCGCCCATCAGCAGGGTCTGCGGCGCAGAGCAGCGCTCGGTGCTGGTGAACCGCGTCGGGAACAGCAGGCAGGCCAGCCCAATGCCCAGCGGCGGAATCATGCCGCCCGCCATGACAGCGGCCATCAGGTCATACTGCTGGTCTACCAGTGCCAGCGTGCCGCTGACGTAGGCGGCCTTGTTGATCGGCCCGCCGTAGTCGGTAGCCATCATGCCGCCCAGCAGCGTGCCCAGCACCAGACGGCTGCCGCCCTGCATACCATCCAGCTGGATGGAAAGCCAGGCATTGAAACGCCCGAGCGGCGGATTGATGGCCATGACCATCAGGGCACCGACAAACAGCAGACTCAACAGCGGGACCAGCAGCCCGGTTTTGATGTGATCCAGCTCCTGCGGAATGCGGCGGAACAGGTAATTCAGAAGCCGCACAGCCAGACCGGCAGCAAAGCCCGCGACAATGGCCCCCCAGAACCCGCTGGAGATCCAGCCCAACCGGGGGGCGGTGGTTGTGCCGAGCTGTGCCAGGTAGCCGCCCATCAGGCCGGGCATAAAGCCGGGGCGGTCCGCAATGCTGTAAGCGATGAACGCAGCCAGCACGGGGTACATCATCCTGAACGCAGCGTTGCCGACGTTCGTCATCATGGTGGTGATGTCGCTGCGGCCAAAAAGGTGCTGCAGCAGCAGGGAAAGCGCCAGCATCACGCCGCCCGCCACAACAAACGGCAGCATGTGGGAGATGCCGCTCATCAGGTGGCCGTAGTATTCGCGGCCCAGCTCCTTCCAGTCGCTGGTGCGGAAGGCGTGCCCGCCGCGGTAGACGGGAGCCTTGCCGGAAACGGCCTTTTCCAGCAGTCTGTCCGCGTCGCGCACGGCATCCCCCGCCGAGGCATAGACCAGCCGCTTGCCAACGAACCGCGCCAGCGGGATCGAGCGATCCACCGCCACGATCACGCACTCTGCGGCCTGGATCTCATCATCGGTCAGCTCGTCGTTGACACCGGCAGCGCCGTTCGTCTCGACCTTGAGCGTCAGGCCGCGGGACTGCGCGGCCTGCTGGAGCGCCTCCGCCGCCAGATAGGTGTGCGCGATGCCGGTGGGGCAGGCCGTCACGGCCAGCAGCTGATAGCCGGGCTTGGCGGCACCCGGCGCTGCGTCAGACGGGGCAGACGGCGGTTCCTGCGCGTCCTGCTCCTCCCGCGCGGAGATGGCGCGGCAGAATGCCTCGGGGGTCTCACTCTCCCGCAGGCGGGCGCAGAAATCGGTGTCCAGAAAGAGCGTCGCCAGCTCGGCCAGCACCTGTACGTGCAGGTCGTTGGCCTCGGCGGGGGCGGCGATCATCACCAGCAGGTCCAGCGGCTTGCCGTCCGGTGTGTCGCAGGGCAGCGGCGGGTCCAGCGTCAGCGCAGCCAGCTGCAGCTGCCTGACGGCGGTGCTTTTGGCGTGCGGGATGGCCAGGCCGTTGCCCACACAGACGCCGCCCAGCGCCAGCCGGGCGCGGACGTCCGCCGCAAACACAGCGGTGTCAGTCAGATTGTCAGTCCCGTTCAGCAGTGTAACCATCTGCTGCACTGCACCGGTGAGCGAGTCTGCCCGTTGGCGCAGTGCGACGCAGTCAGGCCGCAGGTAGTTGGCGATGCGCATGGTTTGAGCCTCCGTTTGGTGCCGCTGTGCTCCGGCAGCTGTCGATGCAGCGCGGATTTTGCGGCGCAGTATTAGTAAAAAAGCGGTTCCGCCGCAACGGAACCGCTGTATAATGCGTGTGAATTAGTTGAGCAGGGTCTTCTCGCTCTCGGGATCGAACAGATGGATCTTGTTGGTATCCATAGCAACCACGATCTTGTCACCACGGCGGGACTTGGAGGTGGGAGCAACACGAGCCATCAGGTTCTGGCCCTGATAGGTCAGGTACAGGTAGATCTCAGCGCCCATCAGCTCGGAGACTTCGACCTCGGCGTTCAGGTGGCTGTTGGGATGCT
>OMDV01000387.1_pt1 | contig 11911 bp, 8 predicted proteins | sample 1673671 | NCBI WGS metagenome assembly OMDV01 (sample SAMEA103958118, study PRJEB25191) | human gut metagenome | reverse complement strand
TTTTGTAAAGAGTTTTTTGCAATTATTTTCAAAAATAAGTTGTAAAAACATATTGACAACAACCTACAGATGTATTATAGTTAAAGTAACAAACGGAATGCTGTTATCCGTTGTTGAATTTGCGGCAGTCGGCCATTGCGGGGTCGGCTCCTTTGGAGGTAACGGTATGAACTGGGAACTCATCAAGCACAAATTTTGCAGGCTCGCGGTAACGGCGTCCCTCCTGCTGGGCGGCGTTATGGTGAGCGCCGCGGCCTCCGGCACCATGCCGCTGTGGGCTGCACTGCTGGGACTTTTTGCTGCGGTTGTCATGCTCAACGCGGCCTGCGGCATCCTGCTGGGCACCCCGGCATCGGAGCCGCGCAGGGCCGTACCTGCCCGCACCAGCCGCCCCGCCGTACAACTGCGCGTTGTGCGCGGCGGGCACGCTGCCTGAATCTGCCTACCCCTATTTGTTGTGAACCTTATAACTGCGGCAAGCCCCGCGCAGCCCTGGCCGCGCGGGGCTTGCCGTATCCCAAAGCCTATGTTACAATGGGGAAAAAGCAAAAGGATGTGACCTGACATGAAGCTGTTGGAAGTCTGCGTTGACAGCCTTGCCTCCGCCCGCGCCGCAAAGCAGGGGGGAGCGGACCGTCTGGAATTTTGCAGCGCACTGGCCGTGGGCGGCCTGACGCCCTACGCCGACCTGTTGCGGCAGATCAAGGCCGAGTTGGACCTGCCCGTGCGCTGCCTGATGCGCCCGCGGGCGGGGGATTTCCTGTACACCCGCGACGAGCTCGAGCTGCTCTGCCGCCAGATCGAGACGCTGCGCAGTGCCGGGGCGGATGGCTTCGTCATCGGCGCACTGACGCCGGAGGGTGCGCTTGATCTGCCCGCCATGCGCACGCTGCTGGACGCCTGCGGCGGTGCGCCCGTCACGCTGCATCGCTGCATCGACGTTTCCCGCGATCTGTGCGCCACCTACCGCGCTGCGGCGGCACTCGGCATCGACACGGTGCTGACGAGTGGCGGTGCCGAGAGCTGCCGCAAGGGCATTTCCCAGCTGGCCGCGCTGCTGCGCCTGCGGGACGAGCTGGACGGCCCCGAGGTGCTGATCGGTGCCGGTGTGAACGCCGCTGTCATCGACGAACTGCGCGCGGCCCTGTCCGGGGCGCGGGCGTTCCATGCCAGCTGCAAAACGCTGCTGGAAAGCGGTATGACCTTCCGCCGCGAGGGTGTCCCCATGGGCCTGCCCGGGTTGGACGAATGGCATATCCAGCAGACCGACGCCGACGCCGTGCGCGCCGCCAAGGCCGCCGTAATGCGGTAAGCGCGGGTAGACAGAATATCCGCCCTGCATCTCTGCATAGCAGCAAAACAAAAGTGCCTGCCGTTTTTTGAATCGGCAGGCACTTTTTCATTTGTCGTCATAGGGGTCATCAAACAGACCAAACATCGATGTTTTTTCCAAATCCGATTCCGGGTAGGCACGCACCGGGCGGATGGGCCGGAATTCGTCGGTTGTCTCCGGCCGTTCTCGCCCGTGGCGGCTGCGGGGGCGGCTTTCTGCGGCCATCGCGGTCTGTAGTTCCTCGTAAGGCAGCTCATCTTCTTCCGGTTCCTGTCCGGGCGTCAGCTCCATCTCCTCCAGCAGGCTCTGGATGGCCGCGCAGTCCTCGGGTACGTCCGTCAGGCTCGCGCCGTAATGGCAAAACAGCACCGTGCCGTCCCGGTCCAGGATCAGCGTCAGCGGCAGCTGCTGCTCGGCCCCCTTGACGGGCTGGTAGCCCTGCTTTTTGGCCTCGCGCAGGATGCGCCAGCCCTCGAGCGAGTAGCTCATCAGCGTGCTTTTGCTCGTGGGGATGCTCAAGTGCTCATACAGAACGCCCGCCGCGTCGCACAGCAGGGGATAGGGCAGCGTGTCCGGGCCGATGCTGCGGGCCAGCTTGTCCGCGCGGGAGCGCACGACCAGCGCAAAGCCGCCGTCGTGCAGCGATGTGTATGTATCGGCGTAGCGGCTGGCAAACGTGCGGGTGATGGGATGGCCGAAGTTCGCCATGAACACCAGCACCAGCGGGGCCTGCGCGTCCAGCAGGTCGCGGAAGCGGTTTCCCGCGCTGTAGGGCGTATCATACAAAAAGAAGGGGAGCCTGTCCCCGACGCGGATCCTTTCCGCCATTGAACAAACACCCCTTTCCCCGCAAAGTATAACCCAAAAACCCGGACAGGTAAAGCCCTGCCCGGGATGTGTGCTGTAAAAACCCCGCACAGCCGTCTGCAACCAATCAAAACCTACCGGTACAGGCAGGTGGGTACCCTACGAGGATGTTCATGCTCCCCTCTTCAGCCAAACGGCGGGAGGGCCTGCAATCCGGTCCCCGACCCGGATTCCCAATATTTGATTAGTAGGATTCTATAAGGCCGCAACAAATCGAACCGCGCAGGGTGAAGAAGCCTCGCGGCCTCTTACTGCAATTCAGAATCGTCGATGTCGTACATCGCGCGCAGGCGCTCCTCGAACACCTTGCCGACGGTGATGAGTTCCTCATCGTCGTCCACGATGTCCATATACTCGCCTTCGTCGTCGGTGCCAATGCGCATCAAGATCAGCTCGGCGTCCTCCTGCAGGCTCTCCGGGTCCTCCTGATAGGGGATGACAGCCAGATAGCGGGTGCCGTTGACTTCCGTAGCGTCGATCACCTCAAAGGTGACCTCGTTGCCGTCCTCGTCCTCAAGGGTCATCAGGTCAGGCTGATATTCTTCCTCAGTATTAGGGTTCTTGATCTCGTCAGACATAATACGCTCCTGTATTGCTTTAAGCCAAAAAGCAGTTGATGCAGCGGGCTGCGTCCCGCTTGGTCTGCTTATAGTGTAGCGTGTTTTGCGCAGTTCGTCAAGATGCTTTTTCGCACAGAAATCATTGGATAAATTTTCACGCAATTTCCTCTCGCGCTGCCGCGCAGAATATGGTATACTACTGGTTGAATCTTTTGCGCTGCGCTGTGCAGCGTGCAGTACAGTATATGGAACAGGGAGCGGGAATATGTTGAAAAAATTAGGGGCGGTCTGTCTTGCGGCGGTGCTGCTGCTTACGGGCTGCAGTCTGCGGCCGCAGGAAAACGGCAGCAAGGTCCAGAGCATCAGCCGCCCGGCGGTGGAATCCGCTGAGCTGCAGTTCACCCACCCGGCAGCAGGGGACACCGTTGCAGTGTTCGATACCTCTGCGGGTGTTTTCCGGGCGGTGCTCTTCCCGGAAAAGGCCCCGCAGGCCTGCGATAACTTTATCGGCCTTGTGCAGCAGGGCTATTATAACGGCCTTACCGTGAGCCGGGTGGAGAATCAGTTCGTGGTGGAAGCCGGGCAGGGCGCAGACGGCAAGGGCTCTACCATCTGGAAGGGCAGCCGCTACCCGGTGGAAGCATCGGACAGCCTGCACCATTACGCCGGGGCGCTGTGCATGGGCGTGGACGCCTCCGGCGCGTGTGCCAGTGTGTTCTATGTGGTGGAATCGCTGCCGGGAGAACAGTCGGTAACGCAGGAACTGGCAGACCAGATGAATGCTGCCGGTTACCGCGCCGAGGTGGTATCCGCTTACCAGACGGCGGGCGGTGCGCCCTATCTGGACTACACCGATACCGTGTTCGGGCAGGTGTACGAGGGCATGGACATCGTGGACACCATCGCCCAGACCGCCGTGGACGAAAACCAGAAGCCCACCGCCGATATCACCATCAACAGCGTGAGCATCGAGACCTATCAGGGATAAATAGTAAATGATGCCTGTGCGTGAGCACAGGCATCATTTTTTATATCTCCCCGGGATGCTCCTTGCGCCATGCAAGGTAGTCCTCCAAAATCACCGTGGCGCTGACCGAATCCAATATCTCCTTGCGGCGGCTGCCGTAGGTGCCGCTTTCGTCCAGAAGGTCGGCGGCGGCGCAGGTGGTCTGGCGCTCGTCCCACATCCGCACCGGCAGGCCGCTCCAAAGCTCTACGGTCTTTGCCAGCTTGCGGCTCTTGGCGGCGCGTTCGCCCTCGGTGCCGTCCATATTCAGCGGCAGACCGATCAAAATCATCTCGGCTTCGATCTCCTTCGCCACCTCGCATACCCGGGCGGCTACCTTATTGCGGGCTTTTAAAGTGATCTGGGGCGTGATGGCGGTGGTAAGAAATTCGGTGCGGTCGCAGGTGGCAAGGCCGGTGCGGCTGTCCCCGTAGTCAACGGCTAAAATCTTCATACAAAGTCCCTTTCCGGTGTGCAGAATGTTTTTTTTTAGTGTACCACAGCGGCGGCGGGATTGCAAAGAAAAGCGGTGGTTTTATCTCCGCTTTCGTGTTACAATAAAGGCAAAAATCAATGAGCGGGAGGAGAACGAAATGCTGAAACTGGTTCTGGGCACTTCCGGCAGCGGCAAGACCACCCTGCTGTATGCCCGCATCCGCGCCCGCGCCGAGGCGGGAAAGCGCAGCATCCTGCTGGTGCCGGAGCAGTTTACCTCCAGCACCGAAGCACGCATCTACCGGGAGCTGGGAGATGCCCTTTCCGGCATGGTAGAAAGTTATTCCTTCACCAGTCTGGCCGAGCATATCCTTGCGGCTCTTGGCGGCGCGGCGGTGCAGACCCTGACCGATGCCGGGCGGGCGGTGCTGGTGCGCCGTGCGCTGGAGGAATTGCAGGATAACGTGCACTACTACTACCGCCACCGGCGCAGTGCAGCTTTTTGCCAGATGGCGGCAGAGACGATAGACGAGCTGAAAAGCGCCGGACTTTCCGGGCAGCAGTTGCAGGAGCTTGCCCGGGACTGCGGCACCGAGAGCGCAAAGCTGGGCGAACTGGCGCTCATCTTTCAGGGCTACGAGAGCCTGCTGGCGGGCACCGGCATGGATCCTGCCGACCGTCTGGAGTTGGCGGCAGACCGGCTGGAAGCTGCGCTTGCCCGGGACGAGCTGCCGGACTTTCTGCGCGAGCGCGAGGTGTTCATTGATGAGTTCGACACCTTCAACGCGCCCAAAAAGCGGCTGATGGGTGCCATGCTGGCTGCACTGCCCGCTGTAACGGTGGCGCTGTGCGAGGACGGCGCACCCATGCAGCCCGGGGACCTGGAACTGTTCTCCGGTGCAAAGCAGGTGGCGGCGCAGCTGCGCCAGCTGGCGCGCAAAAACGGCGCACAGGTGGCCGCACCGGAGCTGCTGCGGCGGGACCTGCGCCATAAGGATGCCCCGGGGCTTGCTGCCTTGACCGAGCTGCTGGAGACAGGCAGCTGCACCCCGCCGGAAAGCGCCCCGGAGCTGCGGCTGTTTGCCGCCGCCAGCCGGGAGGAGGAAGCCCGCTGTGCCGCAGCCGCCATCCGCCGCCTGATGCAGCAGGGGGTGCGCTGCGGAAAAATTGCGGTGGTCTGCCGCGATATCAGCCTGTACCGGGCTGCGGTGCGGTACGAGTTCCGCATGGCAGAGATCCCTCTGTACTGCGACGAACCCACCACCCCGGAGTTCAGCGCCCCCGCCACGGCGGTGCGGGCACTGCTGGCATTGCTGCGGGGCGCGGACATGACCGAGCAGCTGACCGTGCTGGCCAAGACCGGCCTGTGCGACCTGACTGAGCCGGAAGTCTGTGCGCTGGAAAACTACGCCTACACATGGTCGCCTAATGCAGCGGCGTGGCGGGCAGAATTTACCAAAAGCCCCCGTGGCTTCGGTGACGCCGAACTGACCGAGGAAGATACGCTGAACCTGACCCGCGCCGAAAACGCCCGCAAAAAGCTGGTGACGGCGGTGGATACCCTGCGCAGCAAGGTGCGCAGCGCCAACGCGGAACAGATCAGCCGGGCACTGTATTTCTGCCTGAAGGAGCTGGGCGCAGAGGGGCAGCAAGCTGCACAGGTGGAGGATATCCGCGCTGCCCGGGGTATCCCGGCGGCAGAGGAAGCCGCCCGCGAGTGGAATGTGGTGATGCAGCTGCTGGACGAGATGGCGCGGCTGCTGGGCAGTCAGGGCATCACCGTGCCGGAGTACGAGGATCTTTTCGGTCTGCTGCTGCGCTCCTCTGACCTTGGGCACATCCCGCAGACCTTGGACGCGGTGGTGCTGGCAAGCGCCGGTAAAATGCGTCTGGATGCGCCGGACTATGTGTTCGTGCTGGGGCTGGCAGAGGGTGAATTTCCCTGTACCCCCGCAGAGAGCGGCCTGCTGACCCACGCCGACCGCGATTTGCTGATGGCAAAACAGATCGACCTGCCGGACTGCTTTGAGAACCGCGTGGTGCGGGAACAGGTCTGTTTTTATAAAGCCCTTACCGCCCCGGCAAAGGGGCTGTGGATGAGCTGGCCGAAGGGGCAGGGGCAGACCCTGTGCGCCGCGCTGGAGCCCATCGTGGAGGCGTTGCAGCCCGCCGCACCGCAGCTGGAACTCATCGACCTTGCCGCCACCCCCGCAGATGGGCTGGATGTGCTGGGCGGCGGCTGGCCGCTGACCGAGCGGGAACGTGCCAGCCTGACCGAGGCGCTGCGCGCCCCCGGCGAGGGGGTGCAGACACCCCGTGGGCTTGCGCTGTTGCAGCGCATGGAGCAGGACCCGCCCCGGCAGGTGCAGGATCTGCCCACGCTGGAAGCGCTGCTGGGCAGGCGGCTGCACATCTCGCCCAGCCAGCTGGAAAAATACTATACCTGCCGCTACGGTTACTTTTTGCAGTATGTGCTGGGGCTCAAGCCCCGCCGCCGTGCAGAGCTTTCGGCAGACCAGAGCGGTACCCTGATGCACTGGGTGCTGCAAATGGCGCTGGACCCCCACCCCGGGGAGGACAACCCCTGCGCCGGGCTGCGCCCCTTTTTAGAACTGGATGATGCCGCCATGGCCGACCTTGCCGCCGCACTGGTGGACGAGTACGCGCGGCGCTATCTGCCGGAGGATACCGCACGCTTTGCCTACCTGCTCTCCCGGCTGAAAAAGAGCATGACCAGCCTGCTGTGCTATCTGCGGGACGAGCAGAACCAGTCCCAATTTAAGCCCGTGGCCTGTGAACTGAAAATAGGCCGGGGCGAGGACGCTGTGCCCGGGCAGGTGTACCGCCTGTCGGACGGGCGCACGGTGCAGCTGGTGGGCACGGTGGACCGCGCAGACGAGTGGATTGAGGACGACGGCACCCGCTGGGTGCGGGTGGTGGACTACAAGACCGGCAGCAAAAAGCTGGACTTGAAGGAAGTCTACTGCGGTCTGGACTGCCAGATGCTGCTGTATCTGTTCAGCCTGACCCGGGATGCGGGCGGGCGCTTTACCGGCGCACAGCCGGCGGGCGTGTTGTATCTGCTGGCGGACCCCGCCCCCCAGACCCTGCCCCGCGGGCAGGCTGCCCGGGCGGTGGAGTACCAGCTGGACGGCCTTGTGCGGGACGAGCAGAAGATCTTTGACGCCATGGACGCAGACGAAACCGGCAAGTACCTGCCCTTCGGCTACCGCAACGGCGCACCCAGCCCCTACCAGAAGGACAAGCGGGCCGACAGCGCCAAGCTCAGCCGCATCCGGCTGCATCTGGACGATCTTGTTACCCAGATGGGCGAGCAGCTCTACGGCGGGCAGATCGATGCCGAGCCGCTGGTGGCGAGCAGCAGCAAAAGCCCCTGCACATGGTGCGATTACAGCTTTATCTGTTGCCACGAGACCGGGGTGCACGAGCGTGCACTGGAAGCCCCTGCAAAGCCCTTTGAACCTGAGGAAGAACCCGAAAAAGAGGAGGAACAGCCGTGAGCGGACCCAAATGGACCCCGGCGCAGCAGGCCGCCATTGCCGACCGGGGCGGTGCGCTGCTGGTAAGTGCAGCCGCAGGCAGCGGTAAGACCGCCGTGCTGACCGAGCGGGCGGTGCAGCTGATCACCGACCCGGAGCAGCCGGTCAACGCCGACCGGCTGCTCATCGTCACCTTTACCAATGCGGCGGCGGCAGAGCTGCGCGCCCGCATCGGGCAGGCGCTGCTGCACCGCAGCCAGCTGCAGCCCGGCAACGCCATGCTGCGCCGCCAGCGGATGCTGTTGCAACGCGCGCCCATCTGCACCATTGACGCTTTTTGTCTGAACCTGCTGCACAAGCACTTTCAGGCGCTGGATATCCCGCCGGATTTTGCCCCGGCAGACCCCGGCACCGTGCAGCTGCTGCGGGGGGCGGCACTGGCCGAAACGCTGGAAAACGCCTACCGCGACCCGGATTTCTGCGCCTTTGCAGACCTGTACGGCAAGGGACGCACGGATAAACCGGCGGGCGATGCCATTTTGCAGATCTACGATTTTTTGCGGGCGCTGCCGGATTACGACTGCAAGCTGGATGAATTTCTTGCCCCTTACGAGCAGGAAAATGGCTTTGCCGCCACCTGCTGGCACGACCTGCTGCTGGCCGAAGCTGCCCGCTGCGCCAAGGCTGCGCGGGAACTGCTGACGGCAGCGCTGGCCGACTGCCATGCGGATTTTGACCAAGAGCTGGCAGCTGCTGAGGAAAAAAAGACCCCATCCGCCCGGGCAAAGGCACAGCTTGCGGTGGCAGAAAAATACGAGGAGGCCGGTACAAGGCTGGAAAAAGCCGCCGCCCTCTTTGCGCAGGCAGAGCAGCTGGCCGCTGCCGGACAGTGGGACCCGCTGTACGACCTGCTCACCCCCTATGTGCTGGGCATGGAGGAAGCCCCCGGCCTGAAGGGCATGAAAAAGCGTCTGGGCGGCGACCACAAGGCGGAGATCAAGACCCGCTCGGACGAAGCTGCCGTTTTGTTTGAGCAGATGACCCAGCTCATCTGCTGCTCCGAGGCCGAAGCCGAGACCGACCGGCAGATCACCCTGCCCCGGCTGCGGGCGCTGTTTGCCGCCGTGCGGGACTTCGATGCCCGGTTCACGGCCAGAAAACGGGAGCGCAAGCTGCTGGAATTCAGCGATTTTGAACACCTTGCCCTGCGGCTGCTGCGTACCCCAGAGGGAAAGCCAACTCCCTTGTGCGAGAACATCCGGCAGGACTACGCCGCGGTGATGGTGGACGAATATCAGGATACGAACGCCCTGCAGGACGCCCTTTACCGCTGCCTTGCCGCCCCGGCGGGGGATAACCTCTTCCTAGTGGGCGACCTGAAGCAGAGCATCTACCGCTTCCGGCAGGCAGAGCCCGGCATCTTCCGGCAAAAGCTGGACAGCTGGCCGCTGCTGCCGGGCGCAAAAGCCCGTCCCCGCCCGCCGGAGGGCACCCCGGGCACGGACGCTCTGCTGGCGCTGGATGCAAACTTCCGCTCCGCACCGCAGGTAGTGGCGGGCATCAACTATCTCTTTGAGCAGCTCATGACCCCGGAACTGGGCGATACCGCCTACGGCGACGGGCAGCGTCTGGTCTGCGGCGCACCCGGGGAATATCAGGGCAGCGTGGAGGTGCAGTTTTTGCCGGACGACGAGACCGAGACTGATGCAGGCTGGATCGCGGAGCGCATCGCGCAGCTGGTTTCTGCCGGAGAGCCGGTGCGGGAGGGCAGCACCACCCGCCCGGTGCGGTACGAGGACTGCTGTGTACTGCTGGCAGCGCGCACCGAGTTCCCGGCGTATGTGGAGGCGCTGACCGCCCGGGGCATCCCGGTATACGCCGACGCCCGGGAGAACCTGATGCTTGCGCCCCACATCCGCCCCCTCATCGCCCTGCTCAAGGTCATCGACGACCCCTCACAGGACATCTATCTGGCCGCTGCCATGCTGGGCCCCATGTTCGGCTTTACCGAGGATGATCTTGTGCGGCTGCGCGTCCGCAGCCGTCAGGTACAGGCCGAGCCGGACAAAAAGCCCGCCCGCATCAGCCTGTACGGCGCACTCCTGCTGGCGTTGGAGGACCCGGCAGACGATCCCTTTACCGAGAAGGTGAAGGATTTCTACGCCCACCTCACCGCCCTGCGGCAGATGGCGCGCAGTGCCCCGGCAGAGCAGCTGCTGGAAGAAATTTTTGCCTCCACCGGTTATCTGGCGGCGCTGGGCGTGCTGGAAAACGGTGCCCGCCGCCGGGAGGATGCCCGCCGCTTTGCCTCCTTCTGCGCCACTTCCGGTGCAGGCGGCATCTCGGCGCTGGTGCGCGCCATTGATGCCGCCGCGCAGGCCGGCAGCACCGGACAGGACACTGTGCCCAGCGGGGGGCACCCCGGGTGCGTGTCCATCATGACCATCCACCGCTCCAAGGGTTTGCAGTTCCCGGTGGTATTCGTGGGGGATACAGCCCGCAAGTTCAACGCTTCGGATATCCGTCAGCCGGTGCTGGTGCACCGCAGCTACGGCGCGGGGCTGCGGCTGCGGCCGGAAAACGGCGAGGGCGCCTACAAGACCGCCGCCTACACTGCGCTGGCCAATGTCCACGCCAGGGAACTGCGCAGCGAGCAGATGCGCCTTCTGTATGTGGCGCTCACCCGTGCGCAGGATAAGCTCATCCTCACCGTGCCCTTGAGCAGCGGCAAGAGCGCCAAGCCCTTTGCCAAGGCAGCGGCCTTTCTGGCTGCCGGGGCGGGGGCCACACTGCACCAGCAGGCCAACAGCTTTGCCGACTGGCTGCGGGCGGCGCTGCTGGTGCACCCGGACGGCGGGGTGCTGCGGCAGCTTTCCGGCAACCGGGAACTACTGTTTGTGCAGACCGAAAGCGTGATGGCCATCAGGGTGTGCGACGATGCCGTGCAACTGGCCGAGGAACCGGATGCAGATACGGAGAATGAAGTGCCGGAGACCGACTTGGCACTGGTGGAGAAGCTGCGGCAGGGCTTTGCGTGGCAGTACCCGGCGGCAGCGCTTGCGCAGGTGCCCGCCAAGGTCAGCGTGACCAGCATTGTGCACAAGGCCGAACAGACCACGCTGGAGCGCCCGGGCTTCCTTTCCAAGGACGGCTTGACCGCCGCCGAGATGGGCACCGCACTGCACGCCTTTCTGGAGCATGCGGACTTTGCCCAGCTGGCTGCGGCCAAGGCTGCGGGCACGCTGGACGAAGCCATCCCGGCAGAGCGGGATCGTCAGGTGGCATTGCAGCTGACCGCCCCGGAGATCGCGGAAAAGCTGGACGCGGTGTGCATCCGCCGCTTTGTGGAAAGCGAGGCCTTTGCAAAGATCTGCGCGGCGCAGCAGGTGCTGCGGGAGCTGCCCTTCATCACCGCACTGCCCGCTGGTGCGGTGCTGGCGGCGCAAGGACACGAGGCACTGCCCGCTGCCGCAGACGCGCAGGTGCTGGTGCAGGGTATCGCCGACCTTGTGCTTGTGTACCCGGATCATCTGGAACTGCTGGACTACAAGACCGACCGCCGCAAGGCCGAGAGCGACTTTCTGCGCGCCTACCGCGCCCAGTTGAACCTTTACGCCATTGCCATCGAAAAGCGCTTTGCACCGAAAAAGGTGACCTATAAGGGCATCTACTCCTTTGCACTGGGCAAACTGATCGAAGCGTAAAAGGGAAAAGTCATATTTTTTCCAAAGAACGCATAAAAAGTGCTTGACAGGGCAGATAAAGCGTGGTAGAATAGCCGGGTAAAGAAAGCAGCTACGGCCTGTGCCGCGCTCGCCTTGCGGGAGAATGTCCCCGGGCTATACCCGAAACAGCAGCTTATTCCTTTGCGAATGCTGCGGCTTTGTGTGAAATTTCGCGCGGCTGTCCAGAATATGGGCGGCCGCGTTTTCTATGCCAAATATTGCAACACTATGGATTTTGTTTGGAGGTGCATTCATTATCGCTACCGCTGGAAAGTCGAAGGAACTGGAGATCAACGGTCAGATCCGTGATCGTGAAGTTCGCCTGATCGGTGCCGATGGCGAGCAGAAGGGCGTTGTGTCCATTCAGGTGGCCATGCGCGCTGCAGAAGAAGCCGGGCTCGATCTGGTCAAGATCGCACCGCAGGCTACCCCGCCTGTGTGCAAGGTGCTGGATTACGGCAAGTACCGTTTTGAACAGCAGAAGA
>OMDV01000386.1_pt1 | contig 11946 bp, 10 predicted proteins | sample 1673671 | NCBI WGS metagenome assembly OMDV01 (sample SAMEA103958118, study PRJEB25191) | human gut metagenome | reverse complement strand
CAGTAGTAAGGATTTCATCCATGGATTTGGCTAAGCAGGCGCAGCTCGTAGGCTCTATTCACGACACCCTCAACGACTTTCTGGGGCAGCGGCTCAAGGTGTACTACACGCCGAGCATTTCCTTTGCAGAGGATACCTCGCTGGATTACGGCATGCACATTGAAGGGCTGCTGAAAAAAATTCAGAAAGAAGAGAAGTCTCATGAAGATCAGTAAGGAAGAAGCGGCGGAATTTCTCCGGACCCATGAACGGTTCCTCCTCGTGGGACATATCCATCCGGACGGCGACGATATCGGCTCCATCGTCGCGCTGGGCAATGTACTGGAAGCCATGGGGAAGACCGTGGACCGCGTCATCGCGGACCCGGTGCCGGAACGGTTTCAGTTCCTGCCTTCCGTGAAATCCATCCGGACCTCCATTCCGGACGGTGCGTCCTATGATGCGCTCGTATTCACCGATCTGTCGAACATCGAACGGGGCGGCGGCTTTGATTTCCCTAAGGTGCCGAGCCTCTGCATCGACCATCACGTGTCCAATACGGAATACACGGACTATCTGTACCTGCGGGCGGATTATGCGGCGACGGCGGAAATGCTGGCGGAGCTCTTTCTGGACGGCGGCTTCTCGCTGGATCAGGAGGCGCGGAATGCGCTCTATATGGGCATCGGAACGGACAGCGGATTTTTCAAATTCAGCAACACCTCCGCCCACACGCTGCTCATGGCGAGCCGTCTGGTGGAGGGCGGCGCCGAGCCGGCCTTTATCACCAATCATCTGGATGTGACCACGCGGGTCTCCATGGAGGTGTACCGCCGTGTGCTGGATACGCTTCATTATGCCTGCGGCGGGAAGATCGGTCTGGCAGCCATGGATGCCACGTCCATGGAGATGGACGGTGAAAATTCCGATTACTATGTGAGCATTCCCCGCCGGGTGGAGGGCGTGGAGATCGGCGTGCTCTTCAAGGCGGACGGTCCGGAAACGACGCGTCTGTCCATCCGGTCCCGGGCCTATGCCAATGTGTCGGAGCTGGCGGCGCATTTCGGCGGCGGCGGCCACGTGCGCGCGGCCGGCTGCACGATCCAACTCCCCATGGCGGAGGCGGAAGCGGCGTTCCTCGCAGAAGCGGAGAAGTACATCTGATGGACGGCGTCCTGAATGTACTGAAGCCGGCGGGGATGACCTCCTTTGATGTGATCGCCTGCCTGCGCCGGATCTACGGACAGAAAAAAATCGGCCACGGCGGCACGCTGGACCCGCTGGCGGCGGGCGTGCTTCCCGTGTTCCTCGGCCGGGCGGCGCGGCTCATCGAGTATGCGCCCATTCACCGGAAGACCTATGAGGCGGAGTTTCTCATGGGTCTGGGCACCGATACGGAGGATGTGTCCGGTCATATCCTGCACCGTGGACCGGTGCTGGCGGACCGGGTCCGGTGGGACGCCATCGCAAAACAGTTCACCGGCCATATCCGGCAGGTGCCATCAGCCTTTTCCGCCAAGCAGATCGGCGGCCGCCGCGCCTACGATCTGGCCCGGGCGGGGCAGGAGGTGAAGCTCGCGCCGAAGGACGTGACGATTTTTGATCTTACGATTCGGGAGGTGAAGCCGCCCTGTCTGCGGCTGTCTGTGACCTGCTCGTCCGGCACCTATGTGCGGGCGCTGGGCCGTGACATGGGGCAGGCAGCGGGCTGTCCGCTCACCATGTCTTTTCTGGTGCGCACCGCCATGGGGCCGTTTTCCATCGGAGAGGCAAAGACGCTGGAGGAGATCGAGGCCGATCCGGCAGGGGTGCTGATGAAGGAGCTGCGGGTGCTCCTGTCGTCGCTGACCTCTGTGGAGCTGGAATCCGGCGGGGCGGCGGACTTCCTGCAGGGGAAGCGGCTGCGGACGGCGCTGGCGGACGCGGAGGAGGCCGCGGTCTACGGGCCGCAGGGATTCCTCGGCATTGCGGCCATCCGGCGCGGCGTCATTCATCCGAAAAAGGTGTTTTCCTGATGGCAGCGGAGAGAACAATGCAGCTGGTACATAATCTGAGAGACGTGCGCGGTCCGGAGCCGCTGGTCCTGGCAGTGGGCTTTTTTGACGGATTTCACCGGGGCCATCAGGCGGTGCTGGAGGAAGCGCGGCGCATGGCGGCGGCACTGGGGGCCTCTGCCGGCGTGGTGACCTTTTCTCCGCATCCGGCGACGGTGCTCCATCCCGGGCAGCCGGTGCATCTCCTGCAGACAGAGGCAGAGAAAGAGCAGCTGATGGCCGGGCTGGGGATGAAGCTGGCGGTCATTCTCCGGCCGACCCGGGAATTTCTCGGTGAATCGGCGGAGACCTTTCTCCGGAGCCTGAGGGAGATCCCCGGACTGCGGGGCATCGTATGCGGTGAGAATTTTACCTTCGGCGCCGGAGCGGCGGGTACGCCGGAGGAGCTGGTGCGGTATTTTGCAGGAACGGATGTCTCCGTGTCCGTGGTGCCGCTCATGCGGAGCGGAGCCATCGGCGGCCGGGTGATCAGCAGCACGGAGATCCGCCGGCTCGTGCAGGAAGGGGACATGCGGACGGCGGCCTGCCTGCTGGGGCGGCCCTATGTGCTGTCCGGCGGCGTGACGCGGGGCTTCCGCCGCGGTACGGAGGATACGGGATTTCCCACGGCCAATCTGTCTTTCGGGGAAGAACGGGTCCTTCCCGCAGACGGCGTGTACGCCGCTTTTGCACAGATCCGGGGTCGGAAGTATCCGGCGGTGACCAATGTGGGATGCAATCCCACCTTCGGCAATACAGAGCGTACGGTGGAGACCTTCATTCTCCATTTTGATACCATGATCTATGACGAGGCCTTTTCCGTGGAGTTCGTGGAACGGCTCCGCGGGGAGATCCGCTTCCCTTCGGCGGCAGCGCTGGCAGCGCAGATCACACAGGATGTGGCGCGGGCAGAGCGTATTCTGGCGGAGGAATTACAGAAAAAAGGATAGAGCGGCGTGCTTTATCCTTTTTTCCGGCCTCGTTGACGGAAATTTTACGAAGCCTTTGTATACTGCATAGAAATCAACCAATGGGAGGCATCATGACAAAGAATGAATTCATGAACAGGCTGGCGGAAAATCCCCGGTGGGCGCCGGGCTGGGACGCCATCGAAGCGGAATTTGGCCGGCTCTATCCCGGTGCAGACCCGGAGCATTTTGCCACGGCCGTGGAGGCGCGGGCGGCCATGGGGGGCGATCAGTATCTTGACGGGTATTCCTTTTACCCGCTTCCGGACGGAGGCATGCACATCGTGACTTTCGGTCTGTCGGAGCTCTACGGGAACCGGCGTGCCTTCGGCGGGCAGTGGAGCGGAAAGGGCTGCGAGCTTACCATGAAGGTGCGGGAGACCATGGCCGGCGATGCGCTGTGGGCCTGTGATCTCCTGTCCGCCGCCGCGAAATGGGTCCATGAGGGGCACCGCCATCTCATGCCGTATCAGATCCTCGATGCGGCGGCGCTGGGCATTTCCCGTGCGACCGATACGCCGGTCGCTGGCATTTTGCTGGTGCCGGATCTCGCCGCAGAAACGCTGCATACCCTGTACGGGAAGGTACAGTTCCTGCAGGTGCTGGCGCTGACAGAGGGACAGATGGACCGGCTCCTCAGCGGCAGCGGCGTGCAGGCCGTGTATGAAGCGGAAATGAAGCCCCGCATCGGCTGCGGATTTTTTGACTGGCAGAACGGCTGAAGCAAATAGCAGACATAATAAAAGGACAATCCCACAGGATTGTCCTTTTATTATGTCTGTGTGTCTGCTCACTGGTGGCGCGGACGGAGATCCGCAGAGGTGAGCGTGCCCTCCTTGGCGCGCTGGGCAAATTCTGCCGTCGCGGTGAAGAGCACGTCGCTGGAGCTGTTCAGTGCAGTCTCGCAGGCATCCTCGAGGACGCTGATGACGAAGCCGACGCCGACCACCTGCATGGCGATGTCATTGCCGATGCCGAAGGAGGCGCACGCTACCGGGATGAGGAGCAGAGAGCCGCCGGCCACACCGGAAGCGCCGCAGGCGCCGATGGAGGAAACGATGCAGAGCAGCAGCGCAGTGGGAAGATCCACCTCGATGCCCAGCGTGTGGGCCGCTGCGAGAGCCAGCACGGAGATCGTGATGGATGCGCCGGCCATATTGATGGTGGCACCCAGCGGAATGGAAATGGTGTAGGTATCCGGATTGAGTCCCAGACGTTTGCAGAGATTCAGATTGACCGGGATATTGGCTGCGGAGCTTCTGGTGAAGAAGGCGTAGACGCCGGATTCACGGATGGTGGCCCATACGAGCGGATAGGGGTTCTTGCGGATATTCAGGAATACGATGAGCGGATTCATGAGAAGGGCCACGAAGAAATAGGACGCGATGAGGACGCCCAGCAGCTGGATGTAGCCGAGGAGGGCGGAGAGGCCGCTCGTTCCGACGGACTGGGCAACGAGGCCCATGATGCCCACCGGTGCGCAGCGGATGACCCACTGCACCACGGAGGTGATGCTTTTGGCGATGTCATTCAGGAAGGCCTTTGTTCCGGGCGTTCCGGCGCTGCGGAAGGCGATGCCCATGATGATGGCCCAGCCGAGAATGCCGATGTAGTTGGCATTGAGGAGCGCGGATACCGGATTGTCCACGACGCTCAGAATGAGATTGTGCAGGACTTCCACGATGCCGCTCGGCGGCTTGATCTCCGCATTGGCCACCTGCAGATGCAGCGTGGACGGAAAGAGGAAGGACAGGGTCACGCCCACGAGGGAGGCGCAGAAGGTACCGAGAAGATACAGAATGATGATCGGCTTCATGTTGGCATTGCCGCCGGCCCGCTTCTGGGCCATGGCGTTCATGACGAGGAAGAAGACCAGCACCGGAGCGACGCCTTTCAGAGCGCGCACGAAGAGGTCGCCGAAAATGGTGAGCACCGGCACGAGGGACGGCACGAAGACCGCGATCAGAATGCCGATGACGAGCCCCACGGCGATCTGTTTGATCAGAGCGACGCGGCTCAGATAATTTTTAATGGCTGTAAACAAAGAGATTCCCCCTTTTCATGGTTTTTAAATTTTTCGATGGATAATTACACACAGTATACCCCAGTCTATTTCCGGTGGCAAGCTCAGAATGATTTATAAACATATATTTATACAGAAAATAGATAATACGCATCTGTGAGACAGGAATGCCGGTCGGCGGATTCGGGCCGGATACGGCCTGTCGTGTGCAGGCGCCGGGGGTTTATGTTAAAATAATTGTGTATGCAATCGGTACGGAGGCTGTCGGCAGACGGCTCCGCAGGAGGAATCTATGGAACGAATTGGTTTGCTTGCCGGCGTGGGAACGCTCCCCGTGGAATTTCTACAGGCCGCTCAGGCGCAGGGCTATGAAGTGGTGTGCATTGCGGTCATTCCCGGCGTGGACCCCCGTCTGAAAGAGCTGGCGAATGTTTATTATGACATCAATGTGGCCAAGCTGAACCGGATCATCCGGACGCTCACGGAGGAGCATGTCCGGGAAGTGACGATGCTGGGCAAGGTGACGAAGGAATGGCTCTTCAAGGGCCTGCACCTGCCGGATATGCGCGCCCTGAAGCTGCTGAACCGGCTGCGGAACCGCAAGGATGATACGATCATGCTGGCCATCGTGGATGAGCTGGCAAAGGACGGCATTTCCGTGCTGGATCAGACGAAATATCTGAAGCCGCTCATGCCGGGGCCGCAGGTCTTCACGAAGAAGAAGCCTACGGAAGATCAGATGAAGGACGTGGCGTACGGCTTCTGCACGGCAAAGATGCTGGGCGGCATGGATATCGGCCAGACCGTGGTGGTGAAGAATCAGGCGGTGATGGCGCTGGAGGCCATCGAGGGAACGGATGCGTGCATCCGCCGCGGCGGTGAGCTGGGACGGGGTGGCGCAGTGGTGGTCAAGACGGCCAAGCCGAAGCAGGATACGCGCTTCGACGTGCCCGCCGTGGGACTGCAGACGCTGCATTCCATGATAGAAAGCGGGTGCTCCGTGCTGGCCATCGAGGCCTACCGGACGCTCTTTGCGGAAAAGGATGCGGTGATTCAGGAAGCCGACCGGAAGGGGATCGTGATCCTTTCGGTGGAACAGGGACAGTTATGAAGATCATGTTTTCCGCCGGAGAGGCCTCCGGCGATATGCACGCTGCCGCGGTTGCCGCGGAGATCCGCCGGATCTGTCCGGATGCGGACATGTTCGGCATGGGCGGCTCCGGCATGGCCCGGGCAGGGGTGCGCATTATCTATGATATCCAGAATCTGGGCATCATCGGCGTGGTGGAGGTCATCCGCCATCTGCCTCTGTTTTTCCGGCTCCGGACGCTGCTTCGGGAAGCCATGCTCCGGGAGAAGCCGGATGTACTGGTCTGCGTGGATTATCCGGGCTTCAATATGAAGATCGCCCATATGGCGAAGGACATGGGCATTCCCGTGGTGTATTACATCGCGCCGACCATCTGGGCATGGAATAAAAGCCGGGCGAAGCCGATCGCGCGGGATGTGGCGCAGGTGGCGTCCATTTTCCCCTTTGAAGCGGAAGCGTACCGGAAAGCGGGCGCCCGGGTGACCTTTGTGGGCCACCCGCTGGCGGACGTGGTGAAGCCCTCTATGACAAAAGAGGAGGCCATGGCGCATTTTCACGGTGATCCGGAGGCGAAGCGGGTGCTTCTCATGCCGGGGAGCCGGAAAAATGAGGTGGCCGGTCTGCTGCCGGTCATGCTGGACGCGGCGGGACGGCTGCATCAGGAGATGAAGTGCCAGTTTTTCCTGCCCCGGGCGGAGACCATCCCCCGGGAAATGCTGGACGGCTTCCTCAGGCAGGCGCCGGAGCTTTCCGTGGAGGTCACGGAGGGAGACCAGTATGATCTGATGCAGATCTGCCACGGCTGTGTGGCTTCATCCGGCACGGCCACGCTGGAGACGGCGCTCATGGAGCTGCCCACGGTGCTGGTGTACCGGCTGGCGGCGGTGACGTGGTTCCTGGCGCAGCGGCTGGTGCACGTAAAATATGCGGGCCTGCCGAATCTGCTTCTCGACAGGGAAGTGACGCCGGAGCTTCTGCAGGATGCAGTGACGGGAGAAAACATTTACGGCATTCTCCACACGTGGCTCACCGATGAAGCGGCCCGGCAGAAAACGATGGAAGAACTGAAAGAGGTGCGCCGTGCACTCGGCTCGGGCGGAGCTGTGCGCCGCACGGCGGAACTGATACTCCAGACGGCGGAGGGACGGAATGAATATTAAGGTAAAAACAAGCGCCATTACCGGGTACCGGCGTCTGCTGGGCTTTCTGTGGCCCTACTGGAAGATCCTGCTCATCGCGGTGATCTGCATGATCGTCGTTTCGGGGTCCAATCTCATCGTACCGTGGATCATCAAGGACATCGTCGACGAGGTGCTCGCTGAGAAGAATATCCAGATGCTGTACTGGGTCATTGCGGCGATCCTTGTGATTTTCCTCATCCGCGGGGTCACGACCTTCGGAAACCGCTATCTGATGGGCTACATCGGGCAGCGGGTGGTGACCGATCTGCGGAAGCGGCTCTTTGCCCATCTGCAGCGGCTGTCCATTTCTTACTATGACAAGCGCCGCACCGGGGAGATCATGAGCAATCTCACCAACGATATCGGTGCCCTGCAGACCGCCATTGTGGAAAACTTTGTGTCTCTCATTCAGGAAGCGGCCATTTTTGTCGGGTCTTTCGTATCGATGATCTATCTCCAGTGGAAGCTGACCGTGCTGTGCCTTGTCATCGTGCCGATGGTGTCGTTCATCATCAAGTTTTTCGGGAAGAAGCTTCACCAGAGCGGCAAGAATGTGCAGGAAAAGCTGGCTGACGTGACGGCCATGCTCCAGGAAGTGATCCAGGGCGTGCGTATCGTACGGAGCTTCAACCGCAGCGACTATGAAATTCAGCGGTTCGATGATGTGAATGAAGCCAATTTCAAGGCCAATGTGCGCACCATCCGGCAGTCCAGCCAGCTCACGCCGTTTGTGGAATTTTTCTCGGCCATCGCCATTACAGTCATCATCTGGTACGGCGGCCTGTCCGTCATCGACGGGATCATGACCTCCGGCGAGCTGATCGCGTTCCTGATCTATGCAATCAATCTGGCCAATCCGACCCGCCGCATCGCGGAAGCGGTGGGCAATATCCAGAAATCCCTCGGTGCAGCGGACCGCGTCTTTGCCATCCTCGATACGGAGCCGGAAGTGAAGAACCGGCCCGGTGCGGGGGCGCTGCAGGTGACGGCAGGTCGGGTGGAATTCGACCATGTGGCATTTTCCTACGAGCCGGATCATCCGGTGCTGACGGATATCAGCTTCACGGCAGAGCCCGGCCAGACCGTGGCTATCGTCGGCCCCAGCGGGGCAGGAAAGACCACCATCGCCAATATTCTTCCCCGGTTCTACGATGTGACCGGCGGCTCCGTACGCATCGACGGCACGGACATCCGGGACGTCACCATCGGATCGCTCCGGGATCATATCGGGCTGGTGCCGCAGGATACGCTCCTGTTCAACACGACCATCAAAAACAATATCCTTTACGGCCGCCTCGACGCGACCGATGAGGAGGTCTGGGAAGCGGTGCGCGCCGCCAATGCGGAGCATTTCATCAGGGAGCTGCCCATGGGCATCGAGACCCGTGTGGGCGACCGGGGGCTTGTGCTGTCCGGCGGGCAGCGGCAGCGCATCGCCATTGCCCGGGCCCTGCTGAAGAATCCGGCAATCCTCATTCTGGATGAAGCGACGTCCGCGCTGGATACAGAAAGCGAAAAGGTGGTGCAGGAGGCGCTGGACCGTCTCATGGTGGGGCGTACGTCCTTTGTGATTGCCCACCGGCTGTCCACCATTCAGAACGCCGATCAGATCCTCGTCATCAACGGCGGCGTCATTGCGGAACGAGGCACCCATGAGGAACTCATGGAGAAAAACGGCCTCTATCACGAGTTGTATACCATGTCGATCAGACAGGCGGAAGGAACAGACTGATGTACTGGTTTTATAACATTTGCCTTGTGGCCTACTGGATTCTGCAGATTCCCGTACTGCTGTACCGGCTTGTATTTGAAGACGGCTTTTATGACCGTCTGAAACAGAGCGCCGGCGTCATGCCCACGCCGACACTGGAAAAGATCGCCTATCATAATGCGATCTGGGTCCATGCGGCCTCGGTGGGCGAGGTAGTGGCGGCCAGCCCCATCGTGCGGGAGCTGAAGAAAAAATATCCCCATGAAATGGTGGTGGTGTCCGTTGTCACCGCGACGGGCCACAAGATGGCGCAGCGGATCATTCCCGAGGCAGACGGCCATATCTTTTTCCCCTTTGATCTGCCGGTTATCACCAGCCGCATCGTCAAGATTGTCGATCCGAAGGTGATCATCCTCATTGAAACGGAGCTGTGGCCGAATTTCCTCCGCCTCTCCTGGCGGCGGAAGATCCCGGTGATGATGATGAACGGCCGCATCAGCGACCGCTCCATGCGGAGATATTCCCTGATCCGTCCGTTCACCACGAAGATGCTGCGGCAGATCCGCCGGTTCTGCATGCAGTCCTCTTTTGATGCGGATCACATCATCGCCATGGGGGCCGAGCCAGACCGGGTCATCGTCACGGGAAATACCAAATATGATCAGACCTATGCCACCGTTTCTCCGGAGGAGCGGGAGGCGCTGAAAAAGGAATTCCGCTTCGATGGTGCGGGGCCTGTCATCGTGGCGGGCAGCACCCACGGCGGCGAGGAGGAGATCCTCATGCGGTCCTTCAAGGAGATCCTGAAGACCTATCCGGAGGCGCGGCTTCTGCTGGCGGTGCGTGAGGTGACGCGGGCGGCCAAGGTCAAGGCCCACATTTATCTGCACGGCTTTTCCGTGATCCGCCGTACGGAGATGGGAACGGCCTCGGACAACGGGCAGCCCCATCAGGTGGTGATTCTGGATACGATCGGCGAGCTGGGCCGCCTGTACAGCATGGCCGATGTGGTTTTCGTCGGCGGCAGCTTTGTCAAGGTAGGCGGACACAACATTCTGGAGCCGGCGGCTCACGGCAAGCCGGTCATCGTCGGGCCGTATATGTTCAATTTCAAGGAAATCTTTGAGCTGCTGAGCAAGCGGGGCGTATGCCTCATGGCAAAAGACGAGGCAGACTTCACGAATAAACTGCTGGCGCTTCTCGGAGATAAGGCACGCATCGCCGATATGGGCCGGAAGGCGCTGGAGGTGGTCGCCGAAAATCAGGGCGCGACGAGACGGAATATCGAGCGCTTTGAAGAGCTCGTCCGTCAGTACAACGTGAAGCTGAAGGAGGGAGACCATGAGTCTTGAATCCCGTGTGCTCCGTCTGATGGAAGACGAACATCCCGGACTGGCAGGACGGGCGGCACAGGGCGGACTGGCGCTGCTGGAAAAGCTTTATATCCGGGGCGTGCTGTCCCGCCGGACAAAGGAGACAGCCCGGGCAGTTCATGCGGGGATTCCCGTGATCAGCGTGGGCAATCTCACGGCAGGCGGCACAGGGAAGACGCCGTGCATCATGAAGCTCGCTTCTCTCCTTCAGAAAAGCGGGCACTGTCCGGCCATCCTGACCCGGGGTTACCGGGGCGGACTGGAAAAAACGGGAGGCATCGTGGCAGACCGGGAACGCATCCGGGTAACGCAGGCCATGGCGGGCGATGAGCCCTATATGATGGCGCTGAAGCTGCCCGGCGTTCCGGTCATCGCAGGCCGGGACCGCATCGTGTCTGCCGCAGCGGCCAAAGCGCTCGGCGCGGATGTGCTCCTCCTGGACGACGGCTTTCAATACTGGAAGCTCGCACGGGATCTGGATATCGTGCTGATCGACAGCACCCATCCCTTCGGGGGCGGCCGCGTGCTTCCCCGGGGACTGCTGCGGGAGCCCATGGATGCGCTGAAGAGGGCAGGCCTTTTCATTCTCACCAAGGCCGGACAGGCCACGGAGGCAAAGCGGCAGGCCATCCGGGAGACCCTCCGGTCCTGCAATCCGGAGGCGCCGGTGCTGGAGGCTGATCATGCGCCGCAGACCTTTACGCCCCTTGCGGACTGGCCGTCGGTCAAAGCGCTTTCCGAAGGAGAGGGGCGGCCGGCCTTTCTGCTGTCCGGCATCGGCAATCCCGGCGGCTTCCGGAAGACAGCGGAGGAAGCGGGCTTTGTCGTCAGAGGCAGTCTGTCGCTTCCGGACCACCATGCCTATACGGAGCCCGATATCCGGAAGGCCTCCGAGCAGGCGGCGGCCTGCGGCGCTGAGGTGATCGCCGTGACGGAAAAGGATGCGGTCAAGATCCGGGAACAGCTCCATCTGGACCCGGCCCAATATCTCCCCATAGGCGTGCTGGGCATTGAAATGACATTCTCCGGGGACGGAGAAGCGGTATTTAAGAAAACAACAGAGGAATTGCTATGAAAATTGCATGCATCATTCCATCCCGATATGAATCGACGCGGCTTCCGGGCAAACCGCTTCGCCTGATCCACGGCAAAACACTGATCCGCCGCGTGTACGAACGGGCCAGTCTGGCCCGCGTGCCCGATGCGGTGCTGATTGCCACCGATCATGAGGCCATCGCGGAGGAGGTCCGTTCCTTCGGGGGCACTCCCGTGATGACATCCAGAGACTGCCCCACCGGGACGGACCGTCTGGCCGAGGTGATCCGGCAGTATCCGGACTATGACATCATCGTCAATGTACAGGGAGACGAACCCATGATCGATCCGGATGTGATCGACCGGCTGGCCCTTCTTCTGGAGGAACGGCCGGATCTGGATATGGCGACGGCGGCGACGCCGCTTGCAGAGGATGAATATGATGATCCCGCAGCGGTGAAGGTCGTGGTCAGTCAGAAGGGAGATGCCCTTTATTTTTCCCGGTCGCTGATCCCTTATCCGCGCCATGCCTTCTCCGTGCCGCCGCTGAAGC